>JAEEGF010037535.1_pt1 | contig 11082 bp, 9 predicted proteins | sample 9134171 | NCBI WGS metagenome assembly JAEEGF01 (sample SAMN16246542, study PRJNA631951) | gut metagenome | biome: gut microbiome; feature: rumen; material: AP-attached | host: Bos | place: Iran: Karaj | collected 2018-10
GAGACGGATGCGCCATATCTGACGCCGGTGCCTTTCAGAGGGCACAGGAACAAGAGCCCCTACGTGGAGTACGTGGCCCGCAAGGTGGCGGAGATAAAGGACATCTCCTACGAGGAGGTGGCTGCCGCGACACTGGATAACGCCAGGAAGTTTTTCCTGATCGGATAGAAATGGAATTCAAGAAAAAGATCCTCCGCACAATTAAAGAACAGGATCTGTTCAGAGACGGAGACCATCTGGTCCTGGGGTTTTCCGGCGGACCGGATTCTCTGGCGCTTTTTTATTCTCTCCTTGAGATCCTCCGGGACAACCGGAAGACGGGAGGGAAGTACGGGCTCAGCTTCACCCTGCATCCGGTCCACGTGAACCACAAGATGAGGCCGGGAGCAGCCGAGGAGGATCAGGCCTTCTGCGAAGGATTCTGCAGGAAACTTTCAGAGACAGAGGAGGGGGTCTTCCCCCTGAGAGTCTTCACCGAGGACTGCAACGCCCTGGCTGCAGAGCTTAAGATTACCTCCGAGGAGGCCGGAAGGCTGGTGCGGTACAGATCCTTCAGACAGGTGGGAGCCGAGGTACAGGAGAAATACGGCTGTGGACCTGACCAGATCAAAATACTGGTGGCCCAGAACATGAACGATCAGGCGGAGACCGTGCTCTTCAGGATACTGAGAGGTACAGGCACCGACGGCCTGTCGGGTATCGCCTCAAAGAGGACCGACGAAAGCGGATATTCGGTGATCCGACCGCTTCTCAATGTTTCAAGGCGCGAGATCGAGGCATATATAGAAGCAAAAGATCTGGAGCCCAGAAGGGACCTGACCAACGACGAAGCCGTCTACACCAGGAACAAGATCAGGCTGGAACTGATCCCCTTCATCGAGGAAAGGTTCAATCCAAACGTGACGGAGACACTGTCCAGACTGGCGGACGTGGCCAGAGAGGACAAGGAATACCTGCACGACCAGGCACGCAGGGCCTATGAAGAGGCCTGCACCGGAGAGGGAAGACTGGATCTCAGGAAACTGGAAGCCATGATGCCTGCCCTGAGAAGCAGGGTGTACATGGCTGCGCTTAAGGACAAGGGACTCACGGAAGATGTTACCCTGAAACACCTTAAGGCCATCGACAGCCTTAGGTACGCCATGGGTCACGGATGTGCGTACACCGAGCTTCCGGGAGGCTACAGAGTGATGAGAGTGAGACGCGAACTCGTGTTTTTTGCGCCGGGCGAAACAAATGAGCCTGGTTGATAAAAACAGAAATTTGTGTTAGAATACAAAAAAGATTATTAAGGAGTAATAAATTGAGAGGATTTTCTAGAAACGTTGTAGTCTATCTGCTGCTGTTCGCGATAGTCTTCGGCGTGGCGTTTTTCTTCGGAAACGGAGGGAACGGCAAGGAGGCTACGGTAACGCAGACAGAGGTTGAGCTAAGCAAGTTCATCAGCTATCTGGAACGGGACATGATCAAGGAGGTGGAGGTCACCAACACCCTGGTCACCGGCAAGATAGATGAAAAGACATATGTATACTGCTACGTTCCATCAGCCTATGAGATAGCCATACTGGATGAGGACTACTTCTTCCCCATGGCGAAGGAAGGAAAGCTTGTATATTCCAGCACCAAGCCTGAGACCGGATCCTTCTGGCTCAGCCTGATACCCAACGTGCTCATGATCGGAGCGATGATCTTCCTTCTGTACATCATGATGAACGGCGCGGGCAACGGCAAGGCTTTCCAGTTTGCCAAGTCCAGGGCCAGACAGGTCAAGGGAGAGAAGACCAACTTCAATGACGTGGCGGGACTGGAGGAAGAGAAGGTCGAACTCATGGAGGTCGTGGACTTCCTCAAGAATCCCGGCAAGTACCGCGAGGTGGGTGCCAGGATCCCCAAGGGCATCCTTCTGGTAGGCCCTCCGGGAACAGGTAAGACCTACATTTCCAGGGCCACTGCAGGCGAGGCCAACGTGCCTTTCTTCACTATCTCTGGTTCCGACTTCGTGGAGATGTTCGTAGGCGTGGGAGCTTCCCGTGTCAGAGATCTTTTCAATGACGCCAAGAAGAACGCACCCTGCATCGTATTCATAGACGAGATCGACGCCGTGGGACGTAAGAGAGGTTCCGGAATCGGCGGCGGCCACGACGAGAGAGAGCAGACACTGAACCAGCTGCTGGTGGAGATGGACGGATTCGAGGAGAACTCCGGCATCATCGTAATAGCCGCTACCAACAGACCTGACGTACTGGATCCGGCACTTCTGAGACCGGGCAGATTCGACCGTCAGATCGTCATCGGACTTCCCGACGTGAGAGGCAGAGAAGCCATCATCAGAGTCCACTCCAGAAACAAGCCTCTTGATCCGGACGTAACACCGGAGATCCTGGCCAGACGTACCATGGGATTCACCCCTGCGGATCTGGAGAACGTACTGAACGAAGCCGCCCTGATCACGGCCAGAAGAAACGGCCGCTACATCAGGATGGAAGAGATAGAGGAAGCCATCCGCAAGGTGCAGATGGGTCCCCAGAAGAAGTCCAAGGTGGTCTCCGACGAGGAGAAGAGACTCACGGCCTACCACGAGGCGGGACACGCTGTGGTATCCAGAGCCCTTCCCAAGCACATGGAGGTCCACGAGGTCACCATCATCCCCAGAGGACTGGCAGGAGGATACACCATGTATCTTCCCGAGGACGACAACCTGTTCGAGACCAAGCAGGAGATGTTCAACCACGTTGTGGTCAGCATGGGTGGCAGAGTGGCAGAGAAGCTGAAGCTGGATGACATTTCCATCGGAGCTTCCGGCGACATCAAGCAGGCCACATCCATCGCGACAGACATGGTGACCAAGTACGGATTCAGCTCCGAACTGGGCAACGTGAACTATGGCGGAGACGGAGAGGTATTCCTTGGTGCGGAGCTCGCCACACACAAGGCATACTCCGAGCAGACAGCCGCCAAGATCGACGAAGAGATCCGCAGGATCATCAACGACGCAACTGAGCTTGCGGAAAAGATCCTCACGGAGAACGACGACATACTTGAGAGAGTAGCTCAGGCCCTGCTACTCCTTGAGACCATCGACGGCGAACAGTTCGAGAACCTGTTCACAGGCAAGGTGACGCCGGAGGAACTCAAAGAAGAGAGAGACAGGCTGGACAGCGAAAAGAGAAAGAAGAACCAGCAGGAAGCAGAGGAGACAGAAAAGATCCTCGAGGAAAAGGCCGAGATCGAGAGGCGCAACGCCGAGGCCGCCCTTGAGGAGGATGGCATTGACGTAAGAGAAAGGGAGTAAGCCATGAAGACCAAAGTCATCAACAACACCATCACGTATTTGCTTAATTTTGAGAAGTATTCCAGCTTCGTACAGGCCCTGGAAGACACAGCGGTATCCAACGATTTCCAGGTGGTGCTGCTGTCCGACGATTTCAACCCGCTGATCACGGTGGAGACCAGACACAATATCACCGTGGACGAAGCGGTGAGAGTAGGAAGAGAACTGGCCTACGGAGCCACGGATTCCTACCGCTTGGTGGACATCGGCGGCATCAAGACATACTGGGGAACAGTGATGCTTGAATCCGGCAAGTACTACCTCCTGATCGTTGACAACGAGGGCAAGTACTCCAACGAAGAGATCAACATGCTGGGAGACATCATCCAGCTGTCCATGGGCATGTGGAAGTACCAGCCGGAGCGTGACGCCAAGGCTGAGTTCGTCCGCGCCCTGATCAGAGGCAACAAGTCTCTGGCATATTCCTTAAGGGATGAGGCCGACATCGAACCCAGAGACATCCTCAGCGTTTTCTATCTGAGAGGCTACGACAAGGATACCATCGAGAAGGCCTACGATGAGTTCGGCAAGAACAACAACCTCACCGTGGTGAAGATCGACGAGGAAAGCGGCACCCACGGACTGATCCTCAAGGGCAAAACATACGATCCCAAGGACAGCGACAGAGGCATCGAAGAGTGCATCGCCCTCTTTGACAAGCTCAAGGAAGACAAGAAGGCAAGGATCTTCCACGTCACCGGTCTTGACGGAGTGGAAGGCGCCGTGGACGGCATGAGACTCATCACCGAGACCGGATCTTTTGTGGAAAAGGTCTTCCCCTACAAGAGAGTTTTCAGCAAATATGAACTGGTGCTGGTGATGAACTGCATCTACATTCAGGTCAACGGCGGACAGCTCAAGAAGAACTTCACAGACCTTCTGGATCCCTTCAGGAAAGAAGGATCCAACAAGGCCAAGCAGCTGCTGACCACTCTGGAGACCTTCGTGCTGGACGCCGGAATGAATTCAGCCAAGACCTCCGACTTCCTGGAAGTCCACACCAATACCATCCAGTACAGACTCAAGAAGATAAACGAGATCCTTGGGGCAGAGCTTACAGGTAACAGGGTCATCCCCGGACTTACCATCGCTCTCGCACTCAGGAGAATGGAGAACAAGAAAAAATGACAGGGCAGTTGGCTCTAGCACCACTGGCCGGAATATCTGACGCCCCTTTCAGAAGGATATGCCATGAGATGGGAGCAGCCTATACCTGCTCCGAAATGGTATCCGCAAAGGGGCTTTATTACGGGGACCGCAAATCAGCCAAGCTCCTCACCATCCTGCCCGGGGAAGGCCCGGTGGGATTCCAGATCTTCGGACACGAGCCGGAGATAATGGCGGATTCAGCGATGAAACTGGACTCTATGGGAAACGCCTTCCTGGACGTGAACATGGGCTGTCCGGTGCCCAAGATCGTGGGGAACCATGAGGGATCATACCTCATGAAGGACCCGGATCTTTGTTTCAGGATAGTGGAGACCCTGGTGAAGGCAGTCTCCAAGCCGGTCACCGTGAAGATAAGGGCCGGATGGGACAAAGAACACATAAACTGCGTGGAGGTGGCACGGGCCTGCGAGGCGGCGGGAGCCGCCAGGATCGCTGTGCACGGAAGGACCAGAGAACAGTTCTACTCAGGACGGGCAGACTGGTCAGTGATCCGCGCCGTCAAGGACGCGGTGAGCGTGCCGGTGGCAGGGAACGGCGACGTGTTCACATATTCCGACGGTCTGAGGATGATGGACGAGACCGGATGCGATGTGGTCCTGGTGGGCCGCGGAGCCCTTGGCAATCCCTGGATATTCACAGGGACCGACGAGAGGCCGTCATCCAGGGAGCTCATGGAAGTCATGCTCAGGCACCTGAACGACGAGGCGGAACTCAAGGGCGAGCACGTGGCAGTCCTCGAGATGCGCAAACACGTGGGCTGGTACCTGAAGGGAAGAGAAGGTGCGGCTGCCATGAGACAGAAAGTGAACTGCATCAAGGACATAGATGAGTTGAGAGAAGTCATAGAGCAGGTCCGCTAGGACCTTGAAAGGGTTTGAAAATGTACTGCAGAAACTGTGGATTTGAACTGAAGGACAACGACAAGACGTGCCCCGGCTGCGGATCGCCGGTGGTTCCCCTTGCTGCGGATGCCACGCCCCAGGGCAGGGTGGCAGGCTGGGCACAGAAGGAGAGCGACGCGGCTGGAGCCACCGCAGAGAAGGTGGCTGCCCCCGGGACAGGCAAAAAATACATCTACGTATACGACGACGGCAAGGAATACAAGAGCCAGAAATTCGAAGAGGTAAACATCCCCAAGGACCAATACGAAGAGGAGATCAAATCGGAGAAGAAAGCCTCCGGCACATCCGGTTCCGGGAGGACCTATTCAACAGGCTATGACTCCGGATCTGCAGGCTGGGGAATCCTGGGATGCTGCTTCCCCATAGTGGGACTGATACTTTTCCTGGTCTGGAAGGATGACAAGCCAAAGAACGCCAAGTCTGCCGGCGTGGGCGCCCTGATGGGCGTGATCCTGGTGGTGGTGTTCATGGTTCTGACCACGATCCTGGGGATCGGAACCAGCATGTACTACTTCGGCATCAAAGGCCTTACCAATGACTGGTTCGGGATAGACATATGAAGGACCTGTATCAGGGAGACAACAGAGCGATGAGAGCCTGCTACAAGTGGCTGCCCATATTTTGCGGCTGCCACCAGAGGGCGGACCGCTCTTTTTTCGTAAAAGGACAGCAAATGCCGGTGTGCGCCAGGTGCGAAGGTGAGCTGATCGGGATGATCGCAGGACTGATCCTGATATTCTTCGTGAGACCGGACTTCTGGGTGCCGGCGGTCCTGATGGTGCCCATGATTGCGGACGGGCTGATCCAGAACCTGGGGCATGTGGAGAGCACCAATGTGAGGCGGCTTGTGACCGGACTTTTATTCGGATACGGGCTTATGACACTGATCGCCAAGGTTGCCATACTGTGCTTCAGCTACGGCTGGTCCATAGGCGAAGGCATTATTAACTGAGGAGGAACTGAGGAGGAAGACATGACCAGAGCAGTGACCGTGGAGACCATGCGGATCTCCGACAGATATACCATCGACAACCTGGTGCCGTCCAAAGAACTGATGTACAGGGCGGGCAAGGGCCTTTTCGAGGCCTGGGACGGCTGGAAGTCACCGGTGCTCATCGCCTGCGGCAAGGGCAACAACGCCGGAGACGGATACGTTGTGGCCGGATTCCTCCTGGACAGAGGGATCGACGTGAGCCTGGCTCTGGTGGACGACAGATTCTCAGAGGACGGCAGGTACTACTACGACAAGGTGAAGGACCGGGTGACGGAGACCTTCATCTATGAAGAGGGCAGAGACCTGTCGGGATACGCGGTGATCGTGGACTGCATCCTTGGAACAGGATTCTCCGGCGAGGTTAGAGGCAATGCGAAGTCCATGATCGAGGCCATCAACGCCGCGGGTGCAGCGGGGACCTACGTGATCTCCTGCGACATAAACAGCGGCCTGAACGGCGACACCGGCCTCGGGTCGACATTTGTAAGGTCCGACCTGACCGTATCCATAGGCGAGTTCAAGCTGGGCCACTTCAGAGGCCTGGCGGAGGAGGCAATGAAGGCCAAGGTCAACGTGGACATCGGAATAGAGATAATAGGGGAAGTTTTGGAAATTTAGGGAAAAAGTACGAAAAACCCCTTGACCTTCCACTTTATGGAAGGTCTAAAGTAGACTCAGTCAGAGAAACCGGGAGGTAATAATCATGATGACAGCTCATGTTTCGGCACTCTCTATGGTGATGATAGCGGTTTCGGCCGTCATCGCCATCGGACTGCCCATCGCAATTTTTATATACTTCAGGAAACGCGGAGCCGCGGTGGCCACATTCTTCGTGGGATGCGCCGTGATGTTCCTTTTCGCCCTGGTCCTGGAGTCCATCGTACACAACATAGTGTTCGGGACCGCTGCCGGAAACGCCATTCAGAACAGCGTGGTGCTATACGGACTGTACGGCGGCCTGATGGCCGGACTCTTCGAGGAGACCGGCAGATTCGCAGCCTTCAGGACTGTGCTCAAAAAATACCAGGGTAACGACGTCAACGCACTGATGTATGGAGCAGGCCACGGCGGCCTGGAATCCATCGTGCTGGTGGGGATCGCCATGATAACCAACCTGGTGCTGGCTTTAATGATCAACTCCGGAACTGTGGCAGCCATGCTGCAGTCACTTCCGGCAGAGTCAGCGGAGTCAGTGAACCAGGCGCTGGCCGCCTTGACGGATTCGGCGCCCATGACCTTCCTTGCCGGCGCAGTGGAAAGGGTATTCGCCATAGCCCTTCAGATCTCCCTGTCCGTCCTGGTATGGTTCGCCGCAAAAGACCAGAGCCGCATCCTGCTGTTCCCTCTGGCCATCGGCCTGCATGCAGCTGTCGACTGCATCATGTACATAGTATCCCAGAACGTGGGGAGCATCTGGATCACCGAAGCAGTCATCGGCGTGAGGGCCGTCGCGGTGGCGTTGGTGGCCAAGAAGGTTTGGGATGAGAATGCGGGAGTATAATTTATGAGAATGGGAAACGCCCGGGCGAGTGCCCGGGCGTTTTTGTGTGAGTATAGATTGTTACCTTTCCTTGGGTCGCAACAGCTCGTCATAGGATGTCTCAAGGATATCGCGTATGCCTCTTAACTGATTGGCCTGGATGTGCTGGATCCCTCTTTCAATTTTCACCAGCGTTTCGCGGGTCATGCTGACACCATATAACTGTAATCTCCTTACCAGTTCAGTCTGCCCGATCTTCTTCTCTTTGCGGATCGTTCTTATATTGTTCCCAATATCAATAACGAGATCCTGCTTGATCTTCTGACTTTCCATTTCTTGCCTTTCGTACTAATGCCTTACTTCTTGAATGGACTGATATGGGTTCTTTATGTTGATTTTAGCACTTTACACAAGTATAATAGGACTAGAATTAGTCCATTTTTGGCGGTTTTAATCTATGTTTGAACTCTTTTAGCGGTTTTCTAAGGGAGAATTGTGAGAAAGGACGAGAATTATGGGAGTTAGAGTGAAAGCGTTAGTCATAATTGTATCTGTACTGATGGTATTCACATTAATACCAACGACTTCATTTGCGGATGGCACAACAGTCGCTGCGCCACCAATGATTGATGGTGTTTATCAGCTCGATTCGGCAGAGGATCTGTATTGGTTTGCTGGTCTGGTGAATGGAACACTTGACGGAGTACAACAGAATCAGTATGCAAATGCAATCCTTTTATCAGATATAACCATTAATGATAATGTGTTGGATGAGTACGGAGATCTTAATTCTACGAACTTCACGCAATGGGTACCAATAGATGTTTTCAGGGGTACCTTTGATGGAAATGGACATTACATAAGTGGTTTGTATATTAATGGTACTGATGATAACGTTGGTTTAATAAAGCTCCTTGGCGCAGACACAATTGGCGAAGGTACAATTACGGATTTAACAATAAAGGATTCTTACTTTAGAGGGGGGAATCATGTAGGGTCAATTTGTGCAGATAACAGTAGCGTAATTACAGGTTGCATCAATGTAGGAACTGTAGTCGGTGATGGCGAATATGTGGGTGGCATTTGCGGTTTTAACAGAGCACATGAAAAAGTTAATAATTGCACAAACAGAGGATTTGTGATAGGCACATATTCTGTGGGTGGAATATGTGGATACGGGTCCGCCTATGATTGCAGGAATGAAGGAATTATAACTGGGACCACAATCGTAGGAGGCATTACTGGACAAAACGGAGCAAGTGGAGTAAAAAGATGTGTCAATGATGGTGAAGTGATTGGCAATGATGAGGTTGGGGGTATTTGTGGGAGTACTTCTTCCTCCATCTGTGACTGCGTTAACAACGGAACAGTAACTGCAAGAAGCGGAGATTCTGGAGGCATCTGCTCATATGGAGCAATGACACAATTGGAAAGAAATGTGAATAACGGGAGAGTCTATGGACAGTATTCTGCGGGTATTTGCGTACAGGGCGATACTGTTTCAAATAAAGTCTTTTATGTTGTGCAGTGCATCAATTCCGGTATTATTACTGGTACAAAAGGTGCGTCTCAAATGGTCTACTCTTCTACTAATGACAAAAATCCGGTAAAAAACAGTTATGCGAAAGGTATAGTATCAGCGCCTGAAGCATACAATTTCTCCAAGCCGACTATTCTGTCAATATACGAAAGATGCTACTATGATGTTGACATTTGCTCTGCTGCCACCGATGGTGAGGCTAAGACTACAGAACAATTTGCTTCCGGAGAGGTGACATATCTAATGAATGGAGACCAGTCAACCAAGTACTGGTATCAGAATCTTTCTGGAAATGATATAGACGAATATCCAACATTGGATTCGACACATAAGGTCGTTTATGCGGTAGACGTCTTTGACTGTGATGGAAATCCAACGACGCAGCTATATAGAAACAATACTGCAACAGTGCATCTTCCTCACGATTGGAATGATCCGACATGGACTTGGAACGGATATGAATCTGCAACAGCAACGTTCGTATGCAAGAATTACGACACACATATAACCACTTTGACTGCAGATGCCGTAATCCAAAAGGTGCCGGCAACGATTACTGAAAACGGCAAGTATATCTGCGACGTTACAGTTACGCTGGACGGAGTGGAATACAGCAACGAGAAGATCGTAGTATTCCCAACGTTGCCCGTTGCAGAGAATGAGACACAGGGGATCAGTCTTACATGGGAGGCAATGGAAGGAGCAGATCATTACGTCATTTACCGTAAGACTGCAGATGGTGAGTGGATAGAACTTGCCCAAAGCAACGACCCGTCATATCTCGATAATACCGTTGAGTGCGGAGAAGTGTATTCATATTCGATAGCGGTAAATGATGGAACGGTTACCAGTCCGTACGATGAAACGGGAACCGTTATTCATGCTTCGGATCACAACCTTCAGGAAACACCTGGAGTTGCACCCACCTGTACAGAAGAGGGCAGTACCACCTACTGGACCTGCAGTAGATGCGGCAAATACTTCTCAGACTCAGAGGGAGTGACGGAAATTGCCGCAGGTAGTTGGGTTCTCCCGGCCAATGGCCACACTTGGGCAGAGGAGTATACCGTAGATCAGGAACCGGGCTGCACTACAGAAGGAGAAAAATCCAAGCACTGCCAGTTCTGCGATGCAAGGACTGATGTTACTGTAATTCAGCCTCTTGGCCACGACTGGGATACAGAAAACGTAGTGTTCAACTGGGCGGAGGACTATAGCTCTGCAGAGGCGGTATTCACCTGTAAGAGAGACCACTCACATACAGAGACTGTTCAGGCGACCGTGACGTCCGAGACTGTATCAGGCATTATTACATATACCGCAAGTGTTGTATTTGAAGAGGCCACATATACTGACACAAAGACTTTCGATGCTCACGAAATCATACGTATCTTCGGCAAATCCCGCTACTTAACAGCCATCGCAGCAGCGGACCATCTGAAGGAGAAGAATGGCATCAGCACATTTGACAAGATAGTTATTGCAAGCGGTGACGGCTTCCCAGACGCACTGTCTGCCAGCTATCTTGCATATAAGAAAGATGCCCCCATACTTCTGTACGGCAAGAGTGCAGAAGGTACGATAGTTGATTACATCAATGACAACCTTTCACCTGGCGGAACTGTATATATCGTCGGAGGCAAGGGAGCGGTTCCATTAGAGGTG
>JAEEGF012298772.1_pt1 | contig 11082 bp, 7 predicted proteins | sample 9134171 | NCBI WGS metagenome assembly JAEEGF01 (sample SAMN16246542, study PRJNA631951) | gut metagenome | biome: gut microbiome; feature: rumen; material: AP-attached | host: Bos | place: Iran: Karaj | collected 2018-10
ATAAGATCGCGATGACCAGAACCGGCTGGGGCGACAGACCTATCGAGGAGCAGAAGATCCAGAGCATCGTTATAGATACTCAAGGTGTGACATATCCGGAGCCGGAAACACTTGCGAGATAGTCGCATATTTCTAAATATTTCTAAAACAAACGACAGGCTGCAACAGTTATTTTAAAATACTTTTGCAGCCTGTCTGTTTTTATAATTCTTACCACGATAAGCGGTGCAATTCTCCGGATGTTTCCAGACCCTTGAAGTCCATCTGGCGGAGGGCTTCGAAAGTAACTATAGCTACCGAATCCGCAAGGTTGAGAGAACGTTCTTCCGGCATCATCGGGATACGCACGCAGCTGTCCGGATGCTCCACAAGGATCTCCTCAGGAATGCCTGCGCTCTCCTTACCGAACATGATGTAGCAGCCATCACTGTAGCTTACATCAGTGTAACGGTTCTTTGCTTTTGTGGTTGCAAAAAACATATTTCCGACAGCGGTCGGATTCTTCTCCAGAAAATCGTTATAATCAAGATATCTTTCATAATTCAGGCGGGGCCAGTAATCAAGCCCTGCTCTTTTTACAGCCTTTTCAGAAAGGTGGAACCCAAGTGGTTCGATCAGATGAAGCTTTGCACCCGTGATGACACAGGTTCTGCCGATATGTCCTGTATTTGCAGGCATTTCCGGCTCGAAGAGAACTATATTAATCATATTTTCACATCCTCATAGTTTTTATCGATCATACATGTTTTATCATGTCCGGATCATAATGATACATGTACAAAGAGCAGCCATTTTACAGGCTGCTCCAATTATCAAAAATTAGATATCAAGATCCCAGAAACCATCAAGTGTTGCAAAATAATCATCGATAGTCTCGGCACGACGGATCAGTGTAACGTCACCATTCTCGCGGAGGAGAAGCTCTGCAGACCAGAGGCGTCCGTTGTAGTTGTAGCCCATTGCGAAACCGTGCGCTCCTGTATCATGGATAGCAAGATAGTCGCCCATATCGATCTTCGGAAGGTTTCTGTCGATTGCAAACTTATCGCAGTTCTCGCAGAGTGAACCGGTAACATCATAAACATGATCAAGCGGCTCATTCTCCTTGCCAAGAACAGTTATATGATGATATGAACCGTAAACAGCAGGTCTCATAAGGTTAGATGCACATGCGTCAACGCCGATGTACTCCTTGTAGATGTGCTTCTCATGAATAGCCTTTGTGATGAGGTGTCCGTAAGGAGCAAGCATGAAACGTCCAAGCTCTGTATAGATCTCAACATCGTCCATTCCTGCAGGAACAAGAACCTCTTCATAAGCCTTCTTAACGCCCTCGCCGATCTTCAGGATGTCATTTGCAGGCTGCTCAGGCTTGTAATCGATTCCTACACCGCCTGAAAGGTTGATGAACTTCAGCTGTACGCCGGTCTTCTCCTTGATCTCAACTGCAAGGCTGAAAAGGATCTTCGCAAGTGCAGGATAATAGTCATTTGAAATAGTATTGCTCGCAAGAAACGCGTGCATGCCGAACTCTTCAGCGCCCTCAGCCTTAAGAGTCGAGTAAGCCTCCATGAGCTGATCCTTTGTCATACCGTATTTTGCATCGCCCGGATTGTCCATAACCTGGAATCCTTCCTTGCTCTCGCCGAGTGTGAAAACTCCGCCCGGATTGTATCTGCAGGAAATCCTCTTCGGGATGCTTCCGCAAGCCTTCTTCACAAAAGGAATATGTGTTATATCGTCGAGGTTGATGGTCGCACCGATCTCAGCCGCATAAGCGAACTCCTCGTCCGGTGTATCGTTTGAAGAGAACATGATGTCGTTGCCGGAAAGCCCGATCTTATGCGACATTACAAGCTCAGCCATTGAAGAGCAGTCTGTACCGCAGCCCTCCTCGTGAAGTATACGAAGAATGCTCGGATTCGGAGTTGCCTTCACTGCAAAATACTCCTTAAATCCCTTGTTCCACGCGAAAGCCGCCTTCAGCTTTCTCGCATTCTCGCGTATCCCCTTTTCGTCATATATGTGGAACGGTGTAGGATATTTCTTTACTATCTCCTCAACCTGCTCCTTGGTTACAAATGGTTTCTTTTCCATCTTCATGTCCTCCGGTGTTTCTTATACTCTTTTATATTTTTGAATTCTTTTATATCCGTTTATAGTTTTGCCGTTTTGAGGCACTTTTTTTATATCCGTTTATAATTTCAACGGTCATGATTATATCATCAATAATCATGAGACTCAAGAGCACATTAGTACATAAACTCCACCTGGCTGTAAATATATTTAAAGTCGATCACGCACTCTCCGTCCCAGATGCCAACCGGAATGGCATCGTCAAAGCTGTACGCAACCGGATCTTCGCTTTTCTCAAAATTATAGACCGAAACTCTCTTCTCGTCCGGAAATACGATCCAGTATTCTCTGACTCCGGCTCCTTTGTATTTAATATACTTGACCATAACATCCGTGAAAGGATTGCTTGGAGAAACAACCTCAACAACCAGATCCGGAGCTCCCACTATCCTTGCTCTGGTGATCTTACTCCTGTCGCAGACAACAAGCACGTCCGGCTGAACCATCGTCTTGTTGTCGCAATCCAGCTGAACATCGGTTGGCGCAATAAACGGAACGCATTTGCCGCCGTTTTTTGAAATATACGATTTGAAAATAGCCCACAATTCCGCACTGATACTCTGATGTATGGTCGTCGGTGCAGACATATCATAAAATACGCCGTCTATCAGCTCCACGCGTGTTCCCTCCGGAAGCGCAATATACTCCTCCATCGTCCTGTCACCTACACGCCCAAATACTCTTTTAATTTCTCTTTCTTCCTCTCCAATCTTATGCACCGCATTTGGATCGTAGCCAACTTTGTAAGCCGGTTCCGGCTCACGAACCTCACATGAAGGTCCTATCGTGAGTGCCAGCTTTATTGATTCAATCGTAACAAACCTCGGTGAAACCGTCTCCCCGCTCAGTATCTTCTGAATAGTCCCAACAGGCACTCCGGATATCTCCGAAAGCTTTTTATTCGTATATCCAAGCTCCTTTTTTCTTTTTTTCATCTCTTCTAACGTCATAACCTTCTCCTCCTTCTATGTCAAAATAACCGTTTTCGGTGTTTTTGTTGTTCAAAATAATCAAATATACCGAATATGGTTATATTATATCATGAAAAGCAGCTTTTTTGCAACCGTTTTGCAACCGTTTTGCAACCGTTTTCGGTGTTTTTTAATAAACCATACTGCCAAATACGTTTTTGCGTTTCCCTCCCTCCACTAAACTACCCCACGTAAAAAAGGGCTGCGCGAAATGCGCAGCCCCTCCATCAGATACAAATATTCAATTATCACACTCAGGCCTGCATCTCAGGATCCTTCTCGTTAGTCCAGCGGTCCTGAGGTATATGACAGATTATCCTCAAACAACTGAGTGATCTGCTCGGTATCGTAATCCTTCTCAACGCATTTGAACGGTATTGTAAAGCTCATTCCTTCGCCGTAGTTCTCATGCACATCACCTGTAATCGTGAAGCCAAGATAAAGATGCTGAACACATCCCGGTTGAACATCACCGCCTCCAATCGCTCCGCCTGATTTGGTCGCCTCCGCACCGTCGGACAAAGTAAACTTAACATCTTCATCATTTCCGATCCAGATAGGCTTATCACGGTCATTGAAAACATATCCTTCAAATGCTACCTGAGTACCATCAGCGTCGTAATATCCCACATCGCCCTTAACGATGTATATCCTTACGCCGTCCCTATTTACAACTGGCGTCAAGGTGCTGGTGTCAGGTCTGTCATCCTTATCATTCGGGGCTCCGTCCCCATGAGGATAGTATGTTACCCATTTCATATTATTTGACCCATCCAGAGAATACACGAGCATACATTTCACGTATGCCGGATCCGACAGAAGATACATGAAGTCATTTCCGTAAGCGAAGGTCTGTTTAATATCAAGCGATTCATTTGCCTTCAGGGTTACGTTGTAAACATTATCGTCATCCCAAAGGAAATCAATATATGAACTGTATGAAATATGATTCAGCTGAACGTAATATCCCCTGAGCCAACTGATATCCACACCTGTTTTATTTGTTATCGTAAGATCCCAAACATAAGGCTTCTTGTAGTACGGCTTTCCGTTTCTTCCCGGAGTAATAAGTGTAACATTCTTTACTTCGATCTTGATGCTGTCATCCTCGTAGAAGATAGGCTGTTCCGGCACATAAGACATCTCTTTCTGCTCGTTCGGTGGTGGCAGCCATCCCTCAAGATCAGGGTCGATATCATCTTCCACAGGCTGATCCGGGGCATCCGGAATCTCTGCAGCAACAGCCGGTCCATTTGCAAATACGATCGACTGCATGAGCATATCGAAGGCCGCCTTGGAATCATCTGTACGCTCAAGATACCAGCTCTTGGTTGAACCTCCGTCCTTGAAAACATACACATCATTTCCATGCTGTGTATAGTATCTGTAGACCCCGTCATCATCCGGCTTATTTGCATCGTAGGTATTTTCACCTATAGTCTGGATCTCATAATCGGTCGCAAGCGTGGATACCATATCTTCAACCTTTCTGTTCTTGAAGATACCAAGCACAAGACTATAATCCGAGTCCTTAAGATCTCTGCCGAACTGCAGGACAACGTATTTTTCATCAAGTACTCCCGCTGCGTCCTCCCAGATCGAAATAGTGCTTCCGCAATACGGAAGAGACGGATCGATCGTGTAGGAAACGTCCTGAATCTCATCCGTAGTAGTCATACCCTTGTTTTCGCTCTCAATCTTTGTATTTGCGATCGCATCATCAAGCGGTCCGCGCTCGCCCTCTGTTTCCGGATCGTAGCTTATGACGTATAGGCGCCCGCCTTCCTCACAGATTTCGTACAGAGTGCCGCTGCTCTCGTAATTGTAGAAAGCATGACCGTCAATATTTGTCGTCTGAAGCCCGGTCACATCAACCGCAAGATCGTTGATGGTATAACCGGTGTAGTTATAGTAAGACAACTGCGAGCCGTCCTCAAATTCAAAATACAGGCACTTGTGAACATCATTTCCGTCCTTATCCTTGTACAGATCCATTCCCACGCCCTCGTAGGCTGTCGGAGGAGTGATGTGCATATTGAGGACGTATTCATCCCCTGTCAGGTTCGGCTCCTCACCGGTTACAACCACTTCCGTTGTAGACTCCGTCGTCGAATCCCCGGTATTCTCTGTGGTGACGGTTCCTGTACCTGTGCTTGTATCGGCAGTACTACCCTCTTTTGAAGTAGCAGAAGTAGTTCCCTTATCATCCTTTTTATCCTTGTCCTTCTTACCACCAAGAAGAATTATCGCAAGGATCACGCCCACGATGACAACCACGCCGGCGATGATACCGATTATGAGCCCCTTCTTCTTTCCTGAGCCGTCACTGTTACTGCCACTGCCGCCGTTTCCTGCGTTTCCGCCCGGTGTTTTCTCAGCCTTATTTTTCACCTTCTCCGGCTGCATCATCGACTGCACGATCGGTTTCACGGTCGACTCTGCTGCAGGCTTTGCTGCAAGTGGCTCCGGTGTAAAAGCAGCATCGTAACTAACTGAGGATGCTGACTCAGTTGTCTGCGGCTGCGCGTTTGCCTGTTGTTCATACCCTTGTTGACTGTATTGTTGTTGATAATAAGCTTGCTGATCATATCCCTGCTGGTAATACGCTTGTTGATCATATGCTTGCTGATTGTATGCTTGCTGGTCATATCCCTGCTGATAATATGCCTGTTGATCATACACTTGCTGATTATAAGCCTGCTGGTCATATCCCTGCTGACTATAGGCTTGCTGATCGTACCCCTGCTGATTATAAGCCTGCTGATCATATCCCTGCTGGCTATAGGCTTGCTGATCATACCCCTGTTGATAGTATGCCTGCTGATCGTACCCCTGTTGATCAACAGTTTGCTGGTCATAACTCTGTGGATCGTACCCCTCCTGGTTGTAGCTCTGCGGGTTATAGTCCTGACCATTGTTGCCCTGTTCATTATTGTCCATACGCAATGTCCTCCTATTCCCGGATCCCTCCGAATACTTATAAATCGTATTTATTATGGCGTCGCATATCCTCGCCTTGATCATGACCTGATTATATCATATCTGCACTAAAAGCAAAAGCGATACAATTTGACTCACGAACCCCGAAAATGATATATTTTACATAGATATTTACAACTATTTTGAGGAGGTACAGGAATGCTTGAAAAAAACAGACTCGTCCTTTCCGGCGCCGCCGTCCTTATGATGTGCACGCTGTGTAGTTGCGGAAAAAAAGAGGACGATACCAACCGGAATAATACAAGAAATACAGTTGTCATCACGACAGAAGAAAAAACATCAGGAGACACAACTTCCGACATCACCACTACCACAACAACTTCCACGGATACCGAAACGACCACCGAACAGTCAACATCCGAAGAAGTAACAAGCGAAAATACAGAAGAAGCCAAGCCTCCGTTTTCGGATTCAATAGATGTATCTACAGAGGACGGCTCTGCATCAACACAGTTCTTCGCGCTGGATACAATAATCTCCGTAAGCGTGTACGGTGAAAATGCCGAAACCGCAGTTAAAGAGATCGCCAACCTGATCGACAGACTGGACGCTGTATTATCTACAGAACGTACAGATTCAGAGCTGTACAAGCTAAACTCAAACGGGAAAGCAGCCTGCTCCGATGACCTGCTGAATGTTGCCGCTCGGGCAAAGCAGTTTTCACTCGATACAGACGGCGCTTTCGACGTTACGGTTTATCCACTTGTTAAACTTTGGGGCTTTGTTGGTACGAATCAGAACTCAGATCACAGCGTGCCTTCAGAAGAAGATATCAAAAGTGCTCTGACGCTGGTGAATCATGAAAATATCACCATCTCAGAGCTTCCGGCACATGAGTGGCCGAATGCCTATACGGACGGCTATGTAAGTGAGGGAGACGTTTCAACTCAGCTATTTGGCATAGAATACGCCGGATCCGGGATAACTATGGACTTTGGTGCGATCGGTAAGGGTTATATCGGTGACAAAACCGCAGAGCTCCTACTCAGTAAGAAGGACGAAGGCCTGACCGGAGCCATGGTCTCGCTCGGTGGAAATATATGCTTCATAGGTTCAAAGCCTGATGGCAAGCAGTGGAGGGTTGGTATACAAAACCCTGATGCCCCACGCGGAGAGCTTATAGCAAAACTATCATTTGACGCCCAGTCTGCCAATGATCTCAAACCGATCTCTGTTGTTACCTCGGGAACATATGAAAGAAACTTCGAGCTTGACGGCAAGAGCTATCATCATATTCTGGATCCTAAGACCGGTTATCCTGCAGAGACCGATCTCGAATCTGTAACCGTAGTTTCAGAGGACAGTACTCTCGCAGATGCTCTTTCAACCGCGCTCATCGTAATGGGTTATGAAAAGGCAGTTGAGTTCTGGAAGACCGGACCTTATGATTTTGAGATGGTTCTGATAGACAAAAACAACGCTGTTTTTGTTACGGAGGGATTAAAGGATAATTATTCAAGCGACGGATATACTGAGTTTATCAGCCGATAAACCCCTTTTATAAGTTTCTTATACTGTCCGTTTATTTAATCTGCGTCCGAAGGATGTATCTCATATGTCTCATGCCGTCTCTGACGGTGTGAAGCTTTGAGTGTCTGGAAACCTCGCAGCGGCGGAGTCTGACCGGCACCTGTCCGATCCGGAGTCCCTTACGTACTGCCTCCGCAATAAGCTCGGTTGCGAATTCCATTCCTGTCGTCCGGAGTGTCATCCTGCAGAGCGCTTCTCTCGTGAAGCCTCTGATTCCACAGTGAAAATCCTTCACCCTTGTGTGGAATCGCAGTCTTGCCACGAAAGACAGCAGCCTTGCACCGATTTTATGTGACAGCGGCATCGCGCCCTTCTCTATTCCACCTGCAAAGCGGTCGCCGATCATCATATCGTATTTTCCCTTCGCAAGAAGCTTATACATGCCGGAGATGTGGTAGAGATCGTAGGTTGTATCGCAATCTGCCATGATCACGACCCTGCCGCGACTCTCTGCAAAGCCGCTTCTCAGCGCCCTGCCGTAGCCTTTTCTGCTCTCGAAAATAACCCTTGCCCCGTGCGCGTTCGCAATCTCTGCCGATCTGTCGATGGACGCATTGTCAACCACGATAACCTCGCCGTCCAGGTTATTATCCCTGATGAATCTGAAAGCCTCATCAACGCAGCTTCCAACTGTCTTCTCCTCATTCAGACACGGCATCACGATAGAAATATCAAGCTCTTCTCTTCTTCTTATTTTCATGCTTCAGAAGCCTCCAATCAATCATTTCTCCCATGATGAGTGTCACCGCCAGCACCGTCACGATCAGTGTTCTGAAGGTGAAGAAATAGTGCAAATACGCGTGATTATGCAGCACCAGATATCTCACGAATGGGATCACTGCTATCGCCGCATAGATAAATATAACTGTCCGTCTAACCGTTTTCTTCTTGTAAACGTAGCAGAGATACAGCACTGCCAGAATCATAACAAACCCGATAAATACGCCAAAGCCACCGAAGTTCCACGGCAGAAGCGCGGTTATATTTTTTGTGAGAGCACCCTTCAGAAAGTCCCACTTTTCAAGTCCGACATATCCGCTGATCCTCTCTTCAAGATTCTCCTTAACATACGGAATCACGCTTTCGCCAAGAACAATACTTGCAGTGATCCATTTTGTGAACCACATACACGCATAGCCTGCACCCCAGCTCACAACCGGAGGAACGAGCTTCTTCCATCCAAACGTTTCCGGGTTCCTCCAGCGGAACCACATGACGATGAGGAGCGGAACAAATAGCGTCAGCAGCTCTGTCGTGAGGAAATCCAGAAAGCAGGTGATCATTCCACAGAGCATGAACGGTATCCCGAGAGGCAGCTTTCTGCCTTTTCTCTCACGTAATACCATTATGATCGACATCACAAGCATGATGTAAAAATTCCAGGTGTATTCCAACGAAAGCGGCACCATCCAGACCATGGTCAAAGCAAAACTAACCGCAAGTCCCGCAATCAGAATGTACGCTTTTTCCTTTTTCAAGAGATAAAAAAGCACTCCCGCCAAAGCTCCCAGCAGCACTGCATTCAGGATATATATTCCCTTCAGGCTGAGCACTGTATGAAGCGGACGGACGATAGCATTTGATCCGTGCCAGTATCTTAAATACTGCTGATTTGCTTCCTTCCCCTCACTCACTGCATCCCGAAGGTTTTCGTTCGCATTCATGGTCTTGTCATTGTAATAGGCTGACCACATGACCGACTCCAGCGGTTTATCGCTGTCATACTGATAGGCTATTCCCAGCAATACCGCGTCCGCATATCTGTCGAGCTTGCCGCCGTCAAGCTCTCCTGCCCCTTTGACAAACAATTCATTCTCACACAGAAACTCCGCCGAGCGCCCCATGTTCTTTCTGATGCTGCTCTGCGGTATAAGCGCTGCCGCGACCAATAGCCCGAGAAGTACTGCCGCCGTTACGAGATAGACAGATATGTATTTAACTGTATTTTTCAAGATATTCTTCATAAGTTTTCCCTGTTTCTCCGAAAGCTGATCACGTTGTTGTGTCATCACATCACTCACTTTGACAATTATCATCTTTATTTTCTTCCGAGTCAAACAAAATATAATTTTTGTAAGATTTTATGTATAAATTTCTATCCTCTTTGTGGTAAAATACAGGCACTACATCCACGCCGTTTCGGACACATTACCCGGCTGCGGATGATATATTTTTAGCAGCACCCATGAAAGGAATACACCTATGAAAAAGATAGCCGAGTTTCTCGTTAAAACACGATATATCCTGCTTGCTGTATTTCTGCTTTTTGCAGCCGCAAGCTTCTTTCTGATGGATAAGGTCAACATCAATTACGAAATGTCCAAATACCTTCCGGACTCTTCCAGGATGAAGGAGGGCACCGATATCCTAGCGGAGGAATTCCCGGATATGACCGAGCCGAGCGGCGTCAGAGTCATGTTCGACAACCTCAGTGACACCCAGAAGCTGAACGTCAAGACTCAGCTCGAGGCTATCAAATACGTTGATTCGGTGACCTACGAGCCGGACAGTATTTACTACAACAAGGACAACCACACTCTCTACATCCTTGAGTCAAAATACGACTACAACACCGACGAATTTAAGAGCATTCTGACCACCCTCGATGAGGATTTTATCGACAGCTACGACGCTGTTTATTCATCAAACGAGGCAGGTTCAGGCGCGCTTCCGACCTATATCGTGGCAGGCGCCGTTGCCATCCTCATGGTGATCCTCATCCTCATGAGCAACTCGTGGATTGAGCCTTTCCTTTTCCTTTTCTCGATCGGACTGGCCATCCTCATAAACATGGGCACAAACGTATTCCTTCCAAGCGTTTCAAATACAACTCATTCCATCACGTCCATCCTTCAGCTGGTTCTCGCGATGGATTATTCTATCATACTTTCCAACCGTTACCGCCAGGAGAGAAAGCGTCTCGCTGCGAATTTCAGCAGCACAGCAGTTGCAGCTCAGACTGACACACAGACCACTGCAGCTCATCAGGCTGATGCAGGAAAAACTATCGCCGGCATGCAGGACGTTGACCCTCGCGAAGCAATGAGAAATGCCATCCGTTCGGCCATCCCTTCGGTATGCAGCTCATCGCTCACCACAATCGTTGGTCTTCTGTCGCTCTGCTTCATGAATTTCAAGATTGGCGCCGACCTCGGCGTGGTTCTTGCGAAGGGCGTATTTATCAGTCTTCTCTGCGTATTTACGGTTCTTCCTGGACTTATCATCCTCTTCGACAAGCTTATCAAGAAGACTGCCAAGAAGAGCCTGACCGTTCCGACAGGCGGCCTTGCGCGCTTTGAGTTTTCTGCAAGGATCGTTATCGCTATACTTTTCATTTTTGTATTTGCGGGTGTATTTATCGCCAAGGGAAATGCGAAGATCACCTACGGTTCGCCGGCTAATCAGGACGCGGTGAACAAGATCTTCCCGCGCGACAACCGCTTCG
>JAEEGF012351343.1_pt1 | contig 11082 bp, 11 predicted proteins | sample 9134171 | NCBI WGS metagenome assembly JAEEGF01 (sample SAMN16246542, study PRJNA631951) | gut metagenome | biome: gut microbiome; feature: rumen; material: AP-attached | host: Bos | place: Iran: Karaj | collected 2018-10
ACCCTCGAAGTCGAAGTCTTCGACGACTTCGGCCAGCTGAAGGCCAAGAGCGCGACTGCTACCGGCGAGACCACGACGGTAGGCGGAACGGCTGAGAACTACACCTACACTGCCGAATTCACCAACGAGTACATCCCCGAGCCCACCGATCACCCGATCGAGGCCCAGAAGATAGTCGAAGGCGAAGAGACGCAGAAGGATATGGAGTTCACCTTCACCCTGACGCCGATCAGCGCGGTGCTGACCAACGCCAACACGACCTTGGACGCCTCCGAGATGCCGATGCCGCCGCAGAGCGAAGTAACGGTAGTCGGTCCCGCCCTGGCCGAGTTCGGCGAAGCCCATTACGAGTGGGCCGGCGTGTACACCTACGAGATCGCTGAGACCATCGGCAACTACGTAGGCTACACCTTCGACGGACGCATCTGGACCGTGACCATAACGGTCGTGGACAACAACGGCGTCCTGGAAGCCACCCACGAGTATGTGGCCGACGACGGCACTCAGGCTGAACTGGCCGAGTTCCACAACCTGTTCGAGACCTCCGAACTGACCATCACCAAGACAGTAGTCGGCATACCGATCGACACGCAGAAGCAGTTCCTGTTCACAGTAACACTGCTGGATGAGAACGGCGACCCGCTGTACGGTACTTACAAGTTCGACGGCGCTATGTCTGGTACAGTCACGAACGGTTACGCCTGGTTCTACCTGAGGCACGGCCAGAGGATCCGCATCTTCGACCTGCCGATCGGTACGACCTGGATCGTGTCTGAGCAGTTCGATCCGGATTACTTCATAACCAGAGCCGACCCGACTGGCGTTATCACGAAGGAAGGCAGCGTATCCAGATGGGTCAACAACCACGACGATATCCCGCTGGGTCTGGGCGATGTGTACATCAACGTAGGCGACTGCTTCGAATAAGGATCAACGACCCCGGCACACGGTTTTGCCGTGTGCCGGGGGATAAGGACGGAGAGAAAGGATGATCACCATAATGAAGAGAATAATCGCTATGCTTCTTGCGCTCCTTCTGATGTTGACCTGCTTCGCTGTCATCGCCGAAGGAACTGAAGAAACCGAAGAGATCAAAGAAAAAGACCCGAAGTATGAAGAGCTGGTCGTGGCCAATCCGACCGTTATGCGCGGTGAGTTCTTTACAGAGATGTGGGGCAACTCCACCACCGATATCGATGTGCGCGTACTGATCCACGGCTACAACCTGGTCACCTGGGAAAACGCGATGGCCAAGTTTATCCCTGACGCCATGGTCGTGGATTCCGTTGAAGCGACGGACCTGGCCAATGGCAACAGGCTGTACGCTTTTCACCTGAAGGATGACCTTTACTACTGTGACGGAACGCAGATCACCGCATGGGACTATGCGTTTTCCATCCTGTTCACCATCTCTCCCGAGATCGTCGCGACCGGCGGAACGCCTGTGCACGAGGATTTCGTGGCGGGATATGAAGAGTACTTCAACGGGGAAGTTGATTATTATTCCGGCGTCCGCGTGCTGGACGATTTCACTATCCAGTTTGAGGTAATAAAGGATTATGTGCCCTTCTTCTATGAGTTCGGCCTGTTCTACATCACGCCCTACCCGATCTACGAGATCGCTCCGGGCTGCGTTGTAAAGGATGACGGCCAGGGCATATATATCGCCAATGAAGACGAGACCATCGAGGAGCCCATCTTTACATCTGAGCTGATCATGAAGACCGTGCTTGATCCCGAGACGGGCTACGCCTCTCACCCCAAGGCTGTCTGCGGTCCCTACATGCTGACCAGTTTTGAAGGCGAGACCGCCACGTTTGAGATCAACCCCTACTTCAAGGGCGATGTGTCCCACAACGAAGTGATGCCTACGATCCAGCGCCTCGTGTTCACGCTGGCTGACAACGAGAACATGATCGAGAAGCTTGAAAGCGGCGAGATCGGACTGCTGAACAAGGTGACCAAGGCCACCACGATCGATGCGGGCATCGAGCTGGTCGGCAGCGGCGCTTTCCAAATGAGCACGTATCCGCGCGTCGGCCTGAGCTTCATCAGCTTCTTCTGCGAGAAGAATACTGTGTCAAGCCGCGCTGTACGTCAGGCGATCAGCTACTGCGTGGACAGAGACGTTCTGACCGAAGGCTATACCGGCAACTACGGCCTGCGTATGGACGGCTGGACCGGTCTGGCGCACTGGCCGTACCGCGTGCTGAACGGCATCATACCCTACCCCGTGGACGAGCCTGAAGATCCCAACAACGCTGCCCAGGTGGCCGAGTACGAAGAAGAAATGGCTAAATGGGAAGCCCTTTCCTACGAGAATGTCAGGGTCTATACCCTGGATGTGGAAAAGGCTATCAGCTTGCTGGTCGAGGACGGCTGGACCCTGAACCGGGAAGGCAAAGAGTTCGATCCTGAAAAAGACGATGTGCGCTGCAAGGAGATCGACGGCGAACTGGTCGCTCTGGACCTGAAGCTGTGGTATCCCGCTGGCAACCGCATGTGTGAGCTTATGGAAGAGAACTTCCTGCCGAACCTTGCCGAAGCCGGCATCAAGCTGACGATGGAAGGTCTGCCCATGGTGCAGATCCTGGGCACCTGGTATGACCAGGGCGAGCGCGAAGGCGACATGATCTATCTGGCCACGAACTTTGACGTCGTATGGGATCCGGTCGTGAACTTTGTAGAAGATCTGGGAGGCAATCATACCTGGAACTATACAAACGATTACGACGAGCTGCTGTACCAGCGCGCGCTGGACATGCGTGAGACGGAGCCGGACGCTGTGCTCGAGTATATGCAGGAGTGGATACTGTTCCAGGAAGAGTTCATGGAAGAGGTGGCCATACTGCCCATCTATTCCAACATGTACTTTGACTTCTATACTATAGAGCTGCAGAATTACGACATTCCCTCGAACGTGACCTGGACTCAGGCGATCGTTCCCGCGATCTATGACGAATACGTCGAGCCCGAGCCCGAACTCCTCGAGGGCGACGAGGAAGAAGACTTCTTCGAAGACTGATCTCATAAACAACAAGACATTAAGCATTCCCCCTGACATATGCCCGGGGGAATGCGTGTACTATAAGGATCCTGTGATTTTCGGGCAAGTAAAGCGCGGGATCGCTCAGGCAGGATATCCGGCTGTTCGGGACAGCCGGGGACGATTCCGCGGCTGCCCCGAAGGAAGGGTAGACTCAAAGATCGCAATATGATATAATGGACCGGTCGCGAAAGATGTGAGCGGTCCCTTTTATCCGACAGACGCCAATAACGCATAAGAACGTGATATATGATACATAAGGATCGGAAAAGCAGATGTATCAGCATCAGGAACGTATATATCCTGATGCTTGCGATAGCGATCGCGCTTTCCGTTCTCCTGATCGTAACCGCCGCGCGCACGAACACTTTATACCTGCAGGCGGAAAACGACACGGACTATTATGTGCGCATCCAGCAGGACGCGTACGGAATGCAGCAAGGCTCGGATCAGCTGACGCAGGCGGTGTGCAGTTATGTCGCTACAGGGGACGAAGCCTATCTGCGGGCGTATTTTTACGAAGCGGAGGTCACCCGGCAGCGCGACCGCGCGCTGGAGAGCATCCGCAGCACGGCGACTGACAGCGAGGCGCTGGCGTCGCTTGAACAGGCCATGACGGAGTCCGTCGGCCTGATGGAGTATGAATATCATGCCATGCGGCTGGTGCTGGCTGCTTCCGGCGAGATGCCGGACGGCTTACCCTCTGCCCTGACCGAAGCTCCGCTTACAAAAGAAGAGCAGGCGCTGCCGGACGCGGAAAAGCTCGAGCTGGCGCAGGACCTGGTGTTTGGCGAAGAGTATCAGCAGGTCAAGGGAAGGATTGGCGACAATGTAACGTTCTGCATAGAACGGCTGACGGACATGGCACAGCGGCAGCGGGAGACCAGCGCGGCGCGGCTCGACAGGATGCGTACCGTGCAGATGGCGCTGATCGTGGCGCTTTTGCTGACTGCGGCGTCGACGGTCATTCTGACAATGCTGCTGATCATCCATCCTCTTAAGCAGAATGTCAGCAACGTGCGGGACGGCAGGCCCATGAGAGTTATGGGCGCTTTTGAAACGAGGTTCCTGGCTGAAAACTATAACAGGGTCTATGAACAGACGCAGCAGCACCGTGAGCAGCTTACATATGAGGCGCTGCACGATCCGCTGACCGGAGCGTTCAACCGGAGGGCATACGACAATATGCTGGCGGAATGCGACCAAGCGGATACGGCGCTGATCCTGATCGACGTGGACCATTTCAAACAGATCAATGATACCTATGGGCACAGCGGAGGCGACGAGGTACTCAGGCGCGTGACGGAAGTCCTGAGCAGGCAGTTCCGTTCGGAAGACCGTGTGTGCCGTATCGGCGGTGACGAGTTTGCCGTGATCATGGTGCACGTCACCGGCGCGCTGACGGAGCTGGTCCGAAACAAGATGGCCCGCGTCGCAGAAACGCTGCGGCAGGGAGAACCGCCGGTGACCCTAAGCGTAGGCGTTGCCTTCGGGGACCGTGAGAAGCCGTCGGGCAACATCACGCATGACGCCGACGTTGCGCTGTATACAGTTAAGGAACGCGGCCGCGACGGCTGCGCCGTGTATGACGGGAATACCATGAGCGAACGGGGGGAATGAGACCATGCTTACAGTAGAAGCCCTGCGTGAGTGGGGCGCGGACGTCGACGAAGGGCTGAACCGCTGTATGAACAACGAGATGTTCTATCTGCGTATGGTGGGCATGCTGGAAAAGGATACGCAGATGGAGGAGCTTGAGCAGGCGCTGGCTCAGGGCGACCTGAAACTGGCGTTCGAGAAAGCGCACGCGCTCAAGGGCGTGCTGGCGAATCTGGCGCTTAAGCCGGCGTTTAAACCGATCAGCGAGCTCACGGAGCTGCTGCGCGCGTCCGCGCAGACTGACTACGGGCCGCTGGTGGCGGAAGCGAAGCGGGAAATGACGGCGCTTAAAGCAATGATGAAACAGGGATAGGCGGGCAAGATGATAGTAAGGGGATTAGTAAAGTATCGGCTATGGCTGATACTGCTTGTGATCGCGCTGGCTGCGGTCTGCTTCTGGCTGACAGCGAGCGCGTCGGAAGTCGCGCTCTGGCCGCAGGAGCCGGGCAAGAACGTCAAGCGTGACGGCAACCTGAAGGTAGATATCGGCTATACCGACCAGGGCTATATACATGTCGCTCTGGCCGAGGCGGGCTCGAACACGTATAAGATGCGCGTAGCCGCGGGCGGCACCACGCTGACGTATAACCTGAACAACAAAGGGAATTTCGAGATAATCCCGCTGCAGCTGGGCGACGGCTATTATGAGATCACGCTGTATAAGAACGTGACCGGCAAAAAGTATTCTTCGGCGGGCAGGGTCACTTTCAGCGCATGGGCGAAGTCCAAGGACATATGCTTCCTGTATCCCAATCAGTATGTCAATTATACGATCGAGAGCGAGGCAGTGAAAAAGAGCGACGAGCTGTGCGCGGGCATGACAAGCAAACAGGCATATGACGCCATATGCAATTTTATGAAGTCCTCCTTCGCGTATGACTTCGTCAAGGCAATGACGGTCAAGGCCGGAACGCTGCCCGACGTGGACGGCACGTTCAAAAAGAAGATCGGTATCTGCCAGGACCTGTCAGCCGTTATGTGCTGTATGCTGCGCGCGCAGGGCATCCCGGCGCGTCTGACGATCGGGTATGCGGACAGCAGCTATCATGCCTGGGTGATCATCAAAAAGGACGGCAAGGAGCTGTTTTTCGACCCGACTGCTGCCGTGAACGGCATCAGCAAGGTCAAAAAGTATTCGGCCGAGCGATACTATTAAAATCGTTTAGATGCCGTACAGACGGGGCTTTCGCGAGGTAAGGCGCGGCCCTGGTTTATCGGATAGATCTCTGGCAAGGTTTGGTGAGGGGCAGGGACATTCCTTCACCGGGGAGTAATTTGAAAGGAGCGCCGGGCCGTCTACCCGGCACAATGCAGATGAAGAAGAAACAGGGAAACCGACTGAGCGCCGCGGAACTGAGTAATTTTTGCGGACAGGTGGCGCTGATCCTGGAAGCTGGACTTCCGCTGTATGACGGCATGGAAACGCTGGCTGGAGCGGACAGCACCTCAGCCAATGCGGAGCTGTATCAGGCGGCGAGCCGCGGCGTGACCAATACCGGCTCGCTGTATGAGGCGCTGAAAGCAGACGGGCGCTGGCCCGACTATCTGGTGGAAATGGTAGGCATAGGCGAGCATTCGGGCCAGCTGGAAAAGGTCATGCGCGGCCTGGAGGCCTATTACGCGCGGGAGGAGCGCATCCGTTCCTCGATCTCCGGAGCGGTGACATATCCGCTCGTGCTGGGCGCCATGCTGGTAGTCATCGTGCTGATCCTGCTTTGGCGTGTGCTGCCTGTTTTCCGCCGCGTACTGAGCAGCATGGGCGTAGCGGTTAGCGAGACGGGCCTGTCCATGATGCGCCTGGGCGCGGCTGTGGGCTGGATCGTCATGGTACTGGTGGCCATAGCGGTGATCGCCGTGCTGGTCGTCGCTGTGCTGCTGCGCACCAAACACCGCGCCAAGACGCTAGCTGCGGTGCAGCACCTGTTCCCCGCCGTACAGCGTCTTAACAAAAAGCTTGCCGCTTCACGCGTAGCGGGAGTTCTGTCCATGATGCTTTCAAGCGGATTTACTACCGACGAAGCGCTGAACATGACCGCTTCGGTAATGACCGACGCCGACGCGGCGCAGAAGGTGCGCGGCATTCGCCAGTCGCTGGAAGAGGGCGCGAGCTTTGCGGACGCCATTGACAAAGCGGACCTGTTTGATGAGCTCCATGAGAGCATGATACGCATGGGCAGCGCTACAGGTCGCGAGGACCAGGTGCTGGGCAAGCTGGCCGGGCTCTACGAAGAGCAGGTCGAGGATGACATCACCCGCCTTATCTCCATTATCGAGCCTACGCTGGTGGCGATCCTTGCAATCGTTATCGGCGCGGTGCTGCTGTCCGTGATCCTGCCTATGGCGGGCATCCTGACGAGCCTGTGATCGACAGGAGCAGACTATGAACAAAAGAGACGTCATCAAGCTGGCGCTGATCGTCTGCATGATCATAGGCGCCGTGGCATTATATAGCTGGATCTCAAATGTCCAGGAATCCAACGAGACGGAGATGGTGCGCCGGGCGGTACGCGAGGCTGCGCTGACCTGCTATGCCGTTGAGGGGGCGTATCCGGACAGCGTCGAGTACCTGCGCGAGCATTACCGGCTGGCGTATGATACCGAGCGTTATTATGTGACCTATGAAGCTTCGTTGGGTGACAACCAGATCCCCGATATCTGGATCACCGTGAAGGGAGAGAATTGACTGTGAATAAACAAAGGGAAGTGCCGCATGCGGTATCCGGCGCCTTTGTGTTCCTTTTGCTGGGCATGTTTGCGGTTTTCTCCACGGTGCTGGTGCTGCTGGGCGCGCGGGCGTACCGCAGTATTTCGGCACGCTCCGCCGTGAACGATACTTCGCGCATGGCTTCCTATTACCTGCGCAGTATGCTGCGCGCGGAAGACGCGCAGGACGCCGTATCGCTCATGACGGAGAAAGGAGTGGAGGTTATCGCGCTGCACCACACATATGACGGCGAGGAATATATCACGCGCGTTTACGTCTATGACGGGATGCTCCACGAACTGTTCACAGAGGCCGACATGGAGTTTGAGCCGGAAAACGGTGAAGAGGTATGCCCGGCACAGTCGATGACCGCCGCGGCGGAAAACGGGCTGCTGACGGTGCGCGTTGAGACGGGCGCCGGGTGGAACGAAGTTTGTCTTGCGCTGCGCGCCGCGGCGATAGAAGGAGGGACACCATGAAGGCGAGAAACAGAAGCAATGCGCTGCTGCTTGAGCTGCTGATCGTGGTCGCCTTTTTCATGCTGGCTTCGACCACGCTGCTGCGGGTATTCTCCGCGGCGCGCCAGCAGAGCGCGAACGCCGAACTGCTTTCTTTAGCATCTGCTGAGGCGCAGAATATCGCCGATCAGCTCTACGCGGCGGAGGACGGGGAAGCGCTGCTTGTAAGTCTGGAATTTGTAAAACAGGATGCGGACTGGAAACGCGAATCGGAAGACTTCGCGGTCACTGTTTCGCGCAGCCTGGAGACTGAGGAACAGGGCACGCTGGTGAGGCAGACCGTTCGCGTGACGGATGCTTCCGGCAATACACTGATCGAACTGCCCTGCTCGTGCTGGCGGGAGGTGCCGCGGGATGAATAAAAAGAGCAGTGTGAGCCTGGGACCGGGCGCGCCTTCCCTGATACTGATCTTTGTGGCGCTCAGCATGAGCGTACTGGCCATGCTCTCGCTTATGAGCGCGCGCAACGACGTGAGCCTGAGCGAGCGAAGCGTGCAGGTGGTAGAAACGGTATACGCGCTCAACGAACGCGCCGAGGATAGCCGCCGCGCGCTGGACCGCGTACTGGCGCAGTGCGCTTCCAAAGCGGCAGACGACGCGGATTATCTGAGCCTCATCGCCGAAAACCTGCCCGACTACGCGGAGCTCGCGGGCGATCAGCTGTGCTGGCTGGAAACGGAAGGCGAGCGCACGCTGGAATGCGCGCTGTCGGTACAGCCGCTGGACGCAGCGCAATACTCTTTATGGAGCTGTCACCGGCTGATCACGGATCTTTCCGAGGAGGACGCATGGAACTGACCGAGTTGCTGAGAAAAGCGGTGAAAATGGGCGGCTCAGACGTCTTTATCATACCGGGCGCCTGTGTGGAAGTAAAAGTCGAGGACAGCATGCTGCCCATCTCAGACGAGCGGCTCATGCCCAAGGACACCGAGGCGCTTATACAGGGTATGTACGGGCTGGCGCACCGCGATCAGGGGTTCCTGGAGCGCGGCGGGGATGACGATTTTTCCTTCGCTATCCCGGAAGTGAGCCGTTTCCGCTGCAATACATATAAACAGCGCGGCACCATGGCAGCCATTTGCCGTATCGTGAACTTTGAACTGCCTGATCCCGCGCAGCTGCATATCCCGGACCAGGTAATGCGCCTGGCGGACCTGCGCAGCGGCATGGTGCTGGTGACGGGGCCTGCGGGCAGCGGAAAGAGCACGACGCTGGCGTGTATCGTGGACCGCATCAACAGCACGCGCAGCGCGCATATCGTTACCGTCGAGGATCCGATCGAGTACCTGCACAGGCATAAAAAGGCGCTGGTCAGCCAGAGGGAAGTGCCCAATGACGCGGCCACGTTTTCACGCGCGCTGCGCGCCGCGCTGCGGCAGGCGCCGGACGTGATAATGCTGGGCGAGATGCGCGATCAGGACACGATCACAACCGCCATCACGGCTGCCGAGACGGGACATCTGCTCATGTCGTCCCTGCATACCATCGGAGCGGCCAAGACGATCGACCGCATTATCGACAGCTTCCCTGCCGAGCAGCAGGCGCAGATCCGCATTCAGCTGGCCGCCGTGCTCAAGGCGGTGGTCTCGCAACGCCTGGTGCCTACGACAGACGGCAAGCGCGTGGTGGTCTTTGAGGTCATGACGGTGACGACTGCCATACAGAACCTGATCCGCGACGGCCGTACGCATCAGATCGATAATGTGATCTACGGCGGCGCGGACAAGAATATGATCTCCATGGACGCCGAGCTGGCGCGCCTGGTAAACGAGAAGCGCATCACGCGCGATACCGCGCTGCTGCATGCGGCGAACGCGGAGACTCTGGCGAAGCGCATCTGAGCGGAGCAAACATAAAAACAGAAGGGAGGGCGCGCGGCATTGGAAAGCATACTGTACGCGGAAGTCTATCTGATCTGCATGATCATCGTGGGCCTGCTGCTGTTCTGGACATCGCGCGCCCGTCTTTTGTCCACCTCCGAGCGCTGGCTTCGGGCGGTGCTGATCACTTTCCTGGCCAACTTTACGGCAAACTTCTTCTTTACGCTGTTCAACCGCAGGCTGATCGACGCCGGAGACCAGAGCACAGCCGTTTCGTATGCCCTGAAAACGCTATACTTCATTACACTGGACATCGGCGTGTTCGCCTGGTGCGGCTACGCGGAGAACGAGCAGCACAAAAATCTGTTCAAACGCGGCCGCAGGTGGCTGTGCACTGCGCTGCTGGCGGCGCCGGTCGCAGCGGTGCTAATTAATCTGTGGACGGGGCATACGTTCACGATCAGTGCGGAAGGAGCCTATAAGCGCGCCTGGGCATACCACGCGCAAATGATCTATCTGCTCATATGCGCGGCGGCATGCAGCTGGAGGCTGCTTAAGCAGGCGGGACTTGAGTCGGATCCCATCCGCCATAACCGCCTGCGCATGATGGCGACCTTTCCCGCGTGTATCTTGGCAGCCTGGATTCTTTCCTTCTTTGGGGAAGCGGTGCCTGTGATCTGCGTCTGCATTACGATAGAGCTGCTTTGTTTCTATGTGGCGGCGGCCAATCAGCAGATCTCCGTCGATAAACTGACACAGGTCAACAACAGGCAGCACATGCTCAGCTACATGTCCTATAAGATCAATAACCATGAAGAAGATGTCTATCTTATGATGATAGACGTTGACGACTTTAAGACCATCAACGATTCCTGCGGGCATCTGGCGGGAGACGAAGCGCTGATCTGCGTGGCGAAAGCGCTTAAGCAGGCCTGCGCGCAATTCAAAAAGCGGCCCTTCATCGCCCGCTACGGCGGCGATGAGTTCGTGGTGGTGATGGAGGGCACGCAGGACGATCTTGCCGCACTGACGCAACGGATACGTGATGCGGCTAAAGCGTTCAATACACCGGATAAGCCGTACACCATCGGTCTGAGCATCGGCAGCGCGGCATATACCCAGGGTATGACAGCCCAGGAGCTGATCGCCGCGGCTGACGCAGAACTCTACAAAGTCAAGCGCGCGCACCATAACAGGCCCTGAAGGATCCTGCTTCCGGATCCCGGCCGCATGAGCTTCGAAGCCGGGCGGTCAGGGACGCGGCCCGGGGCGTATGAGCGTTCTCCAGGTGTGCTATGGAAGCGGAATAAACCTAAAAACAACTTTGGAACAGCG
>JAEEGF012431475.1_pt1 | contig 11082 bp, 7 predicted proteins | sample 9134171 | NCBI WGS metagenome assembly JAEEGF01 (sample SAMN16246542, study PRJNA631951) | gut metagenome | biome: gut microbiome; feature: rumen; material: AP-attached | host: Bos | place: Iran: Karaj | collected 2018-10
CCCGCCAGCGGCACGGTGTACGGCATTGCCAAGCCCACCGACGCCGGCCTGCTGGTGATGCAGACCATCTCCGATGTGACGAACGGCGTCGTGACCCTCACCGAGGCGGCCCTGAATCCCATCACCGCCCTGAGCGCGGCTGACGCCCAGAAGAACATCACCGCCATCGTCTATCTGGACGGCGACGCCTATAACGGCGAAGGCGGCAGCGGCGCGGCCGTGGCCGTGAACCTGCAGTTCGCCTCCAGCGCGGTCCTGACGCCCATGGATTACAACGGCTATCTGGAGTACGGCGGCTATGCCAACGGCACCGGCACCGCCAAGGGCGCCACCACCACCCTGCCCCTGCCCGCTGGTGTGGACGCCTCCACCGTGACCTGGATCTCCAATGATCCTGCCATCGCCACGGTGTCCGGCGGCACCGTTACCGGTGTTGCCGCGGGTACCGCCCTGATCACCGCCCGGTGGCCCGCCGGCACCGGCTATGAGGCCGGCAGCCAGGTCTACCGCGTCCTCATCATCGAGGGCTGATCCGGGCAAGCATAACACATAAAGCCTTTCCCGGCAGGAGCCCGCCCTCAGGCGGGCCCCTGCCCGGCGGTGGACCCGTCCTCTCCGCTCCGCGGAGGGGGCGGGCACAGCCGATTTTTGGAACTGCCGCAGATGGGGCGGGAATGAGGCCCCTGAAGGGCGGTATCCCAGGGAAAGAGCCTTGGGCGCTTCGGCTCACGCGGGAGCGTCGAAGGGTCTTCCCTCCTCTCAGGAGCGGGCAGAGGGCCCGCAAGCAGAGAAAGGACAGGAAACCGAGTGAACGAGCGGATGAGCAAAAAGCGAAAAGTGCGGGAGCGGAGGGCCAGGACCCTGGTCTATCTCCTGCTGCTGCTGGCGCTGCTCAGCCTGGCGGTCACCGCCACCTATACCTGGTTCACCCTGAGCGCCACCCCCCGGGTGAGCAACGTGGGGGTGTTCATCGCCACGGTGAAGGGCCTGGAGCTGGCGGAGAGCTGGGACGCCCCGGACGAGGACTGGGGCCAGAGCATCGACTTCCGGCGTCTTGTGCGGGAGGACAGCCCCCTGCGGCCCGTCACCTGGTCCGATGCGCAGCAGTGCTTCCTGGCGGTATCCTACGGCATCGACGGCCGGGTGGCCGCCGTGAACCAGGCCCTGAACGACAGGGACAACGCCAACCGCGCCGACGCCCGGGGCTACTACGTGCTGGGCACCTTCTATGCCCGCACGGACAAGTCCTGCACCGTATCCCTGGCAAATGCGGTCTCCGTGAACGACGGCGCCGACGGCGCGGGGACCTACGTGATCGGCACCCCCCTGTGGGACGGCGAGACCCTGCGGCATGAGGACGGGGGCCTGGGGGCGGAATGCGCCGTGCGCGTGGGCATGCGCATCACCTACCTGGACGCCTCCGGGCAGCCGGACCCCGCGAAGGAGAGCCGGTTCTGCATCTATGAGCCCAACTGCGACAGGCATCTGGAGGCCGTGACCGGCGGGGACGCCGAGGGGTACGTCAGGACCCCCAGCGTGGACGGAACGCGAGACCTGGTGAGCCCGGACCGGCTGATCCTCCAGACCGCCTCGGAATGGACGGAGGCCCGGCCCGTGCAGCGGGAGGTCACCATCAAGAGCCTGGGCGACTTCCTTTCCGGACGGGGCCTGTTCCGGCTGAGAAGGAACGAGCTGGTGCGTCTTGACCTGTATATCTGGCTGGAGGGCCAGGATGCGGACTGCACTAACCGGATCGAGGACGCGCAGATCCTGGCAAATATCCAGTTCGACGTGGGATATGAGGACCAGTCCGGTCTGGTGGATATCCCCGACGGCGAGGCAGATTGAACGAAATGCCCATGGGGGCGCATGCGACTATTGGAAGGGAGAGGCCAGCGTGAAAAAGAAAGAGAAGGCCGCTGCAGGACCGCAGACGGAGCAGCAGACTGCTCCCGCGCCGGAGGAAAAGGAAAAGAAGGGCGCCCTTGTCATCATTGTGGACGTTCTTCTGGTCCTGGTGATCCTGGTGGCTGCGGCCTGCACCTACGTGTCCTTCGTCAACACCTCCGGCAGCGGCGTGCCCAGCCTGTTCGGCATACGGCTCCTCTCTGTCCAGACGGAGTCCATGTACCCCACCATCAAGCCCGGTGACCTGATCTATGACAAGGCGGTCAAGGATACCGGCGCCCTGCGCACCGGGGACATCATCACCTACTGGACCATCATCAACGGGGAGCGGGTGCTGAATACCCACCGCATCACGGAGATCTACGACGGGGGCGGGTATCTGATCTTTGCCACAAAGGGCGACAACAACAGCGTGGAGGACCCCCTCACGGTCCATGAGTCCGAGGTCATCGGCGTCTATGCCGGGCGGATCCAGGGCCTGGGCAAGGTGTTCGACTATCTCCAGACCAGCACCGGCTTCCTCATCGTGGTGGTCATCCCCGTGGCCCTGTTTTTCATCTATCACCTTGTGCAGTTCTTCCGCACCCTCTTCGAGTACCAGAAGGTGAAGAACATGCTCCAGTATGAGCTGGAGCGGGAAAAGCTCACCGGCGCCGGGGAAGAGGAGAGCGAGGAGCAGACCCGCATGAAGGAGCGGGAGAAGCTGGAGGCCGAGCTCCGGGAAAAGCTCCGGGAGGAGCTGCTGGCGGCAGGGGCTGCCGCAGCCGGCGGGAAGCCGAAGCCGGAAGAAGCGGAAGCGCCCGCGCCGGAAGCGCCGGAAGCGCCCGCGCCGGAAGGACCCGCGCCGGAAGCGGCGGCGGAGCCCGGGGCGGCGGAAGCGCAGCCGGAGGCCGAGCGGGAGGCCCTGAAGGCCCAGCTCCGGGCAGAGCTGGAGGCGGAGGCCCAGGCAAAGCGGGATGCGGAGCTGGAGGCCATGCGGGCAGAGCTCCGGGCACAGCTTGAGGCGGAAATGAAGGGCTCCCGGTCCGGGGACACGGAAACGCCGGAGGCGTAAGCAGGCGGACGTTCCCGCCGCTGCCGCGGCGGGTGAATACACAGACAGAGGTTGGATATGGATCATTATCTGCAGTATCTCTTTCAGGACGTGGGGCTGATCTTCCGCGCCTTCCTGGATATTATCCGGGCCTTCTTCAAGTTCATCAACGTCCTGTTCAACTACCCCATGCGCTATGACATCATCCGGGGCTATTCAAGGGATTTCACCATCGGCGAATGGATCATGCTGATCATCACGGAGCTGGTCATCCTGGCCATCATCGTGCTGCTGATCATCCTGCTGGTGAAGCTGCTGCGGAAGATCTTCGGCAGGCGGCTGTCCCGGAAAAAGTACGACGAAATGATGAAGCAGATCCGCGCCCTGCAGCGGGATCTGATGCGGGCCAATTACGAGAAGGACCGGCTCCTGCAGATGCGCATGGCGGAGCTGGGCGCCGGAGCGGAGGTCCCGGGACCCGAGGAGGAGGAACAGCCGGGCGAGGAGGAGCAGGAAGGCGAAGAAGGGGAGGCGTTCGTCCCCAGCGAGAACCGGAACACCTTCGATTCTCCCCCGGTGGACCCTGCGGAGAGCCGTTTCTTCCGGCTGACCACCGTGGACAACTATTACAAGCTGGAGTACCGGCCCCCCGTATACAACGACGCCATCACCCTGGCGGAGATCTGCGAGCAGTTCCGCAAATTCGCCGCGAGCCAGCTTAAGCTGTATTACGAGCTGGACATGATGCGCTACTTCATCGCCAGCATGGGCACCGCCCGGATCATCATCCTCCAGGGCATTTCCGGTACCGGCAAGACCTCTCTGCCCTATGCCTTCGGCAAGTTCATCGGCAACGATACCAGCGTGGTCTCCGTCCAGCCCTCCTGGCGTGAGCGCACGGAGCTGTACGGCTACTATAACGAATTCACCCGCAAGTACACGGAAACGGACTTCCTCCGGGCCATCTATGAGGCCAACTATTACCGGGATCCCCACATGATCATCCTGGACGAGATGAACATCGCCCGCGTGGAATACTACTTTGCGGAGATGCTGTCCATCCTGGAGCTCCCCCGGAAGGAGGAGTGGAAGGCGGACATCGTGAATGCGGTATGGGATAACGACCCGGTGCTGCTGCAGAACGGCACCGTGCAGATCAGCGACAACGTGTGGTTCGTGGGCACCATCAACAACGACGACTCCACCTTTGCCGTGGCGGACAAGGTCTACGACCGCGCCATCCCCATCGACCTGGACAGCCGGGCGGAGCCCTTTACCTGCGAGACCACGGAGGGCATCCGCATCACCGCGGACCATCTGTACAAGCTGTTCAACGAGGCGAAGCAGCTTTACCCCATCTCCCAGGAGATGCTGGATAAGCTGGACGACGTGAACGCCTACGTCATCAAGAATTTCAAGCTGGCCTTCGGCAACCGTATCATGAAGCAGATCGCGGACTTCGTTCCCTGCTTCATTGCCTGCGGCGGCACGGAGGTCCAGGCGGTGGACTTCATCGTGGCCAAGAAGGTGCTGCGGAAGTTCGAGTCCCTGAGCCTGGGCTTCATGAAGGACGAGCTGACCCGGTTCGGGGTGTATCTGGACCGGACCTTCGGCCGGAACAGCATGAAGATCTGCAAGGAATACCTGGACTATCTGAAGCGCGTCAACTGAGGATCAGGGGAAGGAAGGGTTCGGCATGGCTGAGGAAGTCAAACAGAATACGGAAAAGTCGGACAGCCTGATCGACCCGATCTATCAGAAGTTCGTCAGGTCTGTCATCCGCTCCATCGGGAGCACGGATTTCTATGAGTTTTTCATGGACGCCGTCTCCCGGGCGGACAATCAGATACAGTTCTCCAACCGCCGCATGGAAAAGGTGGTGGAGCTCAGCTGGGTGGACAATATCGAAGGGGCGCTGCAGGCCTTCCAGAACATCGTCAGCTCTCCCCGGAACGTGATCCGGGAGGAGGACCTGATCGTGAACGTGGCCAACGCCAAGAAGGCCAGCTCGGAGACCGTCCGGCACCTGGCCATGCACTCCTCCCTGGTGGACGAGTATCAGGAGGACAGCGGGGACGTCCGTCCCGGGCGGCTCATGCAGCGGTACCGGGAGGAGACCATCAACCTGTACGAAAACCGCCTGGTGTTCACCACCCTGGAATACGCCTACCGCTTCGTGTCCATGCGGCATGAGGCGCTCATGGCCTCCATGAGCGACGAATTCGGGGCAAAGCTGAAGGTCAACAGCGTGATGAGCAGCGCTTCCGAGCTGGTGCGCATGGACATGTTCCTGCACATCAAGGAGATCGAGGGCGCCCTGGAAACGGATGAAAAGAACGGGGATGTGTTCCGCCGCATCGACCGGATGTACCGGATCCTCAGCATCCTGATGAACACCGGCTTCAGCGAACAGATGAGCCGCCTGCCCCGGATCAAGGGAAACGTCACCAAGACGAACGTGCTGAAGCGGAACAAGGATTACCGCACCATCAGCGAGCTCTGGGACTTCCTGCGGAAGTATGACGGCATCGGCTACGCCATCAAGATCGTGGAGCAGAACCCGGTGGTGAACGAGACCCTCCAGCGGGACATCTTCCACAATATCCTGTTCAATTACCTGATCCTCAAGGGCTACCTGGAGGACGAGCGGGACAGGCGGCTGCCCGTGGCGCCCAAGACGCGGCAGCGGACATTGAAGCCCAAATATATCCATGAGATCATCGAGGAGCTCACGGAGGACTACGATCTGCCGGACGTGGAGATCCGCAAGGTGCTGATCGAAGAACTCACGAAGCAGCAGCTCATGCAGGAGGAGGCGGCGGAACGCCGCAGACTTGTGGAGGAGCAGGCCAGGCGCAAGAAGGAAGAAGAGGAGCGTCTGAAGGCCGAAAAGAAGGCCGAGCAGGAACGCATCAAGGCGGAAAAGGCCGCCGAGCGGGAGCGCATCCGCCAGGAAAAAGAGGCGGCGGAGCAGCAGAAGCTGGCCGAGCGCATGGAGCGGGAGATGGAGGACCGGCGCATCGCCAAGCTGTACCGGCAGGCCATCGACCTGTTCCATGAACACCTGGACGACCAGGTCCTGCGCCGGGCCGAACAGCTCAGCCGTCAGGAGGAGGAGCTGGAGGACTTTGCCGACGCCGTTCAGCTCATGGACGAGGCGGAGGAGATGAAGCGCGAGGAGGCCGAGCGGGAACGTCAGCGCCGCGCCGCGGACAAGGAACGGGAGCGGCTGGAGGCCGAGGCGGAGGAGGAGCGCCTGCGCCAGGAGAAGAAGGCCGAGGCGGAACGGATCCGTGCGGAGCAGGAGGCCCGGGAGGCCGCCGCTCTGGAGGCCCAGCGTCAGGAGGATATGAAGAAGCTCAGTCCCGTGGTGGAGGAGCTGGCTTTCTTCTCCGGGGAGCTGATCCGTCAGATCGCCGCCAGAAAGCGGCAGGCGGAGGAGGCCCGCCGGGAGGAAGAGGAACGGGAACAGGCACGGCTCCAGCGCAGGAGCGCCAGGACCGGACAGGCGGATTAGGTCCGCAGCACCGCAGCGGGGAGGTGAGGCGCGGTGAAAAAGGTATACTTCAAGCTGGTCTTTCTCACGATCATGCTGCTGGCCGCTCTGGCCGCCGTCGTCACCGTGACCTACGCTTTCTTCATCCTGTCCACGGACCCGGTCATGAACGGCATCACCGTCACCCTGGGGGGCGGGAACACCATCCTGCTGGCCCCGGATCTGCAGGAGACCCTGGATAACGGGCAGACCGTCCACTATCCCGGGGAGTTCAGCGCAAAGCTTGACCTGAACGCCTGCGAAAGCTATGCCTATCTGAACAGCGTGGGGACCCTGCGCCCGGTCTCCACCGCCGACGGGATCCACTGGTTCCTGCCGGTATATGACGCCGAGACCGGCGTGCTCACGGGCTTCGCGGACGACAGCACCCTGCAGAACGCGAATCTCGGTCAGGGCGCAGAGGGCACGGGCCGGTATATCTATCTGGATCTCTGGATCGTATCCCCGGGGGCGGACTACGTGGTCCGGGTCTCCAAGGATGAAAAATCCGGGGAGGGGAGCTTCCTGACGGAGCTGCCCGGCGTGGTGCAGACGGAGACCGGGGGCATGACCCTGGGGGAGAGCTCCGGCAGCATCGCCTCCATCGCCCGGGTGGGCTTTCTGGTAAACGGAGCCGTGGCTTCGGACGCCGCCATGCAGAGCTACGTGAGCAGCCTGACCTATGACGGCAGGTACCGGTCCCTCACCGGCGTGTATCCCGAGCCGGGAACGGATACCCCCACGGGCAATTTCACCATCTATGAGCCCAACGGCACCCTCCACAGGGGGGAGGCCGACGGCACATATCTCATCACCTCCCCCCTGGGCGTGACCGGGGAGGGGTGCGAGCCCACCGGCGTGGAGGATATCCTGGCGGTGCAGGTCACCTCTCAGTGGGCCGTGCGGCAGGGCCAGACCGGGACCGCTCTGGAAACGGAGCTGCAGGCGGCCCTGGCGGGCAAAGCCGTCACCGATCCCGCGGAGGCGGAACAAATGCTGTATGCCGGGCGTCTGCAGGGACAGGTGAGTCCTCTGGTGGAGGCGGGCGGCTTTTATGCCGATACGGCGGCCCTGTACGCCGCCGCGGAAAACGGCGCCGTCAGCCCGGAGAGCCTGGAGGAGCTGGGCCTGGCGGGCGCGGCAGACGGCGCGGTCATCACCAGGCTGAAGGCCAACGTCCCCCAGCGGGTCCGGGTGTTCATCTGGCTGGAGGGCCAGGATCCGGACGCGGTGAATTCCGGCCTTGGGCCGGGGGAGCGCTTTGCCCTGAGCATCGAGCTGGCAGGCGAGAGCGAATGAGCCCCGGACCGGAGGACCGGACGGGCCTGCCCCCCGGGGAGGGGGAGCGGGAGGGACGCTCGCCCCTGCTCCTGCGTCTGCTGAGCGGGCTGGCCACGGCGCTGCTCATCCTTTCCGCCCTGCTGTGCCTCTGGGCCAGCATACAGGTGGTGACCCGGGGCTATGTGAAGATCCTGGGCTTCAGCGTGTTCCGGGTAGTGACCGGGAGCATGGAGCCCACCATCCCGGTGGGGGCCATCCTCCTGAACCGCAGCGCGGATATCGGCTCCGTGCGGGTGGGGGACATCGTCTGCTACCAGGATGAACGCTCGGACATGATCATCACCCACAGGGTGGTGAAAACGGAGGGCTGGGGCGCAGACCGCCGGCTGGAGACCCGGGGCGACGCGAACCTGGTCTCCGACCTTGGACTTGTGGACAGGACGAACCTGCTGGGCAGGGTCGTATGGTATACGGGAAAGGAGAGTGTATTCACCGATATGCTGTCTTTTCTCGGCGGAAAAACGGGCTTCCTGGCCCTGGTGGTGCTGCCGGTGCTCCTGATCGTGAGCCTGGTGCTCCAGCGCATGGGCAAAAGCATCCGCAGGGAGATCGCCTCCGCCCGGTACGCGCCGCCGGAGGCGGAGGGCAGACCGGATCCGGACGACCTGGTACCCGGCTATACCACCATCACCTGGCGGGATTACGAAGAAATATATGAGCATCTCAAACGGGATCTGTTGAAGGATTTGCATGAACAGCTTGGAAAGACGGACGGCAAAACTGAATAAAGAGTCCGGCTCCGGGCAGGGGAAGGTCAGGCTCCGCACCATGCGGCGGCGGGTCCTGGTGCGCATCCTGCTCACGGGGAGCTCTGTCCTTCTGCTGGCAGTGCTGGCCTTTGCCATGACCGCCGCCTGGTTCACCAACGTGTCCAGGTCCAGCGACCTGACCTTCACGGTGGAATCCTGGGGCTTTGACGAGGACCGGATCACCGTGCCCGACGGGCCGGTCAGCATCGCGCCGGGCCGGAGCGGCGTCATCCCCCTGCGGGTGAACAACAGCGGCAGCAGCAGCCGGGTGCGCCTGGACGTGGGCGTGGCCCGGGGCGAGGATATGCCGGAAAAGCTGCGGCAGCGGCTGTATTTCTGCGTGGACGCCTCCCGCACCGTGAGCGGGGAGACGGTGGACCGGCTGTATATCACCGATCGGGAGAACGAGCGGCAGATCTACTATCTGGGCCCCGGCGCCGTGCTGGACATCGCGGAGGACTATCAGACGGACCAGCCCATCCGCTGGGTCTGGGTCTACGATCTGCTGGGCTATTATTTCCTGGGAACTCCGGGCAGCCCGGCGGAATACCTGCGTCCCATCGAGTACGGCTATGACGACGCGGTCTTTGACCCGGATACCCTTGAGCTGCTGGCTGTCGGGGAACAGAGCCGGACGGAGTTTCTGGCGGAGCTCTTTGCCCGGGACGGGTATGCCGGCAGCACTGTCACGCCCGTGACCGTCGGCGGAAAGACCTACTATAAGATCCAGGCGGACGAGAACGACCAGGGCGTCTGGGCGTATCTCCTGACGAAGGATGAGATCCTGGCCGGCTTTGAGGATGACGCCCACGCGGCAGAATGGGGCCGCGTGAGCGTGAACGTGCATATCATCGCCTACGATATGCCCGCCGCGCAGACCGCCGTTGCGGACGCCGCCGCGCTGACGGAGGCCCTGGCGGCTCCGGAGGGCGGCGCGGTCACCCTGGCGGAGGACGTGGAGCTCGCCGCTCCCGCGGCGGTGAACGCCGGAAGCACCCTGGTGATCGACCTGGACGGCCATAACCTCACCTATACCGGCGGGGGCGCTGCCTTTACGGTGCCGGAGGGCGGGTCCCTCACCCTGCTGAACGGACAGCTCGACCTCGGCGGCGCCGATACCGCCGTCAGCAGCGGCGGCGGCGACGTGACCCTCAGCGGAGTCTCCATGACGAACTGCGCCACGGCGGTGCTGCTGAAGGACGACGAGACGGCCGGGGACAGCATCCTGCGCATCACGGACTGCACCCTGACCTCGGAGCAGAGCACGGTCTGGGTCTATGCCAACGCTTCCACCGCGGCGGATACCCGGGTGTATATCACAGACAGCACCCTGGTCTCCACGGACTTCGCCGCCCTGCTCACCAACGGCACGAACGGCGGCACGGAGATGGTGGTGCAGGGCAGCACCCTCAACGGCTGCTGGGCCGGGCTGTACCAGCCCCAGGCCGACGCCTATACCGTGCTGCGCGGCAGCACGGTCACCGGCTATACCGGCGCGGCGGTGAAGGGCGGCACTCTGGTCATTGAAAACAGCGTTGTCGCCGGCACAGGCGCGGCCCAGGACCCGGTTCCCGGCGGCAGCGGCTGGACGGACACCGGCGACGGTGTGTACGTGGAAGCCAACTATAACTGGTCCGCCCGGGTGGAGCTGCGGGGCGAGGGTACTCAGGTGAGCAGCGCGTACGGCTATGCGGTGCAGCTCTTCGGCGTGGAGGGCAAGGGCCCCGGCAGGATCATGGTCTATAACGGGACCTATTCCGGCGCCCGGGGCGGCGCGGTCTCCAACGGCGTGGGCGTGTTCGAGATCCACGGCGGCAGCATCACGGCGGGCAGCGGCGTGACGGATAAGCGCGGCGATCTGGAGGGAGGCGGCGCCGGTGGATAAGCTGCGTCAGCGGATCGGGCAGCTTGCCCTGCTCACCGCAGCCCTTGTGCTCCTGGCGGTGTGCCTGAGTCTGGGCGTGGCCTGGGCCAGGATGAGTCTGCAGAAAACCATGGCCCTCACCCTGGATATCGATACCGGGGAGGGGCAGGCGTATATACTGAGCGGAGCCCGGGACGAGACCGGCGCTCTGCTGCGCACGGAGGAGGGCGCCTTCCAAAAGCCCGAGCCCGGCGTGTGGGGCGTGGTGCTTTCGGACCCGGAGGATCCGGAGTCGGCGGCGGAGCTGCTGTATCTGGAATTCCTCCTGGCGAATACGGACCGCCCCGGATCGTACCCGGCAGCCGACCTGGAGGTCTGGACGGAGCTGTACGTCACCTCCGGCATACTGGACCCGCGGCAGCTGACCGTGACGCTGCTGACCGAGAGCGGCAGCTATGCGGGCACGCTGCTGCCGGAGCCGGAGGGCAGCGAGCTGTACGGGCGTTACGGCGCGGGCTACCGCTGCCGCTTCCTGAACGCCGGGGGGGATGTGCTGACCCGGCCCCTGGTGGGCGGCAAGCTGTCGGCCCAGGCCATGCGGCTGGAGGTGCGCGGCGAAGCGGCCGTAGCCTCCGCGCTGACGCTGCTGGCC
>JAEEGF011779225.1_pt1 | contig 11079 bp, 9 predicted proteins | sample 9134171 | NCBI WGS metagenome assembly JAEEGF01 (sample SAMN16246542, study PRJNA631951) | gut metagenome | biome: gut microbiome; feature: rumen; material: AP-attached | host: Bos | place: Iran: Karaj | collected 2018-10
GTGGCCTGAAGGAGGCCGACATGCCCGTCATCGTGGACATGATCGACACCGTGCTCTGCAACCCGACCGACGAGGCCGTCCGCGCCAAGATCACCGGCCAGGTCAACGAGATGATGCAGAACCGTCCCCTCTTCGCCTGGTAAGAAAGGTGTCGGCGCCTGCCGACAACCGCTAACTGGAGCGGTAAGAGACAACATGCAGCCCCGTAGGGGCGGCAGACAATAGCCGGGGGCGCAAGCCCCCGGTTTTGATATAAGTACTATTAGAGCCCCGTAGGGGCGACAGAAAAGAATGGCACTAATCAAATCATACAAAGGCAAGTCGCCCCGCTGGGGTAAGGAATGCTATTTCAGCGAGAATGCCACGCTGGTGGGCGACGTGACGTTGGGCGACCAGTGCTCGGTGTGGTTCAATGCCGTGGTGCGCGGCGATGTGGCCCCCATCACCATCGGCGACCGCACCAATGTGCAGGATGGTTCCTGCATTCATGTGACACACGACATCGGTCCGACCCATATCGGCAGCGACGTCACCATCGGCCACAACGTCACCGTCCACGCCTGCACCATCCATGACGGCGCTCTTATCGGCATGGGGGCCACCTTGCTCGACGACTGCGAGGTAGGGGAGGGCTCTATCGTCGCCGCCGGCGCCCTTGTTTTGCAGGGCACCAAGATACCCGCCCACGAGATCTGGGGCGGTGTCCCTGCCAAGTATATCAAGCCTACCCGTCCTGGCCAGACCGACAATGCCGCCCACTATGTGGAGTATGCCAAGGAGTATATGAAAAATTGAACTTAAAATAATAATATTCTCTGCATTTCATTTTTTTTTCGTACATTTGCATTTTCCATTCTGTTGAATGGGATGTTTAATTTATTGAAAATAAAGAAAATAGAATAAAATGAGAAAACTCGCTGTTGTCGCTTTTGGTGGTAATGCGCTACTTCGTAGCGGCCAGAAGGGCACTTATAAAGAGCAACTGGAGAACGTGGAGAACACCTGTGAGAGCCTCTGCGCCCTGTTGAAAAGAAACTACAATATCGTGATTGGTCACGGCAACGGCCCCCAGGTGGGCAACGTGATGCTGCAGCACGAGGCTGGCAAACTGGTCGGTGTGGAATCCATGCCTATGGATTTCTGTGTCGCTGAGACACAGGGCTCCATCGCCTACATGATTGAGATGGGTCTACGCAACGTGATGGCTCGCAACGACATCCAGCGCGATGTTGTCACCCTTGTCACCCAGGTGGCAGTCAACAAGCTCGATCCCATGTTCCAGAACCCCACCAAACCCGTGGGTCCCTATTACACCAAAGAACAGGCAGAGCAGTTTTCCGCCGAGACAGGTGCTAAATACAAGGAAGACCCCAAAGGTAACGGCTGGCGCAAGGTGGTGGCTTCGCCCAAGCCCGTGCGCATCAACAACATCAAGATAGTGAAACAGTTGGCCACTGCCGGCAACATCGTTGTCACCGTGGGTGGCGGCGGCATCCCCGTGGTGGAGGAGAGCGACTATGTGCGTGGCGTGGAAGCCGTCATCGACAAAGACCTCGCCAGTGCCCTCTGCGCTGTGGAGATCGGCGCCGACGAGTTCTACATCCTCACCGACGTGCCCAAGGTATACATCAATTTCCGCAAGGAGAACGAGCAGGCGCTCGACACCATCACCGTGGCCGAGGCCAAGAAGCTCCTCGATGAAGGTCAGTTTGCCGAAGGCTCGATGGCTCCCAAGGTGCGTGCCGCCATCATGTTCGTCGAGCACGGCGGCAAGGAGTGTATCATCACCGAGGCCGGCCAGCTGGATAACCCCAACTGCGGCACCCGCATTGTCAAATAATTAAAAATTAATAATCAAAAATCAATAATTATGGCTTACAATCTTAGAAACCGCAATTTCCTGAAGATCCTCGACTTTTCGCCGAAGGAACTCAACTATCTGCTTGACCTGGCCCGTGACCTGAAGCGTGCCAAATATGCTGGCTGCGAGCAGCCCCGTCTGACTGGCAAGAACATCGCCCTCATCTTTGAGAAGACCTCTACTCGCACCCGTTGCGCCTTCGAGGTCGGTGCCAAGGATCAGGGAGCCCATGTGACCTATCTGGGTCCCACCGGCAGCCAGATCGGCATCAAGGAGAGCATGAAAGACACCGCCCGCGTGCTGGGTCGCATGTTCGATGGCATCGAGTATCGTGGCTTCGACCAGGCCACCGTTGAAGAGCTGGCCAAATACGCTGGCGTCCCCGTGTGGAACGGCCTCACCGCTGAGGCTCACCCCACCCAGATCCTGGCCGACTTCCTCACCATCCAGGAGCACACCGACAAGCCCCTTAACCAGGTGAAGTTCGCCTACATCGGCGATGCCCGCTACAATATGGGCAACAGCCTGATGGTGGGTGGCGTGAAGATGGGTATGGACATCCGTATCATCGCCCCCAAGAAACTGCAGCCTTCGAAAGACCTTGTCAAGACCTGCCAGGCAATCGCCAAGGAAACCGGCGCCAAGCTCACTGTCACCGACGATGTGGAGAAGGGCGTGAAAGGTCTCGACTTCATCTACACCGACATTTGGGTGTCGATGGGCGAACCCGACAGCGTGTGGAAAGAACGCATCAAGATGCTGATGCCCTACCAGGTCAACGCCGCCCTCATGAAGAAGACCGGCAACCCCAAGTGCAAATTCATGCACTGCCTGCCTTCGTACCACAACCTGGAGACCAAGGCTGGCCGCGACGTCTATGAGAAGTTCGGCTTGAACGGCATCGAGGTCACCGAGGATGTCTTCGAGAGCGAGAACAGCATCGTCTTCGATGAGGCTGAGAACCGCATGCACACCATCAAGGCTGTTATGGTTGCCACCCTGGGCGACTAATTCTAATGTCGAATGTTGAATGTTGAATTTTGAAGGGTTCAGAGCCTTTCGAAATTCAACATTCACTTTTCCTGTTTTTTCGTGATTCAAGATTCATAATTCAAAATTAACCGACAGTGTGGTTCACTAATTTATTCAATACTCTGACCAATGGTGGCGTGGGCTCCACGGTGCTAATGCTGGCCATCTCTGTTTTCGCTGGATTGCTGCTGGGCAAGCTCAAGGTCAAGGGTGTCACCCTCGGCATCACATGGGTGCTCTTCGTGGGTATCGCCATAAGCGCCCTCGGCATGGCCTGCAACGAAGAGATGCTCCATATCATCAAGGAATTCGGCCTCATCCTCTTCGTCACCGGTGTCGGCCTGCAGGTGGGTCCCGGCTTCTTCAAGTCGTTCAAGAAAGGCGGCCTGTCAATGAATATGATGGCTTTGGTTAATGTAGCCCTGGGAGTGCTGATCACCATCATCATCACCAAGATGACCGACCAAAGCCTCAGCGATATGGCGGGAGTCTACACGGGTGCCATCACCAACACCCCCGGTCTTTCGGCTGCCCAGCAGACTGCCACGGAGCTTGGCTATGACAGCAGCGCCATCTCCAACGGCTATGCCGTGGCCTATCCTTTGGCCGTGGTGGGCATGATAGTGGCCTGCATCCTGCTGCGTCCGAGGAACCTCGCTGCCGAACCTACCACTGTGGAGAGTTCCGCTGCCGCTGCTGCCAACACAGGCAAGAAGAAAGGCGGCATCCTGCTCATCCCGATCTTTATCATCATCGCCCTGGGCATCGTGCTGGGCTCCATGCAGATACCTGTCGGCATGAAGGCCCCCGTCAAGCTCGGCCTCGCCGGTGGTCCTCTCGTGGTGGCACTCATTGCCGGATGGCTGGGAGTGAAGAAAGGGTGGTTCGGTACCGACTTCACCGAAGGTCAGGGCGTCCACATGCTGCGTGAGGTGGGCATCGCCCTCTTCCTGGCAGGTGTGGGACTGGGTGCCGGCGGCAAGTTCGTCGAGACCGTCCAGGAACACTATATGTGGGTCGTCTATGGCATCATCATCACCATGGTGCCGCCCCTGCTGGTGGCCGGCTTCGGCCGTTTGGTGCTGAAGATGAACTACTACACCCTCATGGGCTTCATCGGCGGCAGCCACACCGACCCGCCGACGCTGGCTTTCGCCAACACCGTGGCCCCCGAGGGCTGCAAGCTGCCCAACACCGGCTACGCCACCGTCTACCCCTTGACGATGTTTCTTCGTATCTTCACCGCGCAACTATTGGTTTTGATGGCATGAAGAAAATAGTTCTAATGGCAGCGATGCTTTCCGCATCGCTGCCTTTTGTTCTGGCGCAGGACACTAATAAGGTATCTGTGAAGCTTTACGGCTTCGTCCGCAACTACCTCACCTTCGACAGCCGAAAGACTTATACCGTCGTCGGTGGTGAGTATAACATGATTCCCTTTGATGAGCAGTGGAACGAAGACCATAGCGAGGACTTGAACGCAGTGTCTTCCATGCAGTTGCAGGCATTGACTTCGCGTTTTGGTTTAGATGTCCGTGGCCCTGAACTTTGGGGCTGGAAGAGCAGTGGCAAGCTGGAAGGCGACTTCGGCGGTTTCGGCACAAACAACACCGTGCTGCGCCTACGCCTGGCCTATGTGAAGTTGACCCGTGGCAATAGCGAGTTCCTTGTCGGACAGGATTGGCATCCTCTCAGTGGAAACATCATGCCTGAGGTGCTAGGGATGGCTGCCGGCGCCCCCTTCCGTCCGCATAGCCGCACGCCGCAGATCCGTGGCACCCGCTATTGGGGCGTTTTCGGCTATACCGCCGCTTTGCTGTGGCAGCTGCAGTATATGAACAACGGTCCCAAGAGCGCCAATGACCCGACTAGTGTCTCCAGCGTCGACTTCGCGCACAATGCCCTCTGGCCCGAAGCATTCTTAGGTTTCAACTTCAAGCAGGGGGCCTGGTATCTCCAGCTGGGTGTCGATGCCCAGATGCTGCGTCCCCGCACCTATGTGTTCGACGGCACCATAACCCGAAAAGCCGATGAGACAGTCACCTCCTTCACTCCCACGCTCTACGCACAGTATATCGAGGGTGACCTTAGCGTCAAGTTCCGCACGCTGCTGGCACAGAACACCTCGCATCTCAACCAGTTGGTGGGCTATGCTGTTACAGGCGTCAACGCCGACGGCTCATGGAACTATGCACCCATGAAAGCCACCATCTCTTACCTTAACATCGCTTACGGAAAGAAGTTTCGCTGCAACCTCTTCCTTGGCTACATGAAGAACCTCGGGGCAGGGGAGGACCTCTACGATTACAGTGGCGCCGGCGACTTCTATATCTATATGAAAGGCGGAGAGGCGTTCACCCACCTCAACAGTGTATACCGTGTGGCGCCTTCCATCAGCTACAACATCAATGCCTTCAACCTCGGCCTCGAATACGAATGGACGGCCTGCACCTACGGCGACCTGAATGAAAAAGGAGCCGTCATTGACAACGGCTCCCTGCATCAAGTGGCCAACCACCGCCTCTGTGCGATGGTGAAATATAACTTCTAGTCGACCTCGAAGTGCGTCTTCGCGCCGTCGAGGACCAGTTTCATGGCGGGACTTCCCTCCACGCGGTGATCGTTACCGGCCGTGACATCATTCTGCTCAATGGAGGCAGAAGTGGTGTCGTCGGTCTTTTTCTCTCCTCCGCAGGCGGTCAAAAGAGCAGCAAAGGCCATAAAAAACAATGTTCTTCTCATAATGTGTTGATTTGTCAATTCTCGACCTCCTCTACCGCCAGTGCTTCGTCCAGTTGTTTCGAGGTCTCGCCCTTCTCAATGTCGAAGAAGACGTGGTCGTCGTCGGCGGTGATCTTCACCGTGTCGCCGGGCAGGATGTCGGCCTTGATGATCTGGTCGGCCAGGTCGTCCTCCACATAGCGCTGGATGGCACGACGCAACGGACGTGCACCGTATTGCTCGTCCCACCCTTTGGCCACGATGAAGTCCTTGGCTTTCTCGTCCATCTCCACCCCGAAGCCCATCTTGCGGATGCGATCGAAAAGGCCGCGCAGCTCGATGTCGATAATCTTGTGGATCTCCTCACGTCCGAGCGAGTTGAAGTAGATGATGTCGTCGATTCGGTTGATGAATTCGGGAGCGAAAGTCTTCTTGAGGCTCTTTTCGATGACGTCGCGCTGCATGGCACTCTTCTCGGCTTCGCGGGCCGAAGTGTTGAATCCCACGCCCACGCCGAAGTCCTTCAGCTGGCGGCTGCCGATATTGCTCGTCATGATGACGATGGTGTTCCGGAAGTCCACCTTGCGGCCGATGCCGTCGGTGAGCTGTCCGTCGTCGAGCACCTGCAGCAACACGTTGAATACATCGGGATGTGCTTTCTCTATCTCGTCGAGGAGCACGATGCTGTAGGGTTTGCGGCGCACACGTTCCGTCAACTGTCCACCCTCCTCGTAGCCTACATATCCCGGAGGCGCTCCGATGAGGCGGCTCACGGCGAACTTCTCCATATATTCGCTCATGTCGATGCGTATCATGGACTGTTCCGAGTCGAACAGGTATTTGGCCAAAATCTTGGTAAGGTAAGTCTTGCCGACGCCTGTCGGTCCGAGGAAGAGGAACGAGCCGATAGGACGGTTGGGGTCTTTCAGCCCTGCGCGGTTGCGGCGGATGGCTTTGGCTATCTGTCCGATGGCCTCATCCTGACCCACCACGCTGCCCATCAGCTCCTTCTCCATACTCAGCAGGCGGTTGCTCTCGCTCTCAGCGATGCGTTCTACGGGCACACCCGTCATCATCGCCATCACAGAAGCCACGTCCTCTTCGGTCACTGTCACTTTGCGGTCGCGTTCTTCCTGGTCCCATTGACGTTTCATGTCGGCGAGTTTGGCAGAGAGATCGCGCTCCTGGTCGCGCAGCTCGGCGGCCTCGCTGTAGTGCTTGCCTGCCAACACCTCTTTTTTGCGGGCATTGATATGGGCCACCTCCTGTTCCAGGTTCACTATCTCTTCGGGGACCTGCATGTTGGCGATGTGGACGCGGGCGCCGGCCTCGTCCAGCGCGTCGATGGCCTTGTCGGGCTGCAGGCGGTCGCTGACATATCGTTCTGTAAGTTCCACGCAGGCTTTCAGGGCTTCCGGGGAATATACTATCAAGTGGTGCTGCTCATATTTCTCCTTGATATTTTCAAGGATGTCAAGCGTCTTCTCGGGAGTGGCGGGTTCCACCAGCACTTTCTGGAATCGGCGTTCCAGGGCTGTGTCCTTCTCTATGTATTGGCGGTACTCGTCGAGGGTGGTGGTGCCTATGCACTGTATGACACCGCGCGCCAGCGCGGGTTTGAACATATTGCTGGCGTCCAGGCTTCCGCTGGCGCTGCCGGCACCGACGATGGTGTGTATCTCGTCGATGAAGATGATGATTTCAGGATGTTGTTCCAGCTCGTTGATGACGGCTTTCATGCGCTCTTCGAACTGTCCGCGGTATTTGGTGCCGGCCACCAGCCCGGCGAGGTCCAGGCTCACCAGCCGTTTGCCATAGAGGGTACGCGGCACACGGCCTTCCGCGATGCGCAGTGCCAGGCCTTCGGCGATGGCGCTCTTGCCCACGCCGCTTTCACCGATGAGGATGGGATTGTTCTTCTTGCGGCGTGAGAGGATCTGGGCTATACGGTCCATCTCGCGTTGGCGTCCCACGATGGGGTCCAGCTTGCCCTCTTCAGCGAGTTTGGTCAGGTCGCGCCCGAAATTCTCCAACGCTGGCGTGCCGCCCTTGCCTTTCTCACTCTTCGTCTTTTCTTTTTCATTTTCAAGCATAGGGTCGGCGAAGGCGTCATCGTTGTCGTCATCGGAGGTCTGGCTGCTGAAATCGGGCGTCCGTCCAGGTTCCAGTCCGCTGTCGGAGCGCACCAGCTTGGAGAAACGGTCATAGTCCACGCCGGCTTTCATCAGCCCAGAGGCCACCAGATTGTCGTTTTCCTGAAGCATGGCCAGTACCAGATGCTCGGTCCGGATTTCCGGCGATTTGAGCTTCACGCTCTCCAGATAGCTCAGGCGTAACACCTTCTCTGTCTGCCGCAGCATGGGTATCTCGCTGTCTTCGGCATAGCGTATCTCAGCCTGTGCCTGGCTCACCTGACTCTCCAGCTTGTTGCGGAAAGCCGTCGTGTCCACTCCCAATGTCTCCAGCATCGTGATGGCCGAGCATTCGGGCAGACGTGCTATTCCGAGGAAAAGGTGCTCCACACCGATTCCGCCGTTCTTCAGGCGTATGGCTTCGTCGCGGCTGAAGGCGACAGCCTTACGGGTATTCTCGCTAAGGTTTGCTTCCATAATGGGGGATTTTCGAAATGCAAAAGTACGACAAATAATCCGCCTGCAAAAAGTGTGCCAAACATTTTTTTCAACACTGTCATGTGGAAAGTGGAAAATGAAAATTTTTTTTTGTTAAAAAAATAAAAAAAACTGCAAGGTAACAGAAAAAAAACATTATATTTGTTGCAAGAGAAAAAACCATTAACACAAAACAATCATCTAATTATGAAAAGTTTAAATAGTATTTTACTAATCATTTTGTCGTCATTTTTTCTCAGTACGGCGGCTTCTGCTCAGGTGACGGAGTTGCAGATCGGTGCCAAGCTTAACAGTATCGTGCGCAATGTGGATGAAACCACACAACTTATCTACACCGAAGTTTCTCCGACGGAGTCCTACTTTGTCCTCTACCATGAGGGACAGCCCACGGCCGATGTTTTCCGGCTGCCCAGCAACTACTTCCCCTTCCACATCAAAGACGTGCGGATAAACGAAAGAGAAGCGTACTTCTGTGGCACGGCAGCTGGCATGGGCATGGTCGGCAAATTCGACATTCCCGATGTCTTCTCCGGAACGGGACAGGTAGACTATGGCCTTCTGGACTTCACCTACGACAGCACCGTCTACGTTGAGAGCCTGCGCCGCCTGGAGCTGTACAACGCAGGCAACCAGGTCTGCATGGCCATGGTAGGCGTCGCCCGATACGACGGCATGACCACCTGTCCCGTCGTGTCAGCCCATCTCATCGGAACCACATGGCATTTCTGTACCGATGCGCAGAAAGACGAATACCGCTTCACTGACATCTCTTGCCTCGACGACATGATTGTCGCCAGTGGTACATATCAAGACACGTTGTATTTCGAGAAAACCTTTCAGTTGGCTCCTGATTTCCCCTTTCGTGATGTGACAATTGAGAATGGGGAAACGGCATTTTACCTGATTCCAAAGACAAAATCAAATCTTTCAAACCCTATAAAACCACCATTATTCACTATAAATAAAATTAATTTGAAATTATAGAACATGTTTTTTATGAAGAAATATATCCTTGTCATTTTGTTGTCCCTGGCGGCGTGCTGCCAGCTGCGGGCGCAGTATTCGGAGTATTATTACCACAGGGTCGGCGACACCGTCGAATGGCAGGCCAACAACGGCTACTACTCCTGGTGGGAATTCGAGACCTTCTACGAGCAGAACCTCTCTATGATACTGAACGGCAGTTTTTATTATTCGGGAGACCATGATTCCGGCATCGTCATCATGGCCTACTACACCCCTGTGCCATTGAAGATTATCGGCATCGCGGGCGTCAGCAAGCGCGGCAATGCCCCCAGCTTCAAGCCTGCCTCGAACATCTTCCAGGAATACTACTACATCTATACCGTCGACAGCACAGGGCTGACGCTGAGGTCGCAGACCCCATGGAGCTCCCTGGACCCCGGCCGCAAGCTACATGTCAGAATACACCGGTCGTGGGTGGATTGGAGCGATGGCGTCACCATTCACGACACATGCTGCTGGTACAAGCCGGTGGAGTACTACCTCCCCATTCAGGAATACTACTTCGACTCGGCCTTCTATGTCGCCGACACCTTCTATGTTGGAGGCAGCTACTTCGGTAACCGTCCTGCCTACATGACAGGCGTGCCCTCCTCCGACACTATAAAAACCACGTATTACTATGCCAACACAAAACATATCCGCGGAATAGCCTGCAACACAGAACTTCAGGACCCTACCTACTATGATTTTATATCTGAATCGTGCTTTCCTTATGGTGTCCACATGAAAATGAAAAGAGACCGTCATCAGTGGGGTAATATGCCGGATGCGTTGCTTCCCCTCGATTCAATACCTTGGGAGGACGTGCCCCCTGATGTGGCTTACCCCATCCTCATCTACCCCATCATCGAGGTCGATACCACCGTGGCACCCGCCGACGCCTGCCCGCCGGTGTCCAACCTTCAGGTCACCACCGACGGCACCACCGCCACCGTCACCTGGGACGGCTTCCCCAACTACTCCTACGTCGAACTCAGCTACGGCCTCTGCGCCGTCCCCCAGTCGCAGTGGCAGACCCTCGAGGTGCAGGACATCTCCCACCACACCTTCACCGGGCTCGCCTCCGCGGCATGCTACCAGGTCAGGGCTCGCGCCTACTGCGACACCAGCAAGACGGAGACCGCCTGGAGCGCCCCCGTCTCCTTCTACACCGGCGCCGACACCACAGGCGGCGGTGGCGACGACTCCCTCGCCATCCACAGCACGCTCCTCTCTCAGCTCACCTTCCTCGCGCCCAACCCCGCCAGCGACGAAATCACCATCTCCTCCAGCTTCAGCCTCCAGGAGGTCGACATCTGGACCGTCGACGGAGTATGGGTCCACCACCAGCCCGTCACTGGCCACCGCGCCACACTCCCCGTCGACTTCCTCCGCCCCGGCACCTACATCATAGCCATCCGCACCCACAACGGCACTACCCACAAGAAGCTCGTCATCTCCCGCTAGCGATCCGATATATGTTGTAGGGCATGATTCACCTCTATGGTTTACCGCAAACCCGTAGAGGTGCACCTCTTTGCCTTGCCAGGCCTCAGGGAGGGTGAGTCGCACCAGCCCCGTCCGCCGCCAGGCCGAAGCGCTCAGCATCCCCTCGCCGGCAGCGGGGCAGTGGGCGTAGAGATACACCTCGTCGTCGCCACTCGCCCGTTCTTCTTCCGCGCAGGGTGAGAAGGGTACACTCACGCTGGCCCCATCTACCCCTGGGGTCTCAAACAGCGGCGCCGCCAGCGTTCCGTCACTGACCATCAGGTTCTCCCACTCCACGGCCATTATGCCGTCGCCGGCCTGCGAGAAGCACGGTCGGTTGTA
>JAEEGF012219359.1_pt1 | contig 11079 bp, 8 predicted proteins | sample 9134171 | NCBI WGS metagenome assembly JAEEGF01 (sample SAMN16246542, study PRJNA631951) | gut metagenome | biome: gut microbiome; feature: rumen; material: AP-attached | host: Bos | place: Iran: Karaj | collected 2018-10
ACGAACGGCATATACCTCCTCGCGATGCCGAACAACGTGGACGAGATAAGGGGCATCGTCTCGGGGGCCAACGAAAGGCGCGCGATGCCCGTGGCGGTGACGGTTGACTTCTTCGCCGGATGCGACGGCGAGACGTATTCCTTTCCCGAGACGGAGGATTGCGAGGACGGCCAGCTCGCCTCCAGAAACGAATGGCTTGGCCGCCACGGACTTCTCGTGGTGGGCTACGAAGACGATCCCAAGGCCATCGGAGGCGGCTATTTCATAATCCGCAACTCCCTCGGCGAAGACTGGGGCAGCAAAGGGTACGGACGCATGCCGTACGCCTATCTCGAATGCTTCGCGCTTGAGGCGGGCACGATTCTGCAGAACATGGTGGACTACGCAGGCGACGGATATGGCGGTCAGCGCGTGGCGGAAAAGGCTCCTAAGAAGCGCAGATGGCCTGTGCTTGCGGGGAATCTCCTCATAGCCCTTGCCCTGGTGGCCGGAACCGTGGCCGTGGGGGTGTACTTCAACGATTCGCCTACGGAGCCGGTCTTTCCCGCGCCGCAGTCTCCAACCGACCCTCCGCCGCTGCGGGCGATTCCGCTGGACAGCGAAGAGGGCGTGCCTTGCGTGGTGCGCATTTCGGCGAAGGCGAAGGGCGCGACGCTGCCGATGATCGAGAAGATGCTGCCCGACGTTAAGATGGCGTGCACGGCGGACGACAAGGGCGTGACGTGCCGGCTTACGATCTCGAGGAAGAGGTTCCTGATGTGCGCGCGCGCGGTGCAGCGGCGTTTCGACGGAGAGGTGTATCTTTCGGGCAGAAACACGTGCATGGAGATAGTCGAGAAGGATGAAAGTCCCGATTTCTGGATGTCAGACTGAACAGCCATCTCCGCCTAGCCCCTTGTTGGAGCGGTGCGGACGGAATCGTAAAGGAAAGGAAACAAAGAAGATGAAGAAGATGCTGATGATGCTTGGCGTGGCGGCGGCCCTGTTGACCACGGGGTGCGTCTCAACGCCCATTCCGCCTATGGACAGGCGCGTCACGGTGGCGCCAAACCTTGGCAGCTCGCTCTACGTGACCGACGTTCGCTGCGCGAAGGGGAAGTCGGCGTTCTACACGTTCCAGGCGAACGTGGTGAACAACTGCTCCGGCGAGCTCTGGGTGGAGTACAAGGTGGTGTGGGTGAACGCCGAGGGCATGGCCTTGAATCCGAACGCCGTGTGGGAGAAGACGGCGATTATGGCGCATGAGATCAAGGCGCTGCAGTACACCGCGCCCAGCGCCGAGGCGGTTGACATGCTCTTCTACGTGCGCAGGCTGGTTCAGTAGCCAATGGAAATCTCAACGAAAGAAAAGAGGAATACGAAATGACATCAAGAACGATGATGATGGCGGCCGCGGTTCTTGCCGCATGCATGGCGGCCACGACGGGCTGCACCACGCCAAGCCGCGTGATACCCACGGGCGCGACGGCGGAGGTGGTGGCAGGCTTCTCGCAGGACGACATCGACTCCGTGGTGAACACCATTCTGCAGGAGCTCAACAAGGCGAGCCCGAGGTATGCGGTGCCCGGCAAGAGGCGCGTGGTGAACGTGAAGGACTTCACGAACGACACTCTCTCGCGCGGAATCAACGCCGACTTCCTCGCGAAGTCGATCGGCGAAGGCGTGCGCGACAACCTCACGAACATGAACGGCAACTTCATCGTGTTCAACGAGCGCATGGCCGCGAACGCGGCCGCGGCGGGCCAGCCGATCACGGTGACGCCCGAGTTCGTGCTCTTCGGCGAGATCAAGCAGCGCAACATGCGCAAGGACAACGGCGACGTCTATCAGGAGTTCGTCGTAAACGTGCGCCTTGTGGACGTGAAGACGAACCTCGAGATCTGGCAGAAGCGCATTCCGCTTCGCAAGGAAGTTGACGGCGCGAACGCCATGAACGGCTGAGCGGCCGAAGTTGAATCGAAGGAACCATTTCAAGAGAAAGGACAAACGAGATGAATACCACGAAGATGATGATGGCGGCGGCCCTGGTGGCCTGTCTTGGAATCGCGGCGAACGCTGAGGAGGCGCTCACGCCCGCTCAGGAGGCGGTGGCGAAGGCCGGCCCCAAGCAGCTCAGGCTGATGATCGCCGGCTTCGGCACGATAGAGTCGCAGACGCAGGTGGAGAAGTGGCTGGGCGAGCAGCTGCAGCCTAGGACGAGCGTGGAGAAGCCGCCCACGCTAACTGACGGCGAGAAGATCTCCAACCCCAATCTCGCGACGGACGTGGTGCGCCTGAACTGGAACACCCGCAAGATGGAGTATGTGCATTCTACCGAGGCGCTGGCGGAGGAAAACGCGTCCAACGAGCAGCTTCTTCGTTCGCTGCGCACCAAGGTGCTCACCGACGCCGCCACGCGCTACGTGCCTCTCGCGAAGAGCTATCTCCAGGCGTCTCTCTCGAAGCGCGCCGGCAGGCTCATCCAGGTGATCGACCGCTCCAACGCCGACATGACAATGGTGGAGCAGGCCCTCGGCGAGTCGCGCGACGCCAACAACGCGAGCGCGGTTGCTGGCGCCACATGCATCCTCACCGCGGCGCTCGGCGACCGCGAGGAGGACGCCCGCACCGTCACCGTCAACGCCAAGGGCACGCAGATCAAGACCATCACCTACACCCAGCCATACGTGGGCAAGATACGCGACCTCCAGGGCAACGTGCTTCTCGCATTCAAGGGCACATCCCAGTGGAGCACGAGCGTGAACAGCGTGGTGAAGAGCGAAGTGGCCGATCCCGCGCGCAAGCTCATCGAGGCCGCGTGCGACAAGATCGCCGACGAGGTCGTGGCGTTCTTCACCACCACGCTCAACTTCAAGGTCAAGGTGCCGGTGGGTTCCGACGAGGACGAGGTGACGGTGCTGGTGGACGGCAAGAACGTGGACACCGACAGCGGCGTGAAGGTGCTCGCCGTGGAGCACGCCGTGGTGGCGACTCTCGACGGATGCAAGCCCGTGAAGCGCGTCGTTGTGATCGACGAGAACACTCCCGCCAAGACGGTGAAGCTCGTCTTCAAGAAAAACGCGCCGGATCCCGAGAAGGCCGACGACGACAAGGAATAGTGTTCCCCCTTTGACGACGGAAGAGGAAGGATTGCCGAAATGAAGAACCCATTCATGAAAAGCCTCGCGCTGGCGGCATTTGCCGCCGTTGGCCTGGTGGCCATCGCCGAGCCGAAGGCGCCCAAGTGGCTGGTGCTGGACAAGCTCTCCTACCAGGCCGACGTTGACCAGACGGCCTTCAACGGCGCCGATGCGCTGCTCCTGACGACTCTTGTCCAGGCCAACAAGTACAAGTGCCTCGACCGCGACGCGTACGACACCGCCGCGCGCGAGCAGGGCTTCGGCGCGAACGTGCAGCTCGTTCCGGCCGGATACTCCATGCGCGGCGAGATAGTGCAGCTCGTCCCCACCGGCAAGACGCGCACCGTCCAGAACACTCCGCTCACGGAGTACATTGCCACCGTCTCGCTGCGCGCGAACGATCTGCGCACGCAGCAGCCATACGAGGCCGAGACTCTGCGCGTGGCGCACTACTGCCAGACGCACAAGGACATGCTCGTGCACGTGGTGCGCCGCGTGGCGCTCGCCATCCTCATGCGCGACTATCCCATGTACATCATGGACGCCGACGAAGACGACGGCGAGCTCACGCTCAGCTACGGACGCGACTTCATCTCTCCTGGCGAGCAGTACGAGGTGCGCCGCCGCAAGGCTATCGTCGACGACGACACCGGCGACACGGTGTACAAGGAGAAGACCGTAGGCGTGTGCGAGGTGACGGACGTCGGCAAGAACACGTCCACCGCCAGGCTCGTCTCGGGCAAGGCGAAGGTGAAGGACGTGCTGCGCTTCTACGAGAACGCCGAGCAGTTCGCCGTGCCGCCCGCAGCCCCTGCGCCTGTGGCCGTTCCTGCTCCCGCGCCCGTCGAGAAGGAGATTTCTGCGAAGCCGCTTCCGCCCAAGAAGCCGCGCATCGCGGTGGCGCCTTTCTTCTCCAAGCGCAACGCTTTCACCGTGCAGGGCGTGACGATCCCCACGCGCAACTGGCTCGATGACATGGCCGACCATCTGAACACGTTCCTCACGCAGACGGACAGCTTCAAAGTGCTCGACCGCTCGTTCGGCCCCGAGATCGACCGAGAGCTCGCCCGCATCGTCAACGATCCAAACGCAAGCCCCAACGACGTGAGCCGCCTTTCGAACAAGCTAGCGGCTGACTATCTGATCGTCGCGGAGGTGACGTTCTCCGATGTCGTGTCGCCCGGAACCGACTTCGCGACGGGGCTTCCACTGCCGCCGCCCAGCACGCTCTTCGCGGAGGTGCGCTTCAAGTGCATCGTCGCGCCCACAACGCAGATCGCCTGGGCCGACGTGGTGCGTCTCGACTCTTCGCGGTTCGGCGGAACGGCCGAGGTGTTTTCGTCCAATTCCTCCGCCACGGCGGCGGGGCTTGTGTTGGAGGCCATCTGGCGGCGTCTTGCGCCCGCGGACTTCGCCCGCAACGAGGCGGCCCGCGCCGCGGCGGCCAAGGCCGCCGAGGAGCAGCAGAAGACGGCGCCCGTGCAGGAGCAGCCGCAGCAGGTCGCGCCACAGCCCGGCGTGCAGGTTGGATTCTAAAGCTACAGTCAAGGAAAGGAACATTGAGATGGAGAAGACAGTGCTATCGGCTTTTTGCGCTCTCGCAGCGTGCGCGGCGTTCGCGCAGTGGCAGCCCGGTCAGGGAGCCGCCAACGACCATGCCCGCGGCGGCAATCCGCGCGACGTGGTGTTTGTGCAGCGCGGGGCGGGGAACCCCTACGGATACAGGGCGTACAACACGGTGATCGGCTTCACGCTGCTGCCGTGGAGCCTGCCGAACGACGAGTCGAGCGTGACGGGACTGCGCCTTAACCTCGGATGGGGGCGCTACGCGTGGACGCGCGGCGTGGACCTTGGCGCGTTCTCGTATTCGGGCGAATTCCGCGGCATTGCGGCGAACGTTCTGGGCAACAGGGCGGACGGCGACGCGCTGGGCCTGCAGGTGGGTCTCGTGAACCTTGCCGGACGCAGGGCGGCAGGTCTTCAGATCGGGCTTGTGAACTACGTGGAGCGTCTGGAGGGCGTACAGATCGGCCTTCTCAACTTCGCGACTTCGCAGGGCTTCTTTCCAATCATAAACATCGGCTGGTAGGGCTGCTGATATGAAATGCTGGTGGAAGACCACGGCGGCGGCGCTCGCGTTGGCGTGCGCCGCCGGTTGTCGCACCACGGAGGACGTGCTGCGCGACTACGAGGCCGCATTGGTTGCAGGCAACTACGGCGCGCCGGTTGACGAGACGATCGAGCTTGCGTCGAAGAAGGACGGCTCGCAGCTTCTGTGGCAGCTCATGGCGGGCGGCGCACTGTACATGGCGGACGACAAGGCGCGTGCGCAGGCCATGTTCGACGCGGCCGAAGACGCCATGATCGCGAACGACAAGACGTCCGTCTTCGCCAGAGCAGGCGATGGCGCCCTTGCGATGATGACTAACGACAAGGCGTTCGACTATGACGGCGGCGGTCAGGACCGCGTGTTCACTTGCCTCTACAAGGCGATCGACTACATTACGGCTGGCAACGTCAACGGCGCGCGCACCGAGTTCAACCGCGCCGCCCAGCACCAGGAAAACTGGATATGGGAGAGGCGCAAGGACGTGGCGGCGGCGGCCGAACGGATGCGCCGGGACGCAAGCTCCTACGCCTCGCAGAACAATGCGCAGATGCAGGGAAGCGACAACCAGGTCGCGGGTGTCCTTGCCAACGCCTCGTTCTCGGCCCAGGTGCAGCAGAACTGCAACTTCAATCCCGCGACATCCGGCAATCTGGACGCTCTTGCGCCGCGCGACTACATGAACACGTACGTGGAGCATGTGGCGGGCGTGTTCCGCTGGCTACGCGGCGACGGAGGAAGCGACTACCTGAAGGACGTCGCGGCTCTGTGCCCGGCGAATTCAGTGGCGGCGAATGACTTCGCAGGAGCGGCCGGCGGGCGGCGTCCTGTGGAACAGGTGTGGATATGGGCAGAAGACGGCCTGTGCCCGACGCGCGAGGAGTGGCGGCTCGACTTGCCGCTCTTCTTCATGCCGTTCGTCGGGAACTACGCGCCCTACGTGGGCATGGCGCTGCCTGTTCTGCGAATGCGCGGCGCCGGCGCGACGAGCTGGCGCGTCGCCGCGAGCAGCGGGGCCGTTGTGCAGATGGAGGAGCTTGCCGACGTCGACAGGCTGCTTAAGACCGAATACGACGTGTACATGCGCGGCGCGATCGCCCGCGAGATCACGCGCACCATGGTGAAGGCTGGCGTGCAGGTGGCGTTGGGAGTTGCAGCGGACGCCGCCGAGAGGCGGGCGATGAAGAAGGGCAATTCGGCCGACTACTGGGCGCTCAGAATGTCCCAGATGGCCGTTGCAGCGTGGGCGATGGCAACGACAGGAGCCGATCTGCGCAGCTGGACGGCTCTGCCGAAGACCGTGAAGGTGGCTCGTGTGACAAGGCCGGCGGACGGTCGAATCGACGTGTGGGCGGACGGCCAGAAGATCGAGCTCACGCTCGAGCCAGGAAATACGCTCGTCTTCATTCGCAAGCCAAGTCCCCAGGCCACTCCAGCAGTGAAGCAGGTGACGTTCAAGAGATGAGCAGGCCTCAAGGCGATTTCGACTTCAGCAGCCGTCCTCCATTGGTCCGGATGCCATAGATGAGCCGCGTCGTCATATCACTTGGCGCCGTGGTTTTGGCGCTTTTCGGCATCGCCTTTCAGGTACGCCTCGCCGAGGCAGCGCAGGGGCTTGCCTTGCCCACGGTTGGCATGGTGTGCGCCGTCGCGGCCGCGTTCGCATGCGCGGGCGGAAGGGCGGAGAGACTTCTGAAGAGCAGACGCGGTGCCGTGATCGCATGGGGCGCGTGCGCGGCCGTGATGATGATGCTGATCGTCTTCGGCAGAAGATACAGAGGCGGACTCTACCTCCCTGGTCTCATCAATCCTTCCGAGTTTGTGAAGCTTGGCGCGGTAGTATTCGCGGCGGCTCGCCTTGCCTGCGACGAGGCGCGTCCGAAACCGATGCTGTTCATCGGATATGGTTCGATAGTGGCCCTTGCCGCCGCGGTTGGAGACTTCGGCCTTGCTGCGCAGCTGGCTCTCACGTTCGCCGCGATTCTGTTCGTCGTGTCGTGGGCGTGGGGGCTTGGCGCAATTGTCGCGATTGTTGCAGCCTTTGCGCTTGCGGCGGCATTCCCCGTCGGGCATCTCGCCGTGCGCTTCGCGGTGTGGCGCGATCCGCTTGCCGACGCGACGGGCGCGGGCTGGCAGACGCTGCAGGGACTTGTGGCCATTGTGCGCGGCGGCGCCTTCGGTTCAGGCTTCGGCCTTGGACACGCCGACTACGTTCCCATCGTCTCCAGCGATTTCGTGTATGCGGCCCTCGCCGAGGATCTTGGAATCGTCGGCTGCGCCGTGCTGCTTTCGATATGGGCCGCAGTTGTCGCTGCGGCATTCCTTTCGGCGGCGCGTTCCCTAGATGCGGAGAGGCAGGGCAGCGCGGTTCTTTCGTGCGGACTTGCCGCCGCGATATGCGTGCAGATGTGCCTGAACGTCGCAGGCGTTCTGAACGCATTGCCGATGACCGGCATTCCTCTGCCGCTCATTTCCCACGGCGGCACTTCGCTTGTCGCCACTCTCGCAATGTGCGGAATCCTCGCGGGCCTTGCTGGTACCGGGAAGCCCGAAGAAGAACTTGTCGTCCCTGAGAAGAAGAAACGTTCAATCCGCAACAACGGTAACGGAAACAGACGCCGAGACGCCGTCCGCCGTGGAACACGAAATTCTGTGGGCGCCTAGTTCTGGCGGCCAGGCGAACTTCTGCGAGCCCACGGTCTCGCCTGCGGCCTTGCCGTCCACAAACCACCACAGCCGGCCGTTCTCCACGTTGCCCGCCACCGTGCAGACGATTCGCTGGGACGGCAGCGAGCCGATGAGGCGAAATACGGCGCCGTCGTCGGGCTTGCGTATCGCGAGGCGGCGCGCCTTGCCTGCAGTGCCCGCGTATGCGTCCACAAAGGCGTCGCGTCGCGTCTCCGCTTCGCCATCCGCCCCGATGCGGTGCATGGGGCAGAGGATGTGCGGCGAACGCCCGAGAAGGGCGCGCCCCTGCCGCCTTTCGGGGCATTCAGGCGTGGCGGGAAGTCCGCTTTCGGCGCACACTTCGCGCTCGAACACCTCGGGTGGACGCTCAAACCACGGCCCTTCGTCCGCAGGATAGAGGCTGCGCGCAAGCTCCCAGCAGTGCGGGGCGGCAGCAAGCGCGCCCACGACGGTCGAGTCGCCGAAGCGTCCGCTCTTGTGGCCGCACCACACTCCAACCACGTACTCGGGGTTCCACGCGACAGTCCACGCGTCGCGGTATGCGGCGGAAGTGCCGGTCTTCCACGCGAAGCGAGCGGTCTTTACGTCCGCCACATGCCCGAGAGCGGCGGCGCTTCGCTCCTCGCCGGAAAGAATGTCCGCCACGAGCCAGCAGGCGCCTTTGGAAAAGATCCTCGATCCATGCTGCGCCGAGTTCGTCTGCACTTCATCGCGCAGCGCGCACGGCTCCACTCGCGTGCCGCCGCTTGCGAGGCAGGCGTATGCGCCCACAAGCTCGATGAGCGATACATGCACGTTGCCGATTGCCATTCCGAGTCCGTACGTCTCGTCGGCATCGGACATGTTGAGGCATCCAAGCGAACGCAGCGTGCCGCCAAAGGACGAAAGCCCCACGCGCTGCAGAAGCTCGACGAAGGGGAGATTCAGCGACAGCACGAGCGCGTCCGCCGCAGTCACCGTGCCACGGTGCGTTGCGTCGAAGTTCTGCGGGTTGTAGCCGTGATACGCCTTTGGCACGTCGGCAAGGCGCTCGTCTGGCGTGACGAGTCCACGGTCGAATGCGAGGGCTGTTAGAAAGGGCTTCAGCGTCGATCCTGCGGGACGCGGCGAGAGCGCCGTGTTCACCTGGCCGGCCTCTGGCGAGAAATAGTCGCCTGAGCATGCGAGAGCCAGCACCTCTCCGGTATTCGCCCTCATGACGACAGCGGCGGCGGAAAGGCCGCCGGCCGAGGCGGAGTCGGCCGCGTGCCTTGCGCGTGCCTGCACATCGGCGTTGAGAGTGGTCGTGACGTCGCGCCCTGAGAGCGAGCGCCGTTCTACGTGGCGCATTGCCCAGTCGCAGAAGAATGGTTCGTCGAACGGCCTCGTGCCGCGCAACAGCCTTGGTCTCGTCGAACGTGCGCCCTCGTGCTGTGCCCTGTCTATCATGCCAAGCTCAAGCATCCGCGAGAGCACCCAGTCGCGCCGCTTCAGCGCGCTGTCCATATGCCTGTCGGGACGGAACCGCGACGGACTCTGCACCATTCCCGCCAGCATCGCCGCCTCGCCGAGGCCAAGGTCCTTCGCGCGCTTCCCGAACCACCCGTTCGCCGCCGCCTCCACTCCCACCAGATTCGAGCCGAACGGCGCGCGGTTCAGATACTGCGAGAGTATCCACAGCTTGTCGTGCCGGCATTCGATCTGCATCGCGCGGAACGACTCCACGTACTTCCACGCGAGTGTGCGCGGATGCGGGCAGATGAGACGAGAGGCCTGCATCGTGAGAGTGGACGCCCCCGATATGCGCCGCCTAGCGAACACGTTCTGGAACGTTGCGCGCACAACGCTGAGCGGATTCACGCCGAAGTGCGAGAAGAAGCGGTGGTCCTCGCCGGCCACCAGCGCCTTGACGATCCAGTCGTCGCGGTCGGCCGCGTATGACGGACGGCAGTCCACGTCGCCCTTGCCCAGCGTGACGCGCAGAAGGCGGCCCGAGTCGTCGCGCAGAAGAGTGCCGCACGGATAGTCTTCGGCCATCTCGAGATGCGGGTCGATAAGCGCCCACGACACGGCGAAGACAACAGCCGCCGTGGCGGCGCACCACGCCGCTGTGCGCGCTACGAGGCGCATGTGGAGGCGCGTTCGCATCGGCGGCGGAAGTGAGAGGCGCTACGCGCGCTTAGACTGACGGAACACGATCGCGGCGCCGTCCTTGTCGAGCGTCGCCTTGATGCGCCCTGGCTCAAGCGTTTCGCGCAGAAGGAGGTCCGCAAGCGGGTCCTCCACCCAGTGCTGCACGGCGCGGCGAAGCGGACGCGCGCCGAGAGCGTCGTCAGCTCCCTTGTCGCACAGGAAGTCAACGGCCTTCTTGTCGAGCTCGAGCGTCATGTCCTTCTCGGAAAGTCGCGTGCGGAGCTTTGCGAGCTCGAGGTCGAGAATCTGCGTGACGTCCTCGCGGCCGAGCTTGCGGAAGACCACCGTCTCGTCGAAGCGGTTGAGCAGTTCGGGGCGGAACGTGCGCTTCGCCTCCTCTGTGAGCTTCTCGCGCAGGGTGTCGTATGATGTCTCTGGCGTCTCCTGAGAGAAGCCGAACGCCTTGCCCTCGCGCGCGAAGTCGAATCCAAGGTTCGCGGTGGCGATCACGATCGTGTTGCGGAAGTCCACCTGCCGGCCCTGTCCGTCGGTGAGGCGTCCGTCGTCCAGAAGCTGCAGCATCATGTTCATGACTTCGCTCGAGGCCTTCTCGAACTCGTCGAAGAGCACCACCGAGTACGGACGGCGCCGCACGCGCTCGGTGAGCTGTCCGCCTTCGTCGTACCCCACGTATCCGGGCGGCGCGCCCACGAGGCGCGAGCTGGTGAAGGACGACGAGAACTCGGTCATGTCGAGCGCAATCAGCGCCTTTGGGTCGCCGTATATCTTCTCCGCGAGCATCTTCGCGAGAAGCGTCTTCCCCACGCCCGTGGGGCCGATGAAGAGGAAGGACCCTATCGGACGCTTCGGATCGCCCAGGTTCGCGCGCGAGCGGCGCAGGGCGCGGGCGATGGACTCGATGGCGGCGGACTGGCCGATGACGGACGCGTTTAGCTCGCGCTCGATGTTCAGGAGGCGTCCGGCAGTGGACTCGGTTAGGCGCTCTACAGGCACGCCGGAAATGGACGCGACTGTGGCGGCGATGTCGTCTTC
>JAEEGF010327828.1_pt1 | contig 11078 bp, 13 predicted proteins | sample 9134171 | NCBI WGS metagenome assembly JAEEGF01 (sample SAMN16246542, study PRJNA631951) | gut metagenome | biome: gut microbiome; feature: rumen; material: AP-attached | host: Bos | place: Iran: Karaj | collected 2018-10
CCTCCGCGTCCTTTACCTCCCGGCCGCAGTCGGGGCACTTGCCGTCCACCAGCTGGCTCTCGGTCCAGAAGGATTCGCAGGGGGTGCAGTACCAGCCCTCGTATTCGGACTTGTAGATGTCGCCCTTCTCATACATTTTGATGAAGATGTCCTGGACACGCTTCACATGGCGCTCCTCGGTGGTGCGGATGAAGTCGTCGTAGGAGATCTCCATGGTGGCCCACAGCTCCTTGATGCCGGCAACTATCTCGTCCACGTATTCCTGAGGAGTGACGCCCTTTTCCGCGGCCTTCTTCTCGATCTTCTGGCCGTGCTCGTCGGTGCCGGTAAGGAACATCACGTCGTAGCCCTGCAGCCTTTTGAAGCGGGCCACCGCGTCTGCCATAACGGTGCAGTAGGTGTGGCCGATGTGAAGGTTGCTGCTGGGGTAATAGATGGGGGTTGTTATGTAGTAAGTTTTCTTTTCCATGATTTATCCTCTTCTTAGTTTATTCTTAGTTCGCAGACGGGGCCTGCCGCCAGGGCACCCTTCCGGCCGCTTCGCTTACGCTCATTGCCGGACGCCTTCCCTTGCGTCACCCGTCTCAACAAATTTCAACTTGATTGTTTGCGGCTTGATCGTTTATCGGCGATAAACAATCAAGCCTTGGGCATGCCCATATTCGCCTTTCGCCTTGGGCTCGGCAACTGGGAAAGGATTATGGCGGCGAACATTATTACGCAGCCCGCCAGCTCCCTTCCGCTCATCATCTCTCTTAGTATCAATACGCCGAAAATGGCGGCGAAAACGGATTCAAGGCACATTATCAGGGAGGCGGACACGGCATCCGTGTACTTTTGCCCCACGATCTGCCCGGTGAAGCCTATGCCGCTGGAAACGAGTCCGCAGTAGGCAATGGCGGTCATGGCCTCCTTAAGGCTCTGCCCGTAGTACCCCCAGCCCTGCCAGCCGGAGCTTGCGGGACCCTCCAGCGCCATGGCTATGACTATCTGGAGCACCGCGGCGCACACGAACTGTATGAAGGACATCCTTATGGTGTCAGCCACCGGCGAATATCTGTCGCAGGCCAGTATGTATATGGTCCAGAAAACGGCGCAGGCCATGATCCAGATGTCGCCCTTTTCTATGGAGAAGCCCTCCTTCACGCTCAGAAGGTAAAGGCCCACAGTGGCTATCACCACCGCCGCCACCTGAAGCACTCCTGTGTATTTTCTGAAGAACAGGAAGGATGCCACCGGTACCAGAACCACATAGAGAGCGGTTATGAAGCCCGCCTTTCCCGCGCTGGTGCTTACGATGCCTATCTGCTGGAACTCCCCGGCCAGGGTGACTATTACCCCGAGGACTATGCCGCCCTCAAGTGTGTTCTTCTTGTACAGCCGGAAGTGCTCAGCCGTCATGGTCCTGGAGGGAAGAGTCCCCTTTGCCTTGTTATACGCGTCGCTTGCAAGGACCATCACGAAGAGCGCCAGAGACGCCAGCACCTGCCTGACTGCGTTAAAAGTGAGGGGCCCTATATGGTCCATGCCTTTCCTCTGAAAGACAAAGGCCATGCCCCACACCATCGCTGTCACCAGCAGCAGCGTATTTCCCAGTGCTTTGCTGTGCCTCACGGCTCCTCCTCCGCTAAAAAATGATCCAATCAGCCCTCCCTAAGAACTCGGGAGGCGAATTGAATCATTATATACTACATATTGCGGGATTTCCAGTAGAAATCCTTTAAAAATGCGGGATTTCCGCGGTTTTTTCTCTATCCTTTGGCGAAAAGCAGCATTATTGCCTGGTATATCATGGGGATGAACATGGCGGGCAGGAAATTTGCCACCTTCACTTCCTTTATCTCCAGCATGCCGAGGGCTATTCCTATAAGGGACAGACTTCCGATCTGGGTGCTGAGAGTTATGATCTCAGGGCTCAGGACCGGCTGCAGGAAGCTGGCAAACAGGGTAAGCAGGCCCTGGTACACCAGAACGCAGATGGCGGAAAATGCCACGCTGATGCCGGAGCTCATGGCGTAGGTGGCCGCGGTCACGCAGTCCAGCACGCCCTTGGTGAAGTAGATGCTGTGCTCGTTCTCAAGGCCGGACTGCAGCGCCCCCATAATGGTCATGGAGCCTATGCAAAAAATCAGGCTGGCGGTGACGAAGCCCTTGGCAAAGCTGCCCTCATCCTGCCCCTTGGCAAAACGCCTCTGAAGGGCGTTCCCCAGGCGGTTGAATTTGTCGTCAATATCTATGATCTCTCCGATGGCTATGCCTATGATGAGGCTGGCAAGGACGAAGATCGGCCTGTCGATGTCCAGCGCTCCGCCTATGCCCAGCACCATAACGAAAAAGGCAAAGGCCTGCCTGACCCTGATCCCTATACGCTCAAGAAGCTCGCCCTTGAAAAGGCAGCCCACCAGAGTGCCGGCAATAACCAGCGCGCAGTTAGCAAGAACACCTGTAAAAATACCCATACTATCCTCCGAACTATAATCTTATATCTTTTCTGCTTTTGTAGGGGATGCGGATCTCGGTAAGAAAATCCGCCGGGTCCTGGCTTAGTCCCTGATCCACCAGGGTTATCTCCCGGGAGAAGCCCGCCGGCTCCATCCCATTCGCCTTCATGTAGTCCATCAGCCTCCTGTAATAGGGCTCGGCGTCCTTGTGAAGACCTCGGAAGCTGATCTTCAGACAGCGCTGGGGGTAGAGCCTGATCACAGGACCCTCGTAATTATCTTCATCATCCAACAGAATAAAGACCCCATCGTAGCTGTCAAAACGGCCCTGCTCCAGCTTCTCCTGGCTGATGCTCAAGCCTGCTTTACCAAGGAAGATAAGCGCCTCCTTCTGATCGGTCTCTATCTGCTTCAGGGGGCTGTCTATTTCTATCCCCGGATCCGTGGGCAGATCGTACTTGATCCAGGCCAGCCGCAAAAAAGGAGACTCTATATCGCTAATAGTATCGACGACAGCGTTCCTTGACATAAAGATCTGCAGGAGTCTCCTGTCTATCTTGCCGGAGATGCTCTCCAGCTCTGCGATCCTGCGGGATACCTCTTTTTTCTGCTCTTCCAGGAGCTGCTCCATCTTGTCCAGATCCCGGCCTGCGAGAAATTCCGAGATGCGGTCCAGCGGCATATCCAGCTGGCGAAGGTAACGAAGGGTATTAATGCTCTCGAACTGGTCCAGTCCATAGTAACGGTACCCGCTTTCCGGATCCGTATATTCGGGAACCACCATCCCAAGAGCTTCGTAATGCCGCAGGCTGCTGACACTCAGATGAAACAGCCTGGCTATCTCCCCGATTTTAAAGAGCTGGTCTTTCATTTAAATCCTCCGGATCTGCAAAAAAAGGAGTAATATGCGCTAAGATTAAACCCTATATCTATTGTAGTGTCAAGTAATTATTTAGTTCAAACCCGTTGTTTTTGCTTTCCTCTGTAAAAAGTCCTCTTCACCGACTATTTTCTCTTTCATTATGGTCATTTTTGTTGTAAAATGTACTGTAATCTAAAACGAAGGGGAAAATAAACTATGGCAATGTTTTTTAATAGAAAGAAAGAAGAACCCGTCGCACCGGTAATCGAACCCGAAGTACAGGCCCCCGCAGAGCCGGAGCTGCCCAAGGAGCCGGTCTATTCTCCCATGAAGAAGACCATCATCGGCAGCGGCATCACCTTCTACGGAGATTTTGAGACCTCCGATCCCATCGAGCTCAACGGCACCATCAAGGGCGACATCAACAGCGATGCTGCCATCACCATAGCCGAAGGCGCAAAGTATTACGGCAACGCCAACATGAACCAGCTTACCGTAAGCGGCATCATCGAGGGCGATATCCAGTGCACCGATCTTTCGACCTTCACCTCCACCGCCCAGATGACAGGCGAGCTCAAGACCGCATATCTGATCACCGATAAGGGCAGCAACATCCACGGCAATCTGAGCCTGGAAAAACCCACCCCCAAGGCTGCAGCTCCTGTTATTGAGCCCGAGTCCGACTGGCACAGAGCTGAGGTATTCGAGAATCCCCAGGAAGCCGAGACTGCGCCAGCTGAAGCCCAGACTGAAGCTTCAAACGCCGATGTTCCCCTGGATGAGGATGGAAACCCCTGGAACATAGACGACTACTTCAAGGGGCCGGACAGCGCTGAAAGGCTGGAAAAGACCGACGAGCTCCACAGCGCAGAAGCAGACTTTGAGGATCGCTTTGCCGCCATCGAAAAGGAAGCTGAAGCCCTGATGCAGGAAACGGATCTGGACGTCACTGAAACACAGTTCTAGAACGCGCAGCCTGTGCTGAAAACCCTGTAGATCCATATGAAGATCATAAAAAGGAGTCCCCTTGGGACTCCTTTCTAATTTGAATAATATCAGAACTCCAGCAGCTCCACGGGGCTGCTTATTATATGCTCCGCTCCCGCCGCCTTAAGCTCCTCCAGGCTGCCGTAGCCGTAGAGCACGCCGATGCTGGGGAGGCCGTTTTCCTTAGCTCCCAGAATATCGTGCTCCCGGTCACCCACCATCACGATGGCGGGATCCTCCTTTGTGCAAAAGCCCTCGGTCCTTATCCTGTCAAGGGCATAGGCTATGACATCCCCCTTCAGGCTGCGGCTCAGGTCCATGGTGGCACCGCAGACCAGGTCGAAATACTGGGCAAGGCCGAAGTGGTCCATTATGCGCTCGGCAAAGGCCTCCGCCTTGGAGGTCGCCACCGCCAGAACCTTTCCTCTGGCCTTGAGCTCCCTAAGAACCTCCTCTATGCCCTCGTAGGGCACATTCTCGAAAATGCCCTTGGGCGCGAAGTATTCGCGGTAATAGACTATGGCCTCCTTTGCCTGCTCCGGCCCGAAGCCATAGTATTTTGCGAAGGAATCCGCAAGGGGCGGCCCTATAAAGGTGTTAAGGCTGCTCCGATCCTCCACCTCTATGCCATATTTGGCCAGCGCGTAGGCCACGGAATTGGTTATGCCCTCGGCGGGGTCCGTCAGGGTGCCGTCAAGGTCGAATAAAAACACGTCGTACATGTGCAGATCCGGGATATCGTTCAGCGTTACGGCTCTGAGCACAAAAGCCTACAGCAGGCTCAGAAGCTCCTCCACATCGGACTTCTGGGTAGCCCAGCAGGTGCAGAAGCGGATGACGGTATGGCTGTCATCGAAGTGCTCTATAAAGGAAAAGTCCACCTTCTTAGCCCTGAGCTCCTCCATCTTGCTGTTTTCAATGACCACGAACTGCTGATTCGTGGGGGAATCCAGGTACATCCTGTAGCCCTTGGCCTTGAGCCCGTCCACCAGAAGATAGGCCATCTCCATGGCATGGCGGCCCAGCTTTTCGTAGAGACCATCGGTAAAGAGCACGTCGAACTGCAGGCTCAGCACCCTGCCCTTGGCCACGATGACGCCCCTCTGCTTCATAAGGGTGAAGAAATCAGAAGGCATGTTGCCGTGGGTGAAGACCAGAGCCTCGCCTATCAGAGCGCCGCACTTGGTGCCGCCGATGTAGAAGATGTCGCAGAGGCGGCAGAGCTCCTCCAGGCTGATGTCGTTAGCCCTGCTTCCCAGAGCGTAGCCAAGCCTTGCGCCATCAATGTAAAGGGGCAGACCATACTGCTTGCAGATGTCATAGATCGCAGTGAGCTCAGCCTTGCTGTAGAGGGTGCCAAGCTCCGTGGGCTGGGAAATGTAGACCATGCCGGGCTGGACCATGTGGGTGATGTTGCCGTCCGCCATGTAGACCCTGAGGAAAGCTGCCAGTTCCTCGGGAACCAGCTTGCCGTCCTTTCCCTCCAGCTCCATTACCTTATGGCCGGTATACTCGATGGCGCCGGCCTCGTGGACCGCCACATGGCCGGTCTTCGCGGCGACCACGCCCTGATAGCTCTTAAGATGGGTGCCGATGACCAGCTGATTGCACTCCGTGCCGCCGGAAACGAACCAGATCTGAGCATCGGGGCAGTTTGCCGCAGCCCTTATCTTCTCCGCAGCCTGCGCCGCATAGGCATCGTAGCCATAGGCAGTCTGGACCTCCATATTGGTCTCTTCCAGTCTTTTAAGTATCTCGGGAGTGCATCCCACTAAATAATCCGTTGCAAAAGATATCATTTTTATCCTCCGTTTGTATGGGTGTTCATTAAATTCAACCCGCATTGTATCATAAAGCCCCGTCCCGCTCAACGTTATTGAAGAAAAGAAGGCCGATTTCGCCGAAAAATGCTCATTTTTCAGCATTTTCAGCCACATTTCCGCTTGACACGGCCCCTTCCAGCACATATAATAATCGAGCGTCGGTTTGCGCAGTTCTTTTATTGCGCAATAGACGCAGTCAGTCAAAAGGTACAGGACCCCCAGGGTCCGCGGCCGAAGTTCAGAACTAGTGCCGAAAAAGATGGAAGTGATGAGCCATCAGAGTAGGCGCCGAAAGCTATGCGCAGCCACGCGCATATGAGTAGGCAAGGAGGTAAAAATGTCATCATACATTGCAAAGCCTTCGGAGATCGAAAGAAAGTGGTACATCCTGGATGCAGAAGGCAAGACCCTTGGTCGTCTCTGCTCCGAGGCAGCCATGATTCTCCGCGGCAAGAAGAAGTCCACCTACACCCCCTTCCTTGACACCGGCGATTACGTTATCGTGATCAACGCTGACAAGATCCAGGTCACCGGCAAGAAGGCCAAGAAGAAGATCTACAAGCACCACACCGGTTATCCCGGCGGACTGAAGGAGATCACCTTCGAAAAGCTGCAGGCAAAGGATCCCGAAGAGATCATCCGCCACGCAGTAAAGGGCATGATGCCCAAGGGCCCCCTTGGCAGACAGATGTTCAAGAAGCTCAAGGTGTACGCAGGTCCGGAGCACAAGCATGCTGCTCAGAAGCCCGAAGTTTGGAATTTCTAGTTTAGGAGGATAGTAAAATGGCAAAGATCCAGTATTTTGGAACAGGCAGAAGAAAATCCTCTGTAGCAAGAGTCAGACTTGTTCCCGGCACAGGCAACATCATCATCAACAAGAGACCTCTTGAAGAGTACTTCGGAATGGAGCTGCTCAGAAGAGAGGTTAAGAGACCTCTTCAGCTGGTTGGAGCAGAAGGAAAGTTCGATGTTATCGCTACCGTAGTTGGCGGCGGCACCACCGGTCAGTCCGGAGCTCTCCGTCATGGCGTAAGCAGAGCTCTCTGCCAGGCAGATCCCGAAAACAGACCTGCACTGAAGGCAGCTGGCTTCATGACCAGAGACCCCAGAATGAAGGAAAGGAAGAAGTACGGCCTCAAGAAGGCAAGAAGAGCTTCCCAGTTCAGCAAGCGTTAGAGACCTATCCCTGCGAGCTGCGAGCACAGCGATGCAGGAGCAGTGGAAGGTCCTATGCGCAAGTTTGCCCGAGAGAGCAAGCCGAAGACGAAGCCCGATCGGCTGCAAACGGACGCATACGCGACTCGAACAACAAGATCAAAAAAGACGGTACCCGTTTGGGTGCCGTCTTTTTTCGTGCAAGATGCTGTCCCCTCTTGATTTATTCCGGGAATGAAATACAATATAATAGAGTTAGGCATAGCTAACCATTGTTGCCTGTCTTAATCCAGTAGATTTGTCCCTTGACATTGCCCGGAAATGGAACATATCCGATCATGAAAACAGTTATCTGACAAGATCAGAGCAGTAAATTTGTGTTTACGGGAGACAGCGAATGAAAGACGGAATTGTTATTAAAGCCATGTGGCTGCTTCTGGGAGGGGCTGCGAAAGCATCACTTCCCATCCTCGGGGTAAGCGATCCCAAGGCCTTCTGGAAGGAAACAAAAAAGATATACCGCAGAGAAATGAATAAACTGCCTGAATACGGGCCGAATGATGTTTTGAAGATAAATCTTGTCCATGCCGTCATGCTCAGCGCAGTGTACGAAGCCTGCGATCCCAAACCGGATGTAGACGCCATGACGAAGTTTTACAGGGAGCTGTTCCTCCGGCAAAGGCTCCTCATAGCTGCTTTAAAGCGCAGAGATATGCTAAAGCCTTCTGAGGTCAGAAGGCAGATTGCAGTTGCCCAAAGAAGCCAGAAAGCCACGCATCCGTTTACGTGGCAGTTCACGGTCGATGTTGAGGACGAAAACAGATTTACTGCCGTTTTCACCAGATGCGGCATATATGACTATCTGAACAGCCGAGGCATGGCTCATATCGTACCGGCCATGTGCGCCATAGATTATCTTTTCGGAGAATGCAGCAATCACTGGTTCCTGCGCGAGTCCACGATTGCGACCGGAGGAGCGGTCTGTGACTGCGGCTACGTCAGCAAAAGAGCCGCTGCGCCCGAAGAGATCCGCCGCTCAAAAGAGAACAAAAGATCAGAAGCAATACTCGGCGGACGTAAAGAAACGGATTAAAGGAGATATACGATATGGTCACATTAACAGAGAGCGTAAACATTCCGGCACCGTATGAAAAGCTGGAGTCATGGGTCCTTAATTTTCAGGAGGAATTTGTAAAATGGAGTCCCTATCACATTGAATGCGACATGTATGACGGAGGATATCAGGTCGGTAACAGGATCCGGTTCAGAGAGATCGTTATGAATCTGGATTACAATGTGACAGGAACGATCACGGAATGCGAACAGGACAAGGATCATTTTCGCATCGTATTCCAAAGCGACAAGAAGACTGCATTCATCACCTTCGAAGGGCAGCGAACGGAAACAGGCTGCCGTTTTTCACATACTGAGGCCTTCGGCATGACAACGCCAATAGTCGGACAGATCATGAATTTTCTGATCTTCAAGGTGTTTTTCAAAAAGAAGGCTAACTGGCAGCTGATCCGGGATGACATGATCCTGGACAACCGATATCTGACTGAGATACTGACGGAAAGGAAGTATCCGGACAGAATTCCGTTGGAGAAGCTGCTCGCCGGTATAGATGTATCGAAATAAGGAGAGCATTTACGGTAGATGACAACGGGATAACCTATGGTCTGGAACTGCCTGATTCACATCCAGATTAAGCAGGCAAGCCCTGACCGAACAATCATGCAAAAAACAGCATCCCTTGGGATGCTGTTTTTTCATATAAATCTTTATAAAACTCAAAAATTCGCAACCCCGTTGGACATTTGTTGGACAACGGATTTTATAATGCATTCAAACGATAATGTAAATCCATGCCCTTACAGATTTCCGTCAATTGCAAGGAGGACTCCATGGCTCCACCGAGAAAAAAGAATCCAAGCTTTCCTGAGAAAGGCTTCGAGAAATATAATGTCACCGTGACCGACCCTACGAACGGCAAGCCGCGCACCTATGCCGAGTACCGGCCAAAGCGCGGCTCCGGCTACGACATCCTGACAGACGACGCGCTGATCAGCGTCTCTGCAGCGCAACGGAGGCGGTGCTGGGTGACTCCAGATTTGAAAAATTCATGTCCAACATGACAAAGGAGGAGAGGCTGAGCATGGCCAAGGATTCCGAGACCATGCGCGGAGCCTGGGTATCCTACCAGGAATCCAATCCCCTCAGGGAGGGCGATAACCCCGTAAAGGACAAAAAAGAAACAGAAAACGAATCCATGCTTCCCACAAGCGTAAGTGAACCGCAGCTGTGATCACTGCCGAAGACGAGAAACCTTCGCTTTGAACCAGCCGAAAACGGACATACGCGCAAGCTATACAGACACATAAAAAGTGGTATCCCTTTGAGGTACCACTTTTTATGTTTTGAGTTTATCAGTCCAATCAGATCTGCCCTGCTGCTGTCAGGACTTCAAAAGGAAATGGCCGCGCTGACCACAACAGCCGCACTTGTTTTATTCTGCATTATGGATATAATTGTAATTAGCCAAAACTAACCATCGATTATATAAAATTTAACAAAGAGGATAAGATGAAATATCATATTGAGAAAAATACTGTGCAGGAGACGCTGATCATCCCGCTTTTTGGAAGGCTGGTGTGCTCAGAGCACTTTCCGGAGCTGTTTTCAGATCCCGAGGCAAAGCGTATATGTGACAGTCTGGACTATGATTTTGCAGATAAACGAAAGAAAATGGAGTCCGCTGCAGGCCTTTTCGGGGCAATGGAAGTCGCGCAGCGGCAATATGACCTGCGCTGCGAAGCGGAGCTGTATCTGAAGGATCATCCGAAAGCGGCGGTAGTAAACCTTGGCTGCGGACTGGATGACACCTTCTCCAAGGTCTGTAACGGAGAATGCAGGGGTTACAACATCGATTTTCCGGATGTGATAAAGGTACGGAATGAACTGCTTCCGGCAGGCGAAAATGAGACAAATCTGGCCTGCGATCTGAACGATTTTTCCTGGATGGACGAGATCGATGCATCAGGCGGAGCGGTCTTTTTTGCAGCAGGAGTCTTTTACTATTTCAGAACGATCGATGTAAAAAAGCTGTTTCAGGCGATGGCTGTGCATTTTCCGGGCGCCGTGCTTGCCTTCGATTCCTGTAATGAACGGGGCGCAAGGCTGATGCGCAGGACCTGGCTGAAGGAAGCCGGGATCACGGATGTGAGAGCATTCTTCTCGCTGGAGGATGAAGCGGAGCTTCGCGGATGGAGCGATCATTTTGCCTCGGTCTCAGCCAAAAGCTACATGCGCGGCTACCGGGATATTTATAACAGCGTCGGCATGTTCCATAAACTGATGATCCATTTCTGCGACAGTCTTGTAAGGATGAAAATCGTAAGAATATGCTTCAATGATCCGGCGGATAAGGCGTAAGGATCAGATCAAAATCGTTTATAAGCTGAGTGGCGGCATCCATGCGGATGCCGCCTTTTTTCATATAAAAACAGCTTCCGCTGCGCTCTGCCCCCGAAAGGGATATAAGTAAAATGGCAGCAAAAACCGCCCCGGGCGTTTTGCCTGTGCAGCAGGGTATTATTATACTGTTGACGCATATGCGCTCCAAAAGGTATCATATTTGTGACAGACAGTTAACAAAACCTGAAACAGGAGGTAAAACATGAAGCTTTGCAACATTAAGACCGATCAGGGCATTCAACTGGCCCTGGTGACGGAGCGCGGCATAATAGACGCCACAGCCGCCGGCTTTTGCCTCAGCATGGTGCAGGTCATTGCAGGCGCGGCTGCATCAAA
>JAEEGF011513749.1_pt1 | contig 11078 bp, 9 predicted proteins | sample 9134171 | NCBI WGS metagenome assembly JAEEGF01 (sample SAMN16246542, study PRJNA631951) | gut metagenome | biome: gut microbiome; feature: rumen; material: AP-attached | host: Bos | place: Iran: Karaj | collected 2018-10
CTAAACCGCCCTCGTACAGGATGGCGCTCTCCATTGCTACCACGGAGGCAGTCTGCCGTCCGACCCACTTGCGGAAGTCTTCTCTGACGGCCGGATGTACTATGCCGTTCACCTGCCGGACATGCAACGGACTGGTAAAGATGAAATCTGCCAGCAAATGCTTCTGCAACGTTCCTTCCCTGAATATATCGGGACCTGCCAATGTTATCAGCTTCTGCTTTACGGACCCGTCCTCACAGATCAGGCGTTTTGCCTCGGTATCACAGTCATAGACGGGCACTCCCAAATGGTCACGTAGCAGGGCTGAGATGTAGCTTTTCCCGCTTCCCATGCCACCTGTAATACCTATCTTAATCATATTGTCTTTCCTACGCGCTTTACTGGTTCTCACCCTCTACCTCAGACAACTCAATCAGATAATCCACCTCCTGGGGAGTGATGCGGGCATTGGTAACTCCGTCAGGAAGGGACTTCAGATGAAGCCGGTATTTGTCAGTAGGGTTCTGCAGCAGCTCCTCGTACGTAACGGCCAGGACAAAGTTATCTGCCGTTATACGCTGATACCTTCCGGACTCTACTCGGAACGTTACCTTGGCCTTGGAGGGGAAGGTACGCAGCACTTTGTCGGCAGGAAAGTTCAGTCCGATGATAGGGACCTCCAGGGTCTTTTCGGCATAATAGCCTACATGGGCTGTCATCTGCACCGTAGCGGGTTCATATGCCACGCCTTTCATCTTACGGAAGGAAACCTTATGCACAGCATTCTCATTCAGCCCGGAGAGGCTGACTTCCTGGGTATAGGCGTACTGCATGGTATCAAGCACTGTATTCGGTGCATAAACCATTACGCTGTCTTCCATAAGACTGATGGATTGAATATAATTCTGGGACGAGGCGTTTATACTGCCGCATACTTTAACAGGGAGACGGCGCCCCACCCCTCTGTTATAATAATACTCCAGTGTATCAGGACGCATGGCGTTTATATGGCTTGTTACGCCAAGCTGCTTCTGAATCATCTGCTGCACATCAGCCGCAGGAACCAGCACCCGCGCATTGGAATGTCCTGCGTCATATTTGCTGAAGTCCACCTCGATGGCATTCTGTACCGTATAGCGGATAAAGCGCAGCAGTGTTGTTCCCCTGTCACGTATGGTAACGTGAATCTGCGGGGGAAGGCCCGTAGTGATGTGTACATTCTCCGGAACATTCTTCAGTTCCAGCGGAACGGAGATTTCCGTCTCGAAGGTCTCGTTCAGCGTCTGCAACAGCCAGAAACCGGCCGAAACAACAAAGAAGAAGAGGAAGACAAAAACATCGTGGCTTTTCTTGCTGAAAAAGATGTTTCTTATCCTCACCCAAATCTTTGCGAGTCCGTATCCCATACAGCGCAGGCTTTAGTTAAGACTTAAGGACGCTACCCCTGAAACTGTTTACTGGGTAGGCTGGGCCTGAGCATATACTGAGTTACGGTCCACCTTGATGCGGACACCGTTGGCTACCTCCAGCATCAGCGTATTGTCGTTCTCGTCTATCTGCTTTACGACACCATAGATGCCGCCTGCGGTTACCACAGCCTGGCCTACGGTTATACTGTTACGGAAATTCTGTATCTCTTTCTGTCTCTTCTGCTGAGGACGGATCATAAAGAAATACATGATGGCAAATAATGCCACAATCATCAAAAGTCCACTGTATTGCTGCATTGTTATTCTTATTTTAGTTAATCGTTCTTAATCAGTTTGTTCTCCTTAATCAGGCGCTTGGCTATATTGTCAAGGGTCGCATTGATGTACTTGCCGCTCTTGCTGGTGCTGTACATCTTGGCTATCTCAACATACTCGTTGATGCTTACGCTTACGGGGATGCCGGGGAATGAGATAATCTCGGCCAGTGCCAGCTGCAGGATGATACGGTCCATCAGCGCTACACGGTTGATATCCCACTTGCGGGTGGTGGAGGCTATCAGGTCATAGTAGTAGTCCTTGTTGGCAATCGCCTTCTGAAGCAGGCGCAGGGCGAATTCCTGATCCGACTCGTCCCTGTATTCGGGCATCAGCGGCTGGTCATCCGTGCTTTCGGCAGAGAAACGGTTAATGGTCTTCAGCACAAAGGTATCCACAATCACCTTGTCATCATTCCAGTACAGGTCCATCTCCTCCAAAACACCGTCCAGATCCTCGTTGTTGCAGATCAGATGACGGTATATCAGGCGCCATACTTCCCTATCCTCATCATATGAATCCTTGTCGGAGTCCATATACGTCCGGTAAATGTCACTTTCCTCAATCTTATTGTACAGGGAACGTACGAACTCTTCCTGATCAGCCCAGTCAAGGTTCTGGCTGTCCCTGTACTCCTGCAGCTGTCTGTTGGATTCCAGCTGCAGCATGAAACGGTTATCCACGAACTTCCGGCTCAGAGTGTCCTTCTGCCCCAGACGCCTGGCTCTGCTCTGACGCATCTCCAGTGTACGGAGTGCCATACGGTTCAGCTCCACCATAAGCAGGAGCATAGTATTATATAAAGCATAGGCTCTGGACAGGCTTAAAAGCAACTCTTTCTCTGCCGCTGCAGGATTCTTGCCTCCTCTCTGATAATAAGAATAGGTTATTTGAACAAGCTTCAGTCGAATTAATTCGCGATTTATCATATCTTTATACTTAAAATGAGGGTACAAAATTACTCATTTTGCCCCATATAGCCAATTTTTCGGCATTTTTTTTGGAAGATTAAGAAAATATGAAGAATTTTGAACCCGCTTTTATATAAATTCAGATATGGAATCAAACAAAAAGACACAAAACGAGGCCGAGAGCAACATCATTTTTTCCAAAGCTGTCAAGGCCGGCCAGCGCATCTATTACGTAGATGTCAAGATGAATAAGAAGGAGGAGATGTACCTTAGTATCACCGAGAGCAAGAAACTGGTTTCAGGCACCGCCGAGATGCCCCAGTACAACTACGAGAAGCATAAGATATTCCTCTTCAGGGAAGACTTCCAGAAGTTTCAGGAGAGCCTGAACGAGGCCATTGACTACATCAACAGCCAGCAGGGTCCTACCGAGCAGAGACCACAGGAAGAAAGCGAAATCAACATTGATATGGACTTCTGATTCCCCCTCCCGGAATACAAAATCGCAATACATAATAAAATAATTCAGGTTTCCTTACGGCTAATCCATAATTATTTTATACCTTTGCACCCGCTTTTGAAGCCGTGTGATGGCGAATTAAGCATAAGTAACTTAATTTAGAGTAACACAAAATTTAAGAAAAAAATGAAAAGTATTGACATCAAAGGTACTGCCCGTACAGCCACAGGCAAGAAGGCAAGTCGCGAGATCCGTAAGACAGGTGCTGTTCCCTGTAACCTCTATGGCGAGGCTAAGGGTGAGAACGGTCTGCCCGTAGCACTCAGCTTCACCGCTACTCAGGATGAGTTGCGTAAGCTTGTTTACACTCCCGATATCTACAGTGTAAACCTGAACATTGACGGCAAGGAGTGCAAGGCTATTATGAAGGAACTTCAGTTCCACCCCGTTACAGATGCCCTGCTGCACGTTGACTTCTACGAAATCACCGAGACTAAGCCCATCGTAATGGAAGTACCCATTAAGCTGAATGGTCTGGCAGAAGGTGTTAAGGCCGGTGGTAAGCTGGCTGCCAGCGTACGTAAGCTTAAGGTTAAGGCTCCCTATACTGCTATCCCCGAAAAGCTGAACATTGACGTAACTAACCTGGGTCTGGGTAAGACCATCAAGGTTGGCGAGCTGAACTTCGAAGGTCTGGAACTGGTTACCAGCCCCAGCGTTGTAGTATGTCAGGTTAAGATGACACGTAGCGCCATGAGTGCTGCTGCCAAGGCTCAGGAATAAGCCTATACCATAATAATATAAAGGCGGCACACTGTATGCCGCCTTTTATTTTTCAGAACAATGAAACTAATCAAGCATCTTCTGGCATGGTTCCTCCCCTCCCGCAGGCAGGAGGAGACCGTCCGTGAAGAGAATCCCGTTATGAAATACCTGATTGTAGGACTGGGCAACATAGGCCCTGAATATGTAGGAACCCGTCACAACATAGGATTCCGCATTGTTGATGCACTGGCACAATCGGCAGGTGCCCAGTGGGAGGACAAACGATACGGTTTCATAGCCCGTATGCGTGCCAAGAATGCCCAACTCATTCTGCTTAAGCCCAGCACATACATGAACCTTTCCGGTAACGCTGTCCGTTACTGGATGCAGCAGGAGAAAATAGAATTGCAGAATCTTCTGGTTGTCGTTGATGACCTGAGTCTGCCCGTAGGAACAATCCGAATGAAACAAAATGGCAGCGCAGGTGGACACAATGGGCTGAAGCACATAGCCCAGATGCTGGGAACGGAAGGCTACAACCGCCTGAAGTTCGGCATTGGAAACGATTTCCCCAAGGGTGCACAGGTTGACTTCGTGTTGAGTAAATTCAGCCCCGAAGACGAGAGTATCATAGAGAAGAAAACACCTATTTGTGCCGATGCCATCAAAGCCTTCGCCCTCAGCGGCATGCAGTTTGCCATGTGTAATTACAATAACAAATGAATACTGAAGCACGTATAGACAAATGGCTCTGGGCTGCCCGTATCTTCAAGACACGCACCATTGCTGCCGCCGCCTGTAAAAAGGGACAGGTCAGCCTGAAAGGCAGCGCTGTCAAGGCCAGCCGGATGATTAAGGTCGGAGACGTCATTGAGGTGCGCAAGCCCCCCATCACCTACTCCTTCCGCGTCCTTCAGGCCATAGAGAGGCGCGTTGGCGCCAAACTCATCCCTGAGATTCTGGAAAATATCACCGCTCCCGAACAGTATGAGATCCTGGAGATGAGTAAGATCAGCGGCTTTGTGAACCGCGCCAAGGGAACCGGCCGACCCACGAAGAAGGACCGCCGTTCGCTGGATGAGTTCCAGAACGAGGTACCTGAGTTCTATGCCGACTTTGATTTTGATCTTGACGAATAAAAAACATTACTACCATGAAACATATCTTTATTCTGGCTTTGGCAGCCATTACGACTATCTGCCGGGCTACAGACTACACCATCCAGACCGACCAACCCCGTCAGACAATCCGCCATTTCGGAGCTTCAGACGCATGGTCCATGCAGTTCATAGGGCTTTGGGAGAATGAGGCTGAACAGGAGAAGATAGCCGATTGGCTCTTCTCAACCGAGAATGATCTGAACGGTCAGCCCAAGGGAATCGGCCTGTCCGTATGGCGCTTCAACTTAGGGGCAGGAAGCGCCGAGCAGGGTGAAGCGGCTCAGATTAAGCCCGGCACACGTACCGAATGTTTCCTGACCAAGGACGGCACTTACGATTGGACGAGACAACCGGGCCAGCGTAAGTTCCTCCGGCTGGCCAAAGAGCGCGGAGTACCTTATTTCCTTGCCTTCCTGAATTCCGCTCCCGTCTATTTTACGCAGAACGGCATTGCTACCAATACCGGACGGGGCGGTACCATCAACCTGAAGGAAGACTGCTACGATGACTTTGCCCGTTTTATGGCAACCGCCCTCAAGGGACTGGAGGAACACGAAGGCATCCACTTTGACTACCTCAGCCCCGTTAACGAGCCTGACGGCAGCTGGAACTGGCAGGGACCTAAACAGGAAGGCTCGCCAGCCACCCATAGAGAGATAGCACGACTGGCACGGGAGACAAGCAAGGCTCTCACGGAGCAAGGACTCGATACACAGATACTTATGGATGAGTCCAGCGACCTGCGTTGTCTTCTTGACATTCACAATACCGATTGGCAACGGGGGAATGCCATAAGCTCCTTCTTCTCGGCGGACAGCACGCTGACCTATGTCGGCAATCTGCCCAATGTCCCCCATCTGGTGGCTGCCCATAGCTACTGGACAAACACCCCAGTACCCTATATGAGGAAGATACGTGAACAGCTCAGGGATACCTGCAAAAAGTATGGGATAAAATTCTGGCAGACGGAAATCTGCGTGATGAGTAACGACAAAGAGATAGGCGGCGGACAGGGGTATGACTTCAGCATGAAGACCGCCCTCTATGTAGCCCGTGTCATTCATCATGACCTTACATATGCCGATGCAGAAAGCTGGTCATGGTGGCGGGCCTGTGGCGGCGACTACAAGGACGGGCTTATCCGCATTTATGAGGAAGAACAGCGGGCACGCGACTCTAAACTGCTTTGGGCATTGGGAAACTACAGCAGGTTTATCCGTCCCGGCGCCGTCAGGTACGACATCACCTCTACCCGGGAAGAAGATCCGTACGGACTGATGGTCTCTGCCTATAAGAACCTGAACGGCAAATGGGTCTGTGTAGCAATCAACTATTCTGACGAGCCGCAGGATTTTCAGATTACATTCTCAGACAAGAAAAAACACCGTTTCCGGATATACAGGACCAGCGATGCCGAGGGCGAGAACCTAAGCCCCATAGGCATATGCAAAGGGAAAACACAACTTCAGGCCAGAAGCATTTGCACCTTTGTGGAAAAATAGATACCTTTACATCAGAAAAACTTAAACTAATAAGAAAATGAAAAAACTTCTGAGCGTCATTGCTCTGCTTGCATTCATTTCAGCAACAGCCTTAGCCGGTTCCAAACCCGGTTCTTTCACCATTGGTGACAAAACGTTTCTCCTGAACGGACAACCCATTACAATAAAGGCTGCCGAGATTCATTATCCACGAATTCCCCGCCCCTACTGGGAACACCGCATACAGATGTGTAAGTCATTGGGAATGAATGCCGTCTGCATATACATCTTCTGGAATATCCACGAACAGCAGGAAGGCCGGTTCGACTTCACCGATAACAACGATATAGCCGAATTCTGCCGTATTGCCCAGAATAACGGCATGTACGTCATAGTCCGTCCTGGGCCTTACGTCTGCGCCGAGTGGGAAATGGGCGGTCTGCCATGGTGGCTCCTGAAGAAGAAGGACATCAGGCTTCGTGAGCGCGACCCCTACTTCATGGAACGTGTAAGAATATTTGAGGAGAAGGTGGGCGAACAGCTGAAACCGCTGACCATTCAGAACGGAGGCCCCATCATCATGATGCAGGTGGAGAACGAATACGGAAGCTATGGCGAGGATAAACCCTATATCAGCGAGATCAGGGATATGCTGCGCGACATCTACGGCAGGGAATTAGAGTTGTTCCAGTGTGACTGGGCAAGCAACTTCGAGAAGAACGGCCTTGACGACCTTACCTGGACCATGAACTTCGGTACAGGCGCCGATATCGACCAGCAGTTCCGCCGACTGGGTGAACTGCGTCCCAATGCTCCCCAAATGTGTTCCGAGTTCTGGAGCGGCTGGTTTGATAAATGGGGAGCCCGCCATGAAACCCGTCCTGCCAAGGATATGGTGGAGGGCATGGATGAAATGCTCTCAAAGGGCATCAGCTTCTCACTCTACATGACGCACGGAGGAACCAGTTTCGGCCATTGGGCAGGAGCCAACTCTCCAGGTTTTGCCCCCGATGTCACATCATACGACTACGATGCGCCCATCAGCGAATGGGGACTCCCCACCCCCAAGTTCTGGGAGTTGCGCGAAATGATGCAGAAGTATTCTGACAAAAAGCTCCCCGATGTTCCCAAAGCACCCATGCCAATCATAGAAGTGCCTAAGTTTGAACTGACAGAATTTGCACCTCTCTATAACGGCATTGACTGGAAATACACTTGGTGGGACCACGAAGAAGAGGCACATGGTGAATATCCCAGGACTTTTGAGGAACTGGATATGGGATGGGGCTCCGTACTCTATTGTACACGCTTACCCGAGATACCGCAGTCAGGTAATCATCTTTCTGTGACCCAGACAACCCTTACCCTCGATGCTCACGACTTCGCACAAGTCTTCATCAATGGCAAATACATGGGCAAAATTGACCGCGTAAAGAATGAGAAAACACTCACTCTGCCACCTGTCAAGCAAGGGCAGGAACTACAAATACTCGTAGAGGGTATGGGACGCATCAATTTCGGACGCGCCATCAAGGACTATAAAGGACTGATTGGCAAGCCCACCATCACGACAAGCGTTAGTTCGCATATTGGCTCTGTTGACAAGACAGAGATTACCTACACGCCTTCCTGGTGGGAGAGCATCCGCATCCCTGACAACTACGAGGTTGCTGTGCAGGCATTCGAACAGCAAAGTAGCAAAGACTCTGTCACTCACGAATACCTGAACCGTGGAGCCATAGGACGTGGCAATCGTATGGCCAGAGACGCAGACGATCTCATCTTCGGCCGCGGCTATTATCGCGGTTACTTTAATCTAAACAAGGTAGGCGACACGTTCCTTAACTTTGAGACTTGGGGAAAGGGACAAGTCTGGGTAAACGGCCACGCTATGGGACGCATCTGGAACATTGGCCCTCAGCAGACACTCTATGTACCTGGCTGCTGGCTGAAGAAAGGGAAGAATGAAGTCATCGTCTTTGACATCGCCGGTCCTTCAGAACGTGTTGTTTGGGGACAGTCAGAACCTGAGCTTAACAAGCTCCAGTTAGAGAAAAACAATAAGCACAACAATCCCGGCGAGAAACCTGACCTCAAATCAAAGGATTATGTCTATAAAGGAGAACTGAAGCCTGGTAACGGATGGCAGACTATTAACTTCGAATGGAATCACAGGGGTCGTTATCTCGCCATTGAGGTGCTGAGCACACAGAAGGAAGACGATGTCGCTGCCATTGCCGAACTTTATGCTCTTTGTTATGATGCGCCTGACCATCGTCTCAGTCGTGAACCGTGGACGGTGAAGTATGCCGACTCTGAGGACGAGAACGGCAACCACCTCGGTGACAAAGTCTTTGACCTTCAGGAAAGCACCTATTGGCAAACAGAAAAGGGAGCCGCAACTCCCCATCTGTTAGTTATTGATTTGGGTTCCGTTCAGAACGTCTGCGGTATAGAGTATCTTCCCCGTGCCGAGCAAGGCGCTCCCGGCAGTATCAGGAACTTCAAGGTTTACCTTTATAAATAAGACGAGTGTCCGCCACAGATGGCGGACACACTTATTTTACTTACCTCCCATTATTATCTTCCTTCCGTTCTGGATATAGATGCCTCCGGGTTGCGGTCTGGTAACACGCATTCCCTGCATGTTGTAAACAGCATCATTCAGGCATTCAGGAACAGTTGTCTCCTGGCGGGGAGAACGGATATCCGTAAGAATGTCACAGTCCTCCAGGTCCCCCACAATCATACCGAATTCCGCCCAGGGAGAACTCTGATAAGCATCCAGGGCGCTGGCATATACATGGATGACAGGATTGCTGGAGAAGAGGTAGTTGGCAATGGAAGGAGGTGTCAGTGCCTTTACATAGGCCTCCTTCACGGCAGAACCATAGAAAACGCCCTGATTCATTGTCTTCACACCCTCTCCTATCACTACCGTCGCCAGCTTATCACAGTAGGCAAAGGCATCACCGCCGACAACCGTCACATTATCAGGAATCTCAATGAACTTCAGACCTGAGCGGGAGAAGGCATTGGAGCCGATGGACTGCAGCGTCTGCGGTAAGCTGAAATCTACCAGTTTACTAATATTCTGAAAGGTATTGTCAGCGATGCTGTTGGTACGGGCCAGACTCAGGTTGACGGACAACAGATTCTCCTTCGTAACAAGCGTCTTTATATAGCTGATATCCGTAGAATTCACGGGACCGGTCACATACAGTTTGATAACCTGATTGTTCTGTAATTCCGAGCGCAACTTACCTGCTACAGTCAGGTTCACACACTCCGTACCATTGCCTTCTGCCCTGGTCACTTCATGCAGGGTTCCGTCCGCATCATAGGAATAGATGGTATAGTCATTGCCTATACTGCCGGGAATACACAGGTTCTTGGCATTGGAGGCATACAGGATATTGTTATCCTTGTCCAGCATCAGGAAGCCCAGGCCGCCCTCGCCCTCAAATGCATATAACGAGTCAGCCTGCAGATATTCGTACGATGACGGGGCGCAGGCTCCTGGCAGATAGCTGGTAAACTGACCGAGGTCACCGCTCTGACCCACCTGATCCGATCCGTTACGTTTACGGCCTTTCGCCTGCAGGAATCCAGTGGAGAGCACATAGTCCACACGGTCCTCCACAAAGAGGATTTCTCGGTTCTTCTTCTCGTACTGGGCAATTATATTCTTGGTAGTGGTGATATTGCTATTCAGGACCGTAATAGGATGCACACCGTAATCCTCCAGCGTACTTCCCCGCTTGATAGGTTCAAAGAAACCCCATACGGTAAAGAAGTCTGTAAGGTCCTCCTGGGCTACCTGGCATACCTTGCGCACAAACTTCAGACCGCCACTGTTATTGTTAGTCGTATTGTAAAGAGTCAGGGGGTCCTTGCGCAGCGCCTTGAAGAGTTCGGGGTAGAAGGATGTATTCTTCTGAGCCAGATGATAATACAGGTACAGGTCCCAGTACATACGCAGACGGCTATTCACATCCCTGTAATAGAACGGCTCCCGGCGGGCATACTCATCCATCACGGTTGAAAGCGTGGAACCGCCGGACGTGTTCAGGCCGCCCAGGTAACGGACCAGATTGGAGAACACATTGTTAGAGGCCTCCGTACAACCCTCCACATTGATAGCCCGCTGGTTATTGTGCCCGCACTCATGGCCGGCACACCAGTCATCCATATTGGTATTGGTGGCATCCAGGCAGTTCCTGATACAGTCAAAGCCATTATAGGAAGTCCTGTAGGCTGTGGAGTTGGCATATCCGGCATCACTCTCCTCGCCCTCGATGGCAAAGTTAGGATTGTTATAATAGATGGGATAAATAGCTTCGCCGCCCGTCAGATACCAGGGATAGCCGGCCTTCTTTCCCAGGGCCACCTCCTCCGTCATACCCATCAGGTTCTTCTCCCAAACGGCAACGCTGTCAAACCAGCAGATGCTCTTGTTCATCTTGGCAGCAGTAGTGAACACCTGTTTGAAGGAGGCCGTCTTCAGGTGATAGAGCGAGTGTCCGCCCCTGATACTAGAGCGGTTCAGCTTTGCCGCACGCAGCAGCTTGAGGTAA
>JAEEGF012194211.1_pt1 | contig 11078 bp, 12 predicted proteins | sample 9134171 | NCBI WGS metagenome assembly JAEEGF01 (sample SAMN16246542, study PRJNA631951) | gut metagenome | biome: gut microbiome; feature: rumen; material: AP-attached | host: Bos | place: Iran: Karaj | collected 2018-10
CTTTAACTCCCTTAACTCCTTTAACTCCAAAACTTGCGAAAGTTGAATCTGTAATATTTTATCAGCGAAGAAGGGACAGCGAATAAGTTCTTGCCTTGCAAGCGGCATGGCCGAGTCCAGCCCCCACCCCTCGCTCGGCCGAAGGATGCTTGCAAGGCAAGAACCCCTCCCCGTAAGGGCAGGGTTCAAGAGGGGAGGGCTGCGCATTGAGCTGTGCAGCGGACAAGGCAATAGCTATTGTCCCAAATTGTTTTTATTTGTTTTTCTTGTTTTTATTTGTTTTTTCTAAGTCCGCTTAGCGGAACAAACTGACCTAATTAGCGGCGCAACGATGTCTTTTCATCCTCACAGCTCGAAATTTTCTCCGCATTCTCTTGGTTGGTAACCGAGAAATGGCTATCTTTGCACATTGTGAGAAGCTGCAAGAAAAGATGAAAGGAAAGATGGAGAAAATGATATTCAGCCGAACAGAAATAAGTGAGGACGTGCTCATGCTGATGGCCAGGGCATCGGAATTGGTCAAACAGCTGAACAGCCTCACGCTCTCTGATTTTGCCAAGAAACAGGCAATCGTGAAAGAGTTGTTTGGCGAGGTGGGCTGCAGCCCCTTCGTGGGTGACAACTTCCATTGCGACTTTGGCAAGCATATTCATGTGGGCGACAACTTCCATGCCGACTATAACTGTACGATGCTCGATGTGGCTGAAATCCGCATTGGCCACAACTGCCTGATTGGTCCTGATGTGGGGATATACACTGCCGGGCATCGGCTGGAGCCAGAAGGAAGGACGCTTGACGGCTATGGACTGCCTATAACTATTGGCGATGATGTCTGGATAGGCGGTCACTCTACCATACTGCCTGGTGTCAGAATAGGGAATGGAGCGGTCATTGCTGCTGGCTCAGTAGTTACTGCCGATGTGGAGCCTCGCAGCTTGGTGGCTGGAAATCCGGCAAAGTTTAAGAAATGGATATGATTAACTAACACAAGTTTTGGAGTTAAAGGAGTTAAGGGAGTTAAAGGAGTTAAAGACACATCCATCATACCACGGTAAAGAATAAACATTTATGAAGAAATTACTGATAGTTCTTATCGCTGTTATAGAGTCTCTGAACATTCAAGCACAAGGCTACCGCAACCCTGTGCTTCCCGGCTTTCATGCCGACCCAAGTGTGTGTACAGACGGGAAGGACTTCTACCTTGTCAACAGCACGTTCCAGTATTACCCTGGAGTACCTGTCTTCCATAGCAAGGACTTGATACACTGGGAACAGGTAGGCAATTGCCTCACGCGCAAGTCGCAGCTTGACCTCTCGGGGCTTTACACACAAAACCAGCCGGAGCTGGGTTGGACTAATGCGGGCATCTATGCCCCCACCATCCGCTATCACGAAGGCCGTTATTACATGGTGACCACCATTTTCCCTTCACGTCGCCATTTCTACGTATGGACAGATGACCCCTCCAAAGAATGGTCCGACCCAGTATTCATTGACTTTGCCATCGGCAGTTGCGACCCTACGCTCTTCTGGGACGAAGGAAAATGCTATTTCTTATGGAAAGCGGCAGCAGACGAAACACGCCCAGGAATCAAGCCGGGGGAAATCAACATCTGCGAGATTGACGTCAATACAGGCAAGCGTACAGGCGATGTCTATCACTTGGGAACGGGTCTCGGCGGACGCTATCCTGAAGGGCCACACATATACAAGAAAGACGATTACTACTATATGATGCTTGCCGAAGGAGGCACGGAACATGGTCACCACGTCAACATCTTGCGAAGCCGCTCGCTGTTCGGACCCTACGAACCGAATCCCGCCAACCCCATTCTCACACATTTCAGCATGAAGATGCAGAACAGCAACATACAAGGACTGGGACATGCAGACCTCATACAGGCTCCCGACTCCTCATGGTGGATGATATGTCTGGGTTATCGCACCAGCGGTTACCTCTTGCATGTGATGGGACGTGAAACAATGCTTGCCCCAGTACGTTGGGACAAGGATGCATGGCCAGTGGTCAATGACAACGGCACTATCGCCATCGACATGAAATGCAACACCTTGCCTCAAGTCCCAATGCCCCTTGACCCTGTTCGCGAAGAGTTCAATTACATGAAGCGCGATGTGCCTGCCGACAGCTACAGCAGCATCGGACTGCCCTGGGGATGGATGAGCATCGGCCGTCCCGATTATTCACGCTACTCACTCACCGAGCGAGAAGGGTGGCTGCGCCTGCGTCCCACCTCCACGCCTCTCGATGCAGCCACATCGCCCACCTTTGTGGCAAGGCGGCAGACAGAGCTGCGGTTCAGCGCCACCGCGCTCATTGACGCATCCCATCTGGCAGAAGCCTCTCAGGCAGGAATCACAGCTTATGCAGCGCCCCTGAATCATTATGATGTGATGGTGGAACGAAAGGACGGAAAACTTTTTGCCAAGTCAAACATCCGTGTGGGAGCACTCTGCCATAGCGGTCCATCAGTCGAACTGAAAGACGCTCAGGCTTACATACGCATCAGTTCCGACAAGGACTATTACTATATGCAGGTGTCGGCCGATGGCCAGTCATTCACCACACTCAGCAAGATGGACTTCCGCTACCTTTCAACCGAGGTGATAGGCGGTTTCACTGGCGTTATGATTGGCCTGTTTACCCAAGGTGGTGACGGTGACGGATATGCAGACTTTGATTGGTTTGAATATATCACACAATAATCTTTTCCTCTCAGTTTTGTCAAAAAGAATAGATTAATCTTGTTCACATCAAAGAAAATGGCTACTTTTGCACCAGCTTAACAACTACCTTATGAAAAGAATAATTGTATTGACCGCAGCCCTTATGTGCTGTATCGCCGTAACGGTCCAAGCCGCAGGCGACGAGAAGAACGGACACGCGTATTTCACCAAGGCAGAACTGCCCGACATGACAAAGATTCTACCTCCCTTCCCCGCTTTTGAGTCGGCCCGCTTCGTGGCCGACCAGTCACAGCACCTCTGGGGAAAGCTGATGCGTCAGGACGAGGCGCGCGCTGCCCAGGCTCAGCGTGACGCAGTATATAGCATGCAGACCATCATCGACGAGTTCGGCCCTCTCTTCGGACTGGACATCACCAAGGAGGACACACCGGAAATATATAGCATCCTGCAGGATGTATGCGCCTCCTGCGACAGCATCTATTCCGATGCCAAGGCAAAGTTCAACCGCCAGCGCCCCTATGCCTATTACAATGAGGGGACACTTGTTCCTGAGAAGGAGGAGAAGCACCGCTATGAAGGCTCCTACCCCTCGGGGCACACCGTGTTCGGCTGGGTGTCGGCACTGCTGCTGTCCGACATCTGCCAGTCGACCGAGTCCATGGAGAAGCTTTTGACCAGAGGCTACGAGTTCGGGCAGAGCCGCGTCATTGCCGGCTACCACTGGCAGAGCGACGTCGATGCCGGACGCATGGCCGGCGACGTGCTCTATCAGCTCATCCGCAGCCATGAGCGTTTCATCGCACAGTTGGCCAAGGCACGCACCGAGTTCAAGGAGAAAACGGGGCAAACAGTAGGTGTTAACAGTGCCATCGTCGTCAGTCACCCTGCCACCCGTGCCTATCGCCTTGACGGCACGCCTGCCACCGACGCCACCCAGGGCATCATCATCGAGGGCGGACAAAAAGTCGTGAGGAAGTAGAGGGTTATCGCGCCATGATATGGGGGGATTTTTCGTACCTTCGGATAGCGCGTAAACATTATTATTCACCTAAAATTAAAACAAAATGATGAAAGAGAAGGTATTACAGGCCATGCGCGAATTCGGTGCTCCCGTGAACGCTGGCAAGATTGCGGAGATCACAGGTATTGACCGCAAGGAAGTGGACAAGGCTTTCGCTGAGCTGAAGAAAGAAGGCGCCATTGTGTCGCCCATCCGCTGCAAATGGCAGCCTGCTTGAGATTGTAACCATAGAAGAATAAATCATCATCATATGGACATCAAAGCTGTAAAATTCCGCAAAGACGGATTCTATACTCAGCCTTTCGTCATGGGTGGCGAAGGTGGCGATTTTGACCAGAACATCCGCTATCGCGGCAGTCTGCAGAATTGGCTTATTGACACGGGGTCAGAAGTTATTCTTGTGGATACAGGCCTGCCCGCAGGTACGCCAGAAGAAGTGCCCGATGAGAACTCATTCGGTTTCACTGGCAAGGACATCTGCACCTATATGGAGGCCTTCGAGGCGCTCGGTTATAAGCCGGAGCAGGTGACGAAGATCTTGCTCACTCACCGCCATGCAGACCACAGCGGAGAACTGAAAAGCTTCCCCCATGCAAAGGTCTATGTGAATCAGGAAGAAATGGATGCTGCCGAGCTGCAGGGACTCACAAACCTCGTGCCTGTCAGCTACACTGATGGAGCGTACTACAACTTCCCTGAGAGTCAGAAAATTCAAGACGGCATCTACCTCATCAAGGCCAAGGGCCATACCAAGGGCAACAGCATCATCGTTGTCGAGAACGAAGGCCTGTTCTATATGCTTCACGGCGATATCACCTATGTGGATGAGGCTCTCTACGAAGACAAGCTGTCGGTGGTCTATGACGACCTGCCAGCCGCCCGGGAAACGCAGGACCGCATACGTGAGTTCATCCGCAATCATCCAACTGTCTATTGCGGTACCCACACGCCGCAGGGTTATGAGAACCTGGAGGCCAAGCGCGTGATGGATCTCGACAACCCCGTGCCTACAATCCTTGCCGAGGTGGATTTCTCAAATCAGAAGGCCAGCGGCAAGTATGTTTGCTCCATCTGCGGCTATGTCTATGACCCTGCTGAACACGACGGTGTGGCCTTTGAGGACCTGCCGGACGACTGGCGTTGTCCACGCTGTAAGCAACCGAAGGCAAAGTTCAATAAAGCATAAAGCACATGCCCTTAGCCATCGGCTTGCTCATCCCTCTCATGGGAACCATGCTTGGCTCAGCATTCGTCTTTCTGATGAAGGACGAGATGTCGCCCCGAGTGCGAAAGACGCTATTGGGGTTTGCCTCCGGCGTGATGGTAGCGGCATCGGTATGGTCGCTGCTGATGCCTGCGATGGAGATGGCGGCTGACAGTGGCAGATGGAGCGTTGTTCCAGCTGCTGTGGGATTCCTGTTGGGTATGGGATTCCTGTTGGCACTCGACGAACTGACTCCACACCTTCATGTTGGTTCAGACACGCCCGAAGGTCCCCGTTCTCGGCTGTCGCGAACGGCGATGCTGGCATTGGCCGTCACGATTCACAACCTGCCTGAAGGGATGGCAGTAGGTGTGGTGTTCGCAGGGGCAGCGCAGGGCACAGCCGGACTGTCACTAGCATCGGCTGTGGCTGTCTCGCTGGGCATCGCCATTCAGAACATTCCCGAAGGAGCCATCATCTCTATGCCCATGCGGGCAGAGGGCAACTCGAAGTGGCGTTCGTTCCTGATAGGCAGCCTGAGTGGCGCTGTTGAGCCTGTCGGAGCCCTTGCCGTCATGTTGCTGGCCTCGCTGCTGATGCCTGTCATGCCCTACATGCTCGCCTTTGCAGCCGGAGCCATGTTCTACGTCGTTGTCGAGGAACTCATCCCAGAAGCCTCGGAAGGCAGGCACTCCAATCTAAGTACCATCGGCTTTGCTGTTGGCTTCGTGCTGATGATGGTGCTCGATGTAGTGATGGGATAGGTGAAGCAATTTGATTAACACGAAGCATGACGGACGTCAGCTGACTGAGTTCGTTGCGCCTATTTCGGTTGAAGGCTCTGACGGTACTCGCTGGGCGACTGGCCAAGATGCTTCGTGCAGTAACGGCTGAAATACGATAAAGTGGTGAAATTCATTAGTTCGGCTATCTGAGTGAGTGACAGGCGTTCATCATTCAGATAGTCTTTCAGTATGGGTATGGTGTGACGGTCTATGTACGAGGTGACACTATGGCCTGTGACACGCTTAATGGTAGCCGAGAGGTACTTTGGCGATACGTTCAGTCGCTCGGCATAATAGCTCACATCACGCTCCGTTCGGCTGATGCCTGTGGCAAGCAATGTCATCAGCTGTTTCACGATGTAGGCTGTGCGGTCGGTATGCGAGTCTGTAGATTCTCGTTGGGCATGGGCCTCGAAGATGTCGTACATCATCGTCAGGCAGAGGCTGCCCATCAGTTCGCGATAAAACTGCAAATGGCGGTCGTCCATGCGGTTGCGCAGACGATGAAAGTCATCCTGCAGATGCTCTGCCTGTTCGTCTGAGAGGTTGATGACGGGATTCTGGTTCAACGAGATGCTTCCACCGATGCTGTAGTTGTTCGACGGCAGCAGGTTCTGCAGGAACTTGTAGTCGGCAGCGAACCACTCCACCTGCAAGTCGGCATGTGCCGCAAGGTTACAGACGCGATCAGGCATCGGTATCACCACCAAATCGTTTCGGGCAATGTGATAGCAATGTTCATGAAACACGAAACTACCCTCCCCTGCCAAGCAAAGCAGGTGCATGCAGGTGTGGCTCAACTCTCGGACATTCATCCCGTAGAAGTCTGTGGAATATAGAAAATCTGCTTTCATGGCTGCGAAATTACACATTATTTTGTATATAAAAGAACGATTTTGGTAAAAAGTGAAAAATGTGAAGCGATGGTCGTTCGTGTGAAAAAGAAAGAGTTAACGTCCATATTGGAGCAAGCCGACTCCACCTGAGAATGTATCATGACAGTTACAAGCAAAGGTTCGCAGTAACTCAATTCTCCCCCTTGCAAAGGGGGAGTTAGAGGGGGATTCATCTACGCAGAGTGAATCCCCCTACCCTCTTTCCAAGGGGGGGAATAAAAAGCCCCACGGTGTTGAATTTGAATCTTTCTTTCATCTCATTCATTGTTTAAGTTCAAAGAAATAGAAGTCTGTCCAGCCAGTGTTCTCGGCATAGAGGTGCTGCTTGCCGCGATACTCGAAGCCGAGACGTTCGTAGAGTGTGTGGGCGGGTGTGTTGCCCCTCATGTATAGCAGCAATTGTGGCTACGATTGCTGCTCCAGTCCTGGTAACGCACTTCAGTTTCCGAGCCAGCCCCCCGTCGGCTATGTCGCTGATGCCGCAAACGATGTAAAGCACCCAAAACAGGATGCTTGACACATCGCTTAACAACAGAGCAACAGCCCCCACAATTCGGAGTGACGACAGGATGTTTGGCAGATGTTTCATTGGTACTCAGCAAGTGTCTTGATCTAACATCATATCGTATTGATTGTTTTCTGCAGTTCTTCTAAGAATCGGACAGCGTGCGAGCCGTCCATCTGGGCGTGATGAAACTGGAAGGAGATGGGCAAAGTCACTTTGAACCAATGCTTGCGATAACGGCCCCAGGCCAGGAAGGGATTGGTGTAGATGCCGCTGTACTGGTTGACGATGCTGTCGAGCTCAGTGCCAGTCACTGCCGACGTGCCGACTATCACAGCCTCATCGTCTAAGATGTCCTGACAAGTTTGGCGGATGGTTTCTGTCAGATGCATGTAATTGGCATTAAACTGCTCCAGGTCATCGCTGACGGCAACGTCGCAGAAACTGAGCCCGCCCTTTGTGTTATCCACTATCATGTTGATGGCCATACGATCGCATTTGTACAGCTTCCCGTTCTGAGGCAGCATGTAAAATTCCTCTATCCCTGATGCAGCCTTGCCGATGCACCAGCAGAGCAGCATGTTGAATTTCATACCACGCCTATGGCTCACCTTACAGAGACGCGTCACATCGAAGGTCTTGGTAAGCGTCACCATCGGCATCGGCGATTTCATCCACAGCTCGAAAGCGATGGCCCGATTCGTATCTTTGGGATTGATTTCCTGTTTCATACAAATTACTCAATAACGAAGCTACGCGGATAGAAATCGCTGTAGAAGCGGCCGTCGGTGGCAGTGAACTTCAAGACGCAGTAGTTGGGGTCGGTCACACCGCCGGGATAGTACTGCTCATCGCCATCGTGCCAAATCATTTCTTTCGAGGCGGCATCGGTCAGCACCTCCATCGTGCCCCGCAGCATCATGCCCTTGAAGCCTTCGGCGTCGCAGAAATAGATGCTGGCCTTGGGGTTGGCCTTGTATTGAGCCACACGTATTGAGAATGTGTTGGTTGTAAAGTAGAAGGTTTTGATACCCTCACGCTTGCGCGGCTTCAACATGGCTTTGGTCCAAGGAAAACCTTCTTGGTCTACTGACGAGATGTAAGCGATGGGCAGTTTGTCGGCCATCTGCGCAATGAGTTCTTTAACGCCTGCCAAAGCGGGGTTGACATTCATGACTTCATCGTTACTAACATCCAACGTTTGGCGCCAACGCTTCAGCTGGGGGAAGTATGTTTTCATCATGCCAATGTACTCCTCTTTGGTGATGGGTTTCTCCAATCCCTCGTTGACAGCGCCAACAAACTGGGCGCAATGCTCTATCATCTCGTCCATCGTACAGTCCTGCAAGAACTTGCCATCCTTGTAGCAGTACATGCAATAATCTTCGTTCTTACTGCCGTCAGCATCAGTACCAAGTACATCCTCTGTTAGCGGCATGCCGCAACTCTGACAAAATCTCTGTTCCATAATCTTTTTATTTTTTAAGTTCTAATCTTAATACTCTAATAGGTCGTCCCTCACCTTGATATTGATTCGCATCGATGCAGGTTTCGCCTGTGGGGACAAAACCACACTTTTCCATCACTCGGCCTGAGGCGGGGTTGTCAACGAAATGACCACTGATTAGCGATTTGATGTCCGTCGTCTGTCGGATATGGTCTAACATCAGTTGCAATGCTTCTGTACAGATACCTTGATTCCAATAGGGTTTCGCCACCCAATAGCCGATAAGCGGTTCACCCTCTCGGGCCGGCAAGTCGCATTCACACGATGGACCATAGCCCATGGCACCAATCGGCAAGCCTGTTTCTTTCAACTCAATAGCCCAGGTATTGGTGGCATCATGGAATACAGTACGAATAATCTCCAGACTTTCCTCCACACTCTTATGCGGCGGCCAGCCTGCACGAGGCCCGACATCCGGATCGGAAGCCCACTTGAACAGTGTTTCCGCGTCACTGTCTCGCCAAGGACGCAATATAATACAATCAGTTTCCATATCTGTTTTATTTGAATTTTCCGCTGAGGATCCTTTTGCGCAGGCACTTTACAGCGGGCTTGTAATACGCTATCTCCATCGCTTCGAGGGTCCGTTTCAACTCATCCATCAGTTCTGGATAGAAACTGCACATGCGATAAGCGAGCTTCATGCAGAGCGTTTGGATGCCGGGGAACTCCACGATGCTGACCATGTGCTCGAAACAGAAGTCAAGGAAGTCAGTCCGCAGGTCGTCACCCTGATGGGCGACGCCATCCTTTTCTTCCCCCTTCGCGCTCCCCTCAAGGGGAGAGACCATCTTCAATCGCTCGATGATGTTCAGAGTCAGCCGCCTGACAGACGAATTGTCCGTCTGCATGGCCTGGTCTATCAGTTCATTGCGCATCACCTGCATTTCTGACAGTTCCTCGTCTTTGGCTTTAGTCAGTCCCCACAAGGCACTCCTCGCCACGCGATAGTTCGAATCAAAGACATATCGTCGTGCAAAGCCGAGGAAATCACCTGTAGCCCTGACTTCCCGGTATATTTCCTGCGCACCACCCTCGCTGAACGTCTGCCTCAGTCTCTCGCTCGTTATTGCCATAGTAACTATTTATTCCTCATATCCTAATTGTCCTGGCAGGCGGAGTTTTTCCTTCTGCGGGAAGGTGGCCTCATAAGCCTCGAAGGCTTCAGGGTTCTCGTCGGCCACGAAATAGCCCTTGGGAGGACAATAGGTGCCCTCGCGACGGCCCCAATAGCCAGGAATCAGCTCCTGGGCAAGGAAATAAGGAACTACAGACTCTCGCGGCTCGGCGTGATAGTGGATGTTCAGTTTGCTGGCCAAGTCGAAGCCTGCATGACGGTAGAACTCAATGTTGCCCTCCATCTGTAGCAGGCCGATGCCCATTTCCTTGGCTTTCCCTATTGCATATTGCAACAGCTTCAGACCATAGCCTTTGCGCTTGTAGTCGGGGTGGATGCTAATGGGACCGAATGTCCATGAAGGGAAGTTGGTTCCATCATCAAGAATGATCTCTGCCTTCGAGAACATCACATGGCCGATGATCTTACCAGGCGATTGGTGCTCACCATCGCCTTCTGTCATCACCAAGTCAAGCTCTGGGATAAAGTCAGGATTATTCCTATACTGATTGAGCACGTAATGCTCTGTGCATCCTGGGCGATAGACATTCCAGAATGCTTCGCGTGTAAGGTTCTCAACCTCACGATAATCATTTGGTGTTTCAAATCTGACATTCATTGCTATCGTAATTATTTTCATCACAAAACTACTCGGACAGAAGTCGCTGTAGAAGCGGTGAGCGGCATGCCGCAGCTCTGACAAAGACTCTATTCCATATCCGTTATCTTTTATATCGTTGTTTGGAGTTGCAAAAGTACATATATTTGCGGAGTTCTCCAAATTTCTGGGATAAACAGTACGTGTTTGTGATGAATGGATGCTTTTTGGTCAGTTTTCGCACAAAAATGTCTTGTCTCTTTTATTTAAGCTTAGACAACGAGAATCGGTTGGAATACGCCAAATATAGCTTAGGGCGAATAAAAACCGAAGGTGGGTTGGAAACAGATACGACCTGTACAGATGAAATTATGATATGGTTACGGCGCTATCTATGTGAGATGATACCGCGAAGCGGCCTGAGAAAAACCAATAAAAACAAGAAAAACAATTAGGGAAAAAGGTTATCGCCTTGCCCGCCGCAGGAACTCCGTGAGGCACTCCCCTCCCTTCAAGGGGAGGGGCAGGGGTGGGGTCTGTAACTTCTTCGCTGCCTCTTCTTCGCTGGCTCATATTCGCTGTCCCTTCTTAGCTGAAACTTCTTCGCTGAAACTTCTTCGCTGATAAAATATTACAGACATTACAGACCCCACCCCTAACCCCTCCCCTTGAAGGGAGGGGAGTGCCTCACGGGGTTCCTGCAGGACTTTTCGCTGCTCCAATCATTGTGCAGGGGGCG
>JAEEGF010744439.1_pt1 | contig 11077 bp, 20 predicted proteins | sample 9134171 | NCBI WGS metagenome assembly JAEEGF01 (sample SAMN16246542, study PRJNA631951) | gut metagenome | biome: gut microbiome; feature: rumen; material: AP-attached | host: Bos | place: Iran: Karaj | collected 2018-10
CAGTTTAATTTTTGCTTGTTGGCTTTCTTACTTGAAGAAAACCCTTCAAATTTAACATGAGTATCAGTAAACTTGATCTTGTCATTGCCTTGATAGAATTTCGGCATTGATCTCTTTTTAGACTTAAACCTTGGATATTTCTGTAAACCTTTAAAAAAGTTCTTATAAGCTGCACAGGCATCTTTGATTGCCCGTTTGGTTACATTATTTGATACATTTTGTAACCATGCATATTCGTCAGAATTACGTAGCCTAGTAAATTCTTTTCTAAGTTCAGAATCAGAGATAAACTTATTGCCTTTTTCATAGTTCTCTTTTTCCCTGGCTAAAGACCAATTATAAGCAAATCTTGCTGCACCTGCGTACTGAAACATTTTCGTTTGTTGTACGTTATTAGGTATCAGCATTACTTTTATTGCCTTTATCATTATTTAATTGTCCTTTCTTATAAAACTAAACATAGTTTTATATCCTTTTATAAGTTTTATTTAACTGTTTTCTGCCCCCTCTATGCTTTTTAGTTCCATACAAAAGGTGTATCTTCTGCATCAACGAAATTAGTATATTCTTGTTCCGTCTCACCTCCTGCGATATCTAGTGCTGAAAACGTCATATGCTTTCCGTCGAAATATAGCCTCGTTCTATCACGCTGACCATTTCTTGATTTTTCCACTTTGACAAATTTTCCTTCAACCTTTTTAGTCTCAGGATTTATATCATCCCAAAGCATAATTATTACTGCTGCGTCCTGTTCAATGGCTCCCGATTCTCTCAGCTCAGACATCGAAGGTTCTTTGTCCTTTAACATCTCACTTACTCTATTGATCTGTGATAATGCGACTATAGGTATTTCAAACTCTCCTGCTATAGCCTTGAGTCCTCTTGTGATATCTGCAACCTCTGTTGCTCTGTTCTGTCTCTTAGTCACAGGTTCTATTAGCTGCAAATAATCAATAAAAGCTATGTCTAATCCATACTTTTTAATCGCACTTCTTATCGAGTTAACAGTATGCATACCAGTAAAAACATAAACATTAGTTTCTTGCTCTAATAGAGCATTGCCCTCATCAAAAAGAGTTTTTTCGTTGTTTAAAAAGTTTGTCGCAAGCCTTATTCTGGACATATCGATTCCACTTGCAGCTGCCACAGACCTTTCATAGATTTGTTTTTCCTGCATCTCAAGATTGAAGTTACCGACTTTATAGCCATCTCTGCCAAATTTTCTCATAATCTGCAATGAAAAAGCCGACTTACCGACTGCTGGACGTGCCGCGATGATAATTAAGTCTCCATCATCTATCCCTGCTATGGCATTGTCCAATACATTAAATCCCGTCTTAAACACTCTACCTTTCTTTTCAACAAAGTAATTTGTTTTCAAAGCAGTTAGCTCAGCTAATGTCTTTGGTCTTACCTCTTCAACCTTATCGAGACTCTTAATATTATCACCGAGTTCGTTGATCACTTTATCAATGTTATTTTCATTTACTTGAATATGATCCAGGAATTCATTTAATTTTTTAGCCCTATATCGGTTATTGATACTTTCAATACAACTCTTATCCGATATTCCTGCATCATGCTCAAATACTAGTTTGCCAAGATAGTTAGATATCTTGTTAACAGTCCAAAAGTCACTTTTTAAGGTGTCAGAAATAACAAGCTGATTGATTTCCTTGCCGTTGGCATTCTCATAAAGTCTAAAAACATTTCCCAGAAAATCATCAGTAAACATTTCAGAATTGATGTCATGCATATCCTCAATTCTTGTTTGATCCAGCAGCAATGACCCTATAATCTGCTCTTCTGCATTCATGTTTCTCTATATACTCCTTTACTGATGGTTTTTCTTTTGCTTGATACTCACAGTCATGGCAAAAAGTTATAGCTCTGTATGTCATTTCTGTCATTTCTGCATTACGCATATTTTTGGGAAATACCTTGAGATATTCCAGAATTGTATTCAGTGTATCAATGCTAAACTTCTCCTGAAACACATCACGTATTACAGCGTATTGCTGAAGCACATGGTCTCTGTATTGATTTCGTTCATCGATAATCTTTCTGTAATACTTCATGAGTCCTGCAATGTTTGGTGCGAACTCATTTTCCTTAATGCACTCATCAAGAGCTATCTTGAATACAGTCTCTTCGCACTCCGAAAACATCTCATACCACAAATTTACTTGTTCTTGTGTGAAAGTCATTTTAGGTGCGTAAGCTATTTCTAAGCGCTGCAAATATTTAATAAAATTTTCTCTTTCAATCATCAGTGTATATTGCTCCAATCCGTTCTTTTACTTGATTCTTTTTTCTTGATTGAATCCCAAAGCACTCCCACATAACCTTCCCCGATGCTATCTTCAATTGCCTTAATTACTGCATCAGCACCACAGTCATTACTTGTATTCACGACTCTCGATAACCAATTACATAAGCTTTTGATGTTTATATAGCGATTTCTGTTTTTGGGTTTCTTCGCGTCTTTGTATTCCATCCAGTCTTTTATTGCGTCCCACAAGCCTGGGGTATTAAGAATATATTCCCACTCCGAAAAATGCTTATAATTCAACACATATTTCGCGTTTTCAAGGTTAGTATGTTTATCAAAATTATACTTAGATGGGTTATTATCTCCCCCTTCCAAAGGGGGGTAAGGGGGGTTATTAATATTATCCTTACCTATACTATCCTTATCTATACTATTCTTACCTATACTATCCTGGGTTTCCAAACGGTGTACCTTTGGTATCCCACTTGGTATACCATCATCTTTTATTAAGGAATATCTGCCGTTATCTTTTATCTCTAACATAGCCTTTTGTTCTTGATAAATCGTAGCTTTATAACGGTCACTTCTCAGGTAATTGTTAATTCTCCAATGTTTTATTACACATATCCCATCGTTGAATTGAATGATAAATGACTTTGCAACAAGTAAGTCGTAATCGTTTTGATTTGCGTTAATTGTACGCATTATTTTTTTTGCGTTATTTAGAAAACCATCGTCATCTGCTCTCATACTTAAGTGAAAATATAAGCATTGTGCTGATAATGGCATATCCAAAAAAGCATCACTGTCAATTATCGTTTTTGCAAACATTCTCCTTTCTGCCAAAACTATTCCCCCTTTCGCCTGAGGCTTTCGCCCCAGGACTTTTTATTAATCATGGCTTTCATAGGTCTTCTGTGATAAATTCCTTAAGCCAAAAGGTCTTCGTTAAGTAGTCCTTTTCTTTTAGCTGCTTTCACAAGCATCGTGTCATATTGTGCTATTTCTTTTCTTAAAGCTTTATTTTCACTGACTATTTTTCTTATGTCATTTATACTTAAACCTATTTCTCTAAAGCTCTCATACCATTCACAAATTTCACCTATTGATAATTTTTTCTTCCCTGAATAGTTTTCCCAATATTCGTCATTTCCCCCATATTTTTCAAAAAAATAAACACTACACATTCTTTCAACGCAATTAGCAACCTCACTTATATCTGATGTAGATAGTATTGGTATTTCATTATCATCCCAACAGCATTCTTGATAAACACAATAATCACCATCTTTGGACAATCGAATGAAACTTATTGTATAGTACCCACTTGAATCTCTGACAAAAATATATCCGTAATCAGTGCGTTCATATTGTCGTGTTCTTCTTTTATTTAATTGTTTTTTTGTGTATATTTCTTTTATGTTTCTAACTTCAACCATATCAATATTGCAATGGTAGTATTTTGAAAAGCTAAGTGCTTTTCGTAATTCATTACAAGTTCTACGCCCTATTATTTGGGGTTTCATTTCGTTATCCATTCAAATACCTCTTTCTTAATCGCAGCTACTTCCAATAGCCTTAATGTCATCAAGTCGCTGTTCTAATATAGCAATTACCATCTTTGCCTCTTTCTCAGACATCTTGTAGTCTCCAACCTCGTAATTATTGCCTTTGAGGTTGTCTAAGATATTAATTAAGTCTAAAATCTCATCATTCATTTGATACCTCGTAATAAGTTAAGTGGCAGATAATATCGCAATCTGTCATAATTTCTTGATCAATACGTCCTGCTTGTGGGTTTAGTTCGTCGAGAAATACTCCGTTTATACAACTATGGCCAATCTCCCGTTCTAGTTCAGCCCTAGCTTTGAATACTTCAGGAAAATCTACTCTTATTTTATTCCAATACCCTTTGCCTCCCTTTACACAACCAACGCAATTGTTGTTTGCATATCCAAGGTCATACATCTTAGGTCTAGGAAAATCGAACATCTTATAAAAAAGCGCATGTACTTCCTGCTTATGCAGCCCTTTTTCAATCAAAGGAAACTCATGTTTGAACTCTGGAAAACTCTGCGTGATTCGTTCTGCCCTGTGTTTTTCTTCTACATCGTAGCCCCAAACATAAGTCAGATCAGTAATACCTTTCTGATATTGTTCGTTTTCCCACTTTTTACGAACAGCCTTCTTAAGCATTCCCGTGCAAGCTGCTCCCCACGGACTATTTATCATTTTGTGTTGCCTACATACGTCAGCAACATCCTTGTAATCTGTTGATCTTAATATTTCGATGTTGATACCCAAACTACTTTCACAGTCTTTAATAAACCTCATACTATCTTCGTGTTGGTCAGCAACATCGATATAAATCCATTTGTCTACATTCTTCGCAAGAACACCGCTCATAAAGCTGGATATTCCTGCTGATATCCAAACTACTTTCACGCACCACTCTACGAAATCGTAGTAGTGGAAATCATTTACTTGTGCGGCGCACCATATCTGCAAATCTTACGCATAGAGACTTCACATTCTATGCAGCCTGGTCTACCAGGATCGCGTTATTCCTTTCCTTTTGTTTTTGTCATCGTTTCACCATCTTTTCGCAACTATCATCTGCGCGTCTATAAGGAGTCTTTTCGTTTTCCTTCAGGCAGCACTCATAGTTATATGCATAATTGCCGTTTTTCTTATAACTGAATGGACTTCTAATATGTCCATTCTTACAGTCTTTACATGTCATACGTTTAATGTCCCCTGTTCATAAAAATCTTCCCAGTGTTCGTAACTATGACTTAGCAAACAATCATATGCATGTATTTCGCGTTCTTTTTGATTTTTAAGCCACATACAATTGTTTGTGATATATTTAAACACCTGCATATATAAGTCTTCTAAATGAGCCTCTTGGACATATTTTTTAACCAAATACAGCCATTTGTCCAAGGAGTACTCTTTGTCACCACATGTATGCACATAATCAACGCCCTTGCCTTGGACATATTTATTGGTGCTTCCGTCATAGACTCGATCACATCTGTAAGTAAAGTAAGCAACAGCTAGTTCATTTCTCATCTTGTTCCTCGTTAAGTGGACACTGCTCGCACTTTTCTTGTAGTTCTATCTCGTTGCAATAATACGGGTATTTACAATACTCATCACAAAACAATGCTTTTTGTTCTTCATTCATGAAACGTCCTCTTCTATCTTCAGTTCGATACCTGCTGTAGCACCATACCTTTTATAGGCATGGATAGTAGTAATTTGTGAGTCATCCTTGTAAGCTACAGTGTTAAGCGCGTCTGTCACAGCCTTACATAGGTTATCTAAGTCACCGTTATGAACTGTATGCTTGATTACATTGGCAAGCATTTGTTCCTGCCTTTTCTTTGATGTAGCCTTGGGGATTGGCATGTAAAATGTCAGAAACAGCTTAATTGCTCCATCAAAGAATTCCCCACAGTTATTTTGATAATACTCACATACTGCTCTCTCATAGGTCTTTGTTCTCTCTGGCGTATAACTATGACCTGATCTTGTAAATCTAGGTCTGCCTTTTGGTACAGGAACTATAGGGATAAATAGTTCTGCCTTTTTCATAAAACAACCTCTCAAAATGCATGATAGTTAATTGAAATCTTCAAATTCTTCCCACATATTTACTAGAACAGCACCCGATTGATGCATCTTTCTAGCTGCAATAGGGTTCCTTGGATCTTTGCAGGTGAATATTCTACATATCTTTGGACGTACATCATATATTAAGCACTTATGGTTAGGCTTTGTATCATCCAAAAATGGACACGTCAAATCACAAATAGGCTTAGCCATTGCAAACAAGCCATGTCCCTGTGTTTTTATGCCGTGATTTTTACAATACACTTTGATTGTATTGATTTCTTTCCGTGTCACAGGTAAGAGGCTGGAACAACAGGCTCCGCACTCACTACATTTACCGTCTACAAAGAGGCATTCAACACCCTTTCTGACGCACTCACTATATTCTTCTAAATTACCTATCATTGATACTTAAAACCTTTCCATTTGTTATAAATTAAATCTTCTTCATTCCAATCAGGATATATAGACTTTAGATAATCCTTAGCCTTTGATACGTAAAGTGGCCTTGCCTCACTATTATCCATGGCAGAATGACAGTTTCTACAAGCACATACGAGATTGCGTTCAACGCCCAGCCCACCTTGTGCCCTTGATATTACGTGCGCTTCGCCCCTGGCATTTGGAGATCCACAAAAGATACAACACTTATTATCACGTTCTTCAACTGCCTTTTTTATCTTCGCTGGTATTGCTACTGCCTTGGTTCGCTTGTGCATATTTTTTCTCCCATAATGCATTCATATGTGCTATTTCATCAGGTGTTGCCACCTCAATTCCTTGAATAGAACATTCTTCTACAGTACCCTTGATAAGCGCAGCCATTTCAATGGTGTTGTACGTATGGCTGCCCCTATACACTCTGTAGAAGTAAACAGGCTTGCCGTTTTCTTCAGTGACTTTGACACACTTAGTATGAATAGTTTCGAGTTCCATCATATATTCTTCTGGAGCATTTGTTTTGTAGACCATCGGTTCATCTTCAACATAAAAACACTGTCCATAGTCAGCTATGAGCTGATTTTTGCACCTCGCCATTGATATACCGAGCTTTATACGTAGTTTGTCACATAGCACATGAAAGTAGCTATTTGAATCCAAACTACGCTTTTTGATATCCTTATGAGGTTGTAAATCCCACAAAACATCTCTGTCGGTATCAGGCTTCATCAAAAATAGAACAATATCACTTGCTTTGCCGGTTATTTTGTCCATCACTCAACATCCTTATGATTTGGTGTTTTCGAAAACTTATTCAAAACCGCTACTGCCTGTGTATCAGACAACTCTTCAATCTTCTTAGCTCCGAACATAGAAAGAATTACTTTTTCATTAATTCCAGTACGGATCATTTCAGTTTTAATTTTTTCTATGTGTTCCTTAGAAATATCGCCTTGAGTAGGAATCATGCTTTTATCAGTGTTATTGATCATCTCTTGATTTTTCAGCTCATCAGACTGCTCTTCACTATCATGCATCTCTTCTGTGGGGATGCAGAATACTTGGAAACATGCATATTTAAAGGCTGCACTCATAGCCTTATTCATTGATTTATCACCGCTATCCATAGCCTCTCCAACAACAGTGGCTTCAACACTTGAGCCATCATCAGTGTAAAAAGTATATCTAACAGTAACCACCGAATAGATAAGTACTCCACCCTTTGATGTTTCTCTTTCTGATCTTTTTTGGTCAAGTATTGTTGGAGATACGAATACATGGTTTTTGACCATGGCAGGATTTAAAGCATTCATGACATCGTCAATACTACGAAATTTATATTTCTGTATTTGGTTAAAATTATTTTTACCTACAATACCAACGTCTCTCATAACATTGGAAATAGCTTCGTAAATTTTGCCGCTTGATGTGTTTATACCTTCTCCCATTCACTTACTCCTCCGTATATGTTATTTCTGAAAATTCCAAGAACTGTCTAACCTTATCAGCATCTTCAGCAGAAACAATGAATTTTACTGCATTATTAACACTACTTGTTACACATGCATTATTCATATTAACTAATCCTGCATTTGCTTCTTCTGCTGGCATTGATATTGAAAAAGCTGCTTGATTATCTTCCTGGATTTCCTTTTTTATTTCTTCCTTTACCTGATCTTTAACCCTGTTCTTATCTGCCATATACTGATTATTTCTTTGAATAGCTGCTGATAAGTTATTGCCATTTCTCTTGTATGCTTCTATTAGTTCACTTTCGATTTCAGATTCAAGTGAACTTATGGCATCGAGATCCGCCTTAATTCTAGTTTTCTTTTCAGAAAGTTCGTATAGATAATCCTTGTCAGCAAAGGTCTTGTTTTGCCACTTATCATTTAGAGTCATCTCGAAAGGTAGATAATCCATATAATCTTCTATGTTTTCAAGATACAGTCCATTAAAATGTTGCTTTTTCTCTTCAATCTGTTTTGATTCAAACTTGGCCACCTGATTATTGATTTCAGCTATTGGCTCATCAACAAGTGCCATTAATTCTTTACACTTGTTCTCAAATTCTGTATAAGGTTGGATCCAAGCCTTTTTTATAGCTTTCTTCTCATCATCAATTGAGGTTCTAAGCTTTCTAAGCTCAGCTACATCTTTTTTAGACTCTTTGAGTGTATCTTCTGTAACTACAATTCCCTTATAACCTTCTAGTGTTACCTTCAGATTTTTTTCAATTTCTGAAAAGTTGGTTTCAATGGTACCTAAAGTCTTAGATACTTTGATTTGTAACTCCTCCATACTTCCTCCTTACTTATCGTAATAATAAATATCCGTACTCTCGGATTTTCTATCTTTTCCCCATTCAATCGTGTGCTTGTTCAGAACTTTTTTGGAGTCTGTTTCATCCCATTCCTTAGATGAAACAGTAAGCATCCCATTACTAAAGATAGAGATGTCTATATCAATGCCTTTTTCCTGAGCACTTACAGCAAGTAGATTTAATGATTCCAGACTCTCCTTTAATAGATCCTTTAGATCATCATGTGTGAAATTTGACATTTTACTCCTTTCCGCTTAAAATAAGCATTGAAAACGTGATGTAATCATGTTTTTACACCAAAAGCGTATGAACCCTATGGTTTGTACGCTTTCTCTCATTATTCATAAAATTTTGTCGCACCCTTTGTATATAAATATCTTCTATTTCGAGATTGCCAGGTGTTTTTAGCCCATTCTGCCTCGAAAAATAAGGCAGTTGATGATATTTTTCCACTTTCAATTTGTGCTAATGCTATGTGACTGTCTGTATTAGGAATTGCGGATTGATAAGCTCCATTAGATACGGTACTAAATATATAAGTGCCATTAGAATTACGTTGTGTTATTACTTCTTCGATAGTATCTGGAAAGTTATCACTATTTACTCTGTTAAGAACAACTGTCATGATGTATGCTTGTGATTCTACACTCGTTCTGTCCTCAGCATATGCTATCCTCATTAGCATATCTGCTTCTTCGACTGATACTTCCATACACTCATCCTTTGGATAATCAGATTTATAAGAAAACAGCTTCGAGTAATCCAGTTGAGTAATAACCTTATCTTCCCCTCGTTCAACCCCAACTTCGTAAATCGGTTCAATCTCCATTGTATCCACCTGTTTAATGGAAATTGACGATGTTAAATTTATTATTATTACGACAATGGTGGCAATATAAAAGACTCTATTAATATAATTTAGCCACGTCATAGGCATAGAATCCTTTTTCATTCTCCGCCCCCTTGAATTCCACCTCGTCATTCGGCTTTATGCTTTCATCCTTAAGATGGAACCAGTATGTCTCACCATCAATTCCGGCAATAAATCCATAACTGGCTTTAGGTTTGCTTTTGCGGTATTGCGTCTTAATAACTAATCCTCTCATTTTATTCCCCTTCCCCGGTCACAAGAACGCTCTTTTCCTTGGCTTCACGTTCCTTCGAAACAAAATATCCTGGATCTAGTCCAAGTGCATCACATAGTTGGATATACTCATCAGCAGTTATCTTACGATTACCATTCAGCATTGCAGATATCTTATTCTGTTGTATCCCAGTCTTATCTGATAACAATTTCTGTTGAAGATAGTTCTCTTCCAGATATTCGGCTATACGCTCAAATATTGCCATTTTTTTAGCTCTTCCTTTCATTTTGTATCGATTATTAATATTCGAATCGCTGTATATTTATTTTAATAATCATCATAATGTTAGTCAAATATATTTTATAGTAATCTGAATTATTTATACATAATATCAGTTATCAATACTGATTTACTACTTTGATTATCTTTGATTTCACTTTCTATTTCAAATTATCCATAACTCTTTATACCACCTGTTGGGTGGTATAAAGTAAAATAAAAATATAAAATATTCGTGAAAGGAATATGTAATGATAAATAAACTTCCCGAAAATATTAAAAACTACAGAGTCTTGAGACATTTATCTCAGAAAGATTTAGCTGACCTATTAAATAAATCCCAAAATGTCGTATCAAATTGGGAACGCGGTGCAAACAGTCCAGATATCGAAATTGTCTTGGCTTTATGTGATATTTTTGATTGCAGCCCTAATGAATTATTTGGCTATGAAGAATCTAAAGAACTCAGAATTATCAACGAAATGAAAGATATTGAAAAACAAAAATCTGACCTTGAAGCAAGGTTATCTGCATATGCGGAAAAATTGAGTGCATTACAAAAAAATAAATCGCAGGATTAACGTCTACTTAGTTCTCAAAGCCATACAATACTTACAAAGCCTCGCTTAAGCGGGGCTTTTAATTTATACTTTTTAAATTTCGTTTCTAATTATGATTTTACATTTAGAATATTAATATTACGAATGCAATATTTTATTGTCGATTATATATAAGCACTTTTATGATATCTATTTAATAATACTAATTTCATGATATCAATATTATATAATCACTTTAATGATATTGACTTCTTAATATCACTTTTATCCTTCAATAGCGGTTTTGTAATGTTTATTTTGTGGTATCTATATTAATATTATAATTTCTTAATATTACATTTATGATATCGTTATTGTAATATTTATATTTTAATATATCTTTTATAATATTAATTATGTATTAGTTATTTTTTTATATCTATTTTATAAAAGCCACTTAATGATAGTTGTATTTTGTAATTGCTATTGTATTATTTACTTTATTATTGTCATTTTTGTT
>JAEEGF010247164.1_pt1 | contig 11076 bp, 9 predicted proteins | sample 9134171 | NCBI WGS metagenome assembly JAEEGF01 (sample SAMN16246542, study PRJNA631951) | gut metagenome | biome: gut microbiome; feature: rumen; material: AP-attached | host: Bos | place: Iran: Karaj | collected 2018-10
ATTTCTTGAATCGCACGGCCTCACAAACACCACCGCTTTTGCTCTTGGACGATATCTTCGACAAGTTGGATGCCAGCAGGGTAGAGCAGATTGTGAAACTGGTATCAGACGATAGTTTCGGACAGATTTTTATTACAGACACTAACCGTGACCACTTGGACCAGATACTGAGCAATTCAGCGCTGGACTATAAGATTTTCCATGTAGAGAACGGTATGATTCATGAGAAGTGATTATGTTTAAGCGCGACGTACAATCCTTGAAAGACCTGTTGCTGCGCAATTTGCGTGAGCAGGGACTGGAGACCCCCTTGATGCAGAAACGGTTGGTGGATGCATGGCCAGAAGTGGCGGGACCGGTGATAGCCAGTTACACCTTGAATACCTATATTTATAATCAGACGCTCTATGTGCGACTGTCGACCCCTGCTCTTCGTGCTGACCTGAGCATGCGTCGTCAGGAGCTGACCCATCTGCTGAATGCCTATGTCGGTGAGCAGGTGATTACTGATGTTCGTTTTTGTTGACGGGGAACGCCTTTCCTTCGCGTATCACCTTCAGCACCTGTTCGATGGCGGGGTCGTCGCTGTTCAGATACTGTATCCACGCCTCTTCTTTCATCATATTATAAATGATACGGCTGATGAGGTAGCGCTCCAACAGTTGGTGTGAGCGTTGTATCATCAGATTGCGACGCTTCAGTCCGTTCTTTTCTGCGTAGGTGGCAAACTTGTCGACAACGTTCTGACGTTGCAGGTATTTTGCCATTTCGTCGACGGAACCAATACCCTTCAGCGCTTGACGGTTGGCGTCGGTGTACTCGTAGGCATACTGGATAATCAGTCCCGACATCGATGCCTGCTTGTAATAAGAGGTAACGTCGGTAGTGTCCTCGGCAATAAAGATGTCGGGCGTGATGCCACCGCCACCGTATACGGGACGGCCGTTAGCGGTGTGATATTCCTTGCCTTCGTGTTTGATGCTGTCCTGCGAGAAGAATTCACCGTGTTCGTAGCGCGTCAGGATGTCTTCTTCGTAGTTCTTGTTGTCGCCCGACGTATAAGGCTTCTGAATACAGCGTCCCGATGGCGAATAATAACGGGCAATGGTCAGACGAATCATCGAGTGGTCGTTGAACTCAATGGGCTGCTGTACCAAACCCTTGCCGAACGAGCGGCGGCCGATGATAGTGCCGCGGTCGTTGTCCTGAATGGCACCAGCCAGGATTTCCGATGCCGAGGCAGAACCCTCGTCAATCAGCACAACCAGCGGAATGTTCTGGTACGAACCGCGACCGTCGCTGCGATACTCCTGACGCGGCGACTTGCGGCCCTGTGTATAAACAATGAGGCGGTTCTTAGGCAGGAACTCGTTGGCAATCTGTACAGCCGACTGCAGATAACCGCCTGTATTGCCGCGCAGGTCAATCGTCAGGTTCTGGAAGTCATCTTGCGACAACTTGGCCAGCGCTATCAATAGCTCGGGATAGGTGTTCTCGCCAAAGTTTTTGATGCGGATATACCCCGTTTCCTTGTTCAGCATATAGGCTGCCGTGACGCTCTTGGTCGGTATTTCACCACGTGTCACCACGATGTCGCGAACCTTCTTCTCGCCATAGCGCAGAATACCCAGCTTCACCTTCGTGTCCTTCGGGCCTTTCAACTTGTGCATGGCCACCTCGTTGGTCAGTGTCTTGCCCGTGAAGTTCTCATCGTCAACCTTCACAATCTTGTCGCCGGCAATCACACCGGCACGTTCGGCAGGACCGTTGCCAATGACTTGCTGTACGCGCAGCGTGTCTTGACGAATAATGAATTCGATGCCAACACCCGAGAACGAACCGCGCAGATCGTCGTTAGCCATTTGGACATCCTTGGCCGAGATATAGACACTGTGCGGGTCGAGCTCTGACAGAATCTGCGGCACGGCTTTCTCTACCAGGTCGTTGACGTTGACGGTGTCGACATACTGATCATCAATGATGTGTAGCAGGTTGTTCAGCTTGTTGCTGCTGGTATTGATGATGCTCAGACGGTTGCCCGAGAAGTGGTTGGCATAGAAAGTCCCTATCAGGATGCCTACTACCACGCAGACCGCCATAATGATTGGCATATATCGGTTTCTGTTGTTTGCCATTTTTGTTTTTGTTGTTGTTTTTGTTTTCTCGTTATTACGTTATAACGTTATTACGTTATTACGACAATTCGTCATTCTCCGAGGTACACCACCTCGATGCCTGCTCGTTCCAACAGGTCGACGCCGTCAGTCAGACGATACTTTTCGCCGTAAACCACACGTTTGATACCCGATTGGATGATGAGTTTTGCACACTCAATGCAGGGCGATGCCGTGATATAGATGGTGGCCCCTTCGCTGTTGTTCGACGAACGTGCCAACTTGGTAATCGCATTGGCTTCGGCATGCAATACGTAAGGCTTCGTCACGTTGTTGTCATCCTCGCAGATGTTCTCGAATCCGCTGGGTGTTCCGTTATAGCCGTCGCTGATAATCATGCCGTCCTTTACGACCAATGCACCTACTTGTCGACGTTGGCAGTAACTGTTCTGAGCCCAGATGCGAGCCATTTCCAGGTAGCGCTGGTCAAACCTCTGTTGCTTATTCTTATCCACTTTATTACCTTTTTACTTTTTAACTTTTTTACCTTTAACAATGCCGTTGCGTTTGAGCAAGGCATCAATCGTGGGCTCACTGCCCTTGAAGTTTCTGTATAGTATCCTTGGATGCTCAGTGCCTCCCTTGCTTAATATCTCGTCACGGAAGCGCTGGGCAATCTCCTGATTGAAGATGCCGTGCTTCTTGAATACGGCAAAGGCGTCGGCATCCAATACCTCTGCCCATTTATAGCTGTAGTAACCAGCCGCATAACCGCCTGCCATGATATGTGAGAACTGTACTGTCATACACGTGTCTGGCAGTTGCTCACCGAGAATGGCTTTCTTCCACGCCTTCTTCTCGAAGGGGATGATGTCATCCTTGAATTCATCCTTCTGCGTGTAATACGCCATATCCAACAGTCCGAGCGACACTTGGCGCAGACAAGCCGTTGCTGCCATGAAGTTGCGACTCTTGACGATACGTTTGATGAGCTCGTCGGGCAGGGGTTCGCCAGTCTGATAGTGGAATGCGAAGGTGCGCAGAAAGTCTTTTTCTATCGAGAAGTTCTCCATAAACTGTGAGGGCAACTCCACAAAATCCCACCAGACGTTAGTGCCTGAGAGACTTTCGAAACGCGTGTTGGCAAACATGCCGTGCAGCGAGTGGCCGAACTCGTGAAGGAAGGTTTCCACTTCGCCTAACGTCAACAATGCAGGCTTGTCCTCCGTAGGCTTCGTCAGGTTCATCACCACCGAGACGTGCGGACGGACATTTTCACCTTTTCGGTCGATATATTGCCCTTGATATTCCGTCATCCAGGCACCACCTTGCTTACCCTTGCGAGGATGGAAGTCGGCATAGAAGACGGCGAGGAATGAGCCGTCCTTGTCGAACACCTCGTAGGCTTTCACATCGGGATGATAAACGGGAATATCCTTGTTTTCCTTGAACGTGATACCATAGAGTTTGTTGGCAAGACCAAACACACCGTCTATCACTTTCGACAGCTCGAAATAAGGACGCAGCATCTCGGCATCGATGTTAAACTTCTTCATCTGCAACTTGTGAGAATAGAAGCCCGAGTCCCAAGGCTTCATTTTATCTATGTCCTTGTGAGCCAATTTGCGCAGCTCGTCGCGTTCCTTGACGGCTGTGGGTTTATACGCGTCGATGAGGTCGTTGAGCAGTCGGTAAACGCCACGGGTGTTTGAAGCCATACGACGCTTCAGTACGTAGTCAGCATAGGTCTTATAACCCAACAGTTGAGCTATCTCACGACGCAGATTGATGAGTCGCTTGCAGATGTCAAGATTGTTTTCCGTGTTGTCGTGCGTACAGATGGTGTTGCGTGCCATGTAAAGCTGCTTGCGCAATTCCCTTTGTGTCGAGTAGGTCATAAAGGGCGAGAACGAAGGATAGTCCAGCGTGAACACCCAACCCTGCTTTCCTTGTTCCTTAGCCGTGAGGGCGGCAGCCTCGCGAGCCGTCTCGGGAAGTCCGTCCAACTGTGCTTCGTCGGTGATATCGAGCGAAAAAACTTTCTGTTCCTTCAGCAGGTTCTGTGAGAACTGTAACGACAGTATCGAGGCTTCTTCCGTCAGTTGGCGCAGACGTTCCTTGCCAGCTTCGTCGAGCAGCGCACCGCTGCGCACAAAACCCTCATAGCAGTTGTCGAGCAGCATTTTTTCCTCTGCGGTCAACTTGCGGTGGTGCAGGTGTACATAGCGAATACGCTCAAACAGTCGGGGATTCAGCCGAACGTCGTTTGAGTGTTGCGTCAGTATGGGTTGCATTTTCTGTGCCAACGCATCCATCTCGTCGTTGGTCTCGGCACTCAACAGATTGAAAAATACCGTTGAAACCCTAGACAGCAGGTCGTAGTAACCTTCGTCCTCCTCGGTATTGATGATGGTATTGTCGAAGGTGGGCTTCTCGGGGTTGTTGATGATTTTCTCTATCTGCTCGTTGTCGCGGCGGATTCCTTCCATGAAGGCTTCCTCAAAGTGTTCCAGACGAATGCGGTCGAAAGGCACCGTGTCGTGCGGTGTCTTGTAAGGTTCAAAAAACGGATTTTTATTATTGATCATACTAACGCTTTCTCTATTTAGCCTGCAAAGATAGTGTAAATCGTGTGAAATGCAAAATTAATTTAGTTATTTTATTTCTTATTAGTCTACTTTTTTGCAGATATTGTCGAAAAAGCATTGCCGTTTCAGAATTATTCCGTATATTTGCACTCAGAAAAATCACTAACTATTAATACTTTATCAATTATGAAGATCAGAAACCTTTTCATTTTCCTGCTGCTCAGCATCGTGACAAACGGCTGGGCACAACAACCGCAGTTGTCACCGTCGATTACTTGTAATGCTGACGGGACGGTGACGTTCAAGTACAAAAATGAGACGGCCAAGCAGGTACAAGTCGACGTGCAGTTTGCCGGACGACAGCCGATGACACGTCAGGCTGACGGCACGTGGACAGCAACGCTCGGTCCTGTGGCTAAGGACATGTATCCTTACTGTTTCATCGTTGACGGCATGAGCGTGATGGATCCCGAGAATCCGCAGTACTTTCCTAATGAGGGCTTTAAGAACAGCTTGCTGGAAATTCCCGGTGACGGCACACTGCCGCACGATATTCGAGACGTGCCGCACGGACGTATCGAGTATGTTCATTACTATTCGAAGTCGTTAGGTGCCACCAACAATGCCATCGTCTATCTGCCCCCCAACTATATGCAAGACTTCCAGAAGAAGTATCCCGTGTTCTACCTTGTCAGCGGTACGACGGATACTGAGGAGGTTTACTATAAAGTGGGTCGAGTGAACTATATCCTTGACAATATGATAGCCGACGGAACGGCCAAGGAGATGATAGTCGTCATGCCATACGGCAATCCGATGAAGTTGAAGGTTCAGGACGCCCCCACGACGGTTCCCAGTGCTACGAAGAAGGAACGCTCGGAGGAAATTGCCCGACAGATGCGCTTTGGCGGTGACCCCTTCAGCCGTGACCTTATTGAGGACTTGATGCCGTATGTCGAGAAGAACTATCGCACCCACAATAATGCCGACCACCGTGCTATTGGCGGTTTTTCACGCGGTGGCAATCAGGCACTCTTCAACGGCTTGTCACATCTCGACAAGTTTGCCTATCTCTGTTCGTACAGCTCGTTCACATCGACGGATATTCCCAACGTCTATGACAATGCTGCTGAGACAAACAAGAAAATACGCCTGTTCTGGCTCGGCGTAGGAACGGATGACTTTCTATATGGCAACGCCCGCGACTATATGGAGTTCCTTGACCAAAAGGGAATTCGCTGTGTGAAGGAAACCACCACGGGTAAGTTCGGTCATACATGGATGAATGCCAAGTATTTCCTGGCATGTACGTTGCCGTTGCTGTTCAACAAAAAGGCTTCTTCTTTGGCCATGCAGAACGCCCAGCCTGCTCCTGCCAAGACAGGACAGGAACAGCAGTTTACACCCAGTGTAATGGCACGACTCTTCCCCAAGCCGATTCTCTCTCCAGAGTATTCTAAGGATAGCATCGTCTTCCGAATGAAGGCGCCCGATGCCCAGAAGGTAGAACTTGAATGTGAGATTCTGCCTGAGTGCCTGCCAATGACGAAGGATGCCGATGGCGTTTGGTCGGTAACGATGACCGATTATGCCACCGAGACGTTCAAGTATTGCTTCATTATTGACGGCACACGCGTCGCTGACCCTCAAAACATGCTGCTTTCGCCAGACAATGGCTTCAAATACAGCATTGCCGACAATCCCTACGGACCGTTCAACCTGGCATTGATGGGTGATATCCAGCACGGTCGCACCAGCTACGACCTTGATCGTCAGGAGGCTTGGTATATGTCGCCGATGCCAGCACAGCCCACCATGCCTGTCATGATTCAACTCGTTCCCGGTCAGAACGATACGATGGAGAGCTGGTTTAAGGTGGGTGGTGCCGATGCCATTGCCGACCGCTTGATTGCTGATGGTAATACCAAGCCTTGCGTTATCACAACCAGTTCACTCGACTTCATGCAACAGGGCGGCATGCAGATGCCTGGCTTCGAACCAAAAGTATTACGCGCCGACGACTATCCTACATGGGCTCAACGTCGACGCGCATTGTTGCGTCTGCTCGTGAAAATCGGTAAAGAACCCGCTCCTGCCATGCCGGCCTTCGGTGGCGGTGGCTTCGGTGGCGGCTTCGGCGGCGGCTTCGGCGGCGGTGGCATCGGCAATTAAGCCCCTTGACTCCGTCGCAGTTCCTCAACAAATTCGCTAATCTTACGCAGTTCGCGCGGAATGCGAATACTCTGCGGGCAGTGTGGTTCACATTGCCCGCAACCTATGCAGTGGTCGGCCTGACGAAGACGGGGAACAGCGCGGTCGAGACCAATCAGATAGTTGCGGCGCAGCTTCGCATACTCTGCGTCCACATTCTCGCGCGGCAGCGTGCCTTCGTTCTTACATTTATTGTAATGAACGAAGATGGCGGGGATATCGATGCCATAAGGACATGGCATGCAGTATTTGCAGTCGTTGCAGGGAATATTCTCCAAACCTACGATGCGGTCGGCGACGCTCTTGTGCAGATATTCCTGCTCCTGCTTAGTCAGTGGTTCAAGCGGACAATACGACAGCAGATTGTCTTTCAGATGTTCCATATACGTCATTCCTGACAGCACAGTCAGAACCCCCTCGGGTGTGCCGGCATAGCGGAATGCCCATGAAGCCACGCTGCGCTCCGGTGCATGACTCTTCAATTCGGCAGCCAGATAATTGGGCAGATTGGCCAATCGGCCTCCTAACAGCGGTTCCATGATGACAGCGGGAATACCTTTCTTCTGTAGTTCGGCATATAGATAGCTGGCATCGACATTGCTCTTGCTGATTTCATCAGCGTAGTCCCAATCCAGATAGTTTAGCTCAATCTGTACAAAGTCCCAGTGGTATTGGTCGTGTAGTGCCAAAACCTCGTCAAACACTTCCTTCTTGCCATGGAACGAGAAACCGAGGTTGCGGATGCGACCAGCCTGGCGTTCCTTCATCAGGAAGTCCATCATGCCATTATCTACATAGCGTGCATTGAATTCAACCATGCTGCCACCAACAGCGTGTAGCAGATAATAGTCAATATAGTCGGTCTGTAGTTCCTTCAGCGAGTTATGATACATGGCTACACTGGCTTCGTGGCTCTGAGTAGCGGGATTGAAGTTCGACAGCTTCGTGGCGATGAACACCTTTTTGCGGTCGTGTTTCTTCAGGGCGATACCCGTGCAGGTTTCCGATTTGCCCTGACAATAGACGGGGCTCGTGTCGAAGTAGTTGACACCGTGTTCAATGGCATAGTCAACCTGACGATTGATCATGTCTTGGTCGAAGTCGTCTTTGTTCTCGGTCTTCGATGGCAGACGCATCATACCATAACCTAACAGCGACACCTTGTCCTGATTGTTAGGATTTGTGCGGTATGTCATCTTGCCTACGGGTGGTTCTACCTGTTGTTTATATTCCTCGACGGCCTTCGATACGGCCTTTGGTTTGCACCCCGTCATCACTGCGGCAGTTGCCATCGCACCACCACCTAACAGCTTGAGGAAATTTCGTCTCGATATGTCTTTTTTCATTTTCGTTCTTATTCTATCGTTATTACGTTATAACGTTATGATGTTATTACGAAAAAATTAAATTTCTTTGTGTTGCTCGTGTCCTTCGACGTAGATAGCGCTATGCGGACGGGCAGGACACAAGTTTTCGCAGGCACCGCAACCAATACAACGGGCTTCGTTGACAGCGGGAATATAGGGCGATTCTTCGTCGTTCGGGTCGCTTGGCACCATTTCGATGGCACCTGTCGGACAATGGCTTGCACAGTTGCCACATTCCACTTCGTCGCGTAACACCACGCAGTTTTTCTTGATGAATACAGCATGACCAATCTGTGTCGAGGCCTTGTCTTCTACTGTTATCGGCTTAATAGCTCCTGCCGGACATATCTGTGAACAGCGGTTGCACTCTGGTCGGCAGTAGCCGCGCTCGTACGACATCACTGGCATCATCAGGTGCCAAAGGTCGTCGGAAGGGCGCAATACTTCGTTCGGACACTCGGAAATGCACAGCTGACAACCAGTGCAGTGTTGTTCAAGGTTTGCCTTTGAACCCGATCCCGGCGGTGCGATGGGGGTCTGTCGCTCAGGTGCTACCTTGTCTTGTATCTCTGCCAGACCACCATCCATGAGTTTATCCTTCTTTTGGGCAATCGCTGCCGTTGTCAATAGTGCTGAAGACAGCAAGAAGGTGCGGCGCCCTTCGACCTCAGAACTAGAATCTCCAGTGTTTCTAGAATTTCTAGAGTCTCTAGATTTTCTAGAATAACTCAGCGCTCCGAACTTGCAGCTCTCGATGCAGTCGCCACAGACCACACAGCGCGTCGCATCGACGCTATGTGTCTTGAAGTCGATGCACGAGGCCTTGCAGTTCTTCGTACATAACGAGCAGTTCTTGCACTTTTCTACGTCGAAGTGAATCTTCAGGAACGAGAAACGACTGAAGAAACTGAGGAAAGTGCCCACCGGACAAATGGTGTTACAATACGTGCGACCGTTGCGCCAAGCGAGTACTGCCAATATCACTAACGTCACAATACTGATGACAAGCGAAGGCAAGGCACGCAGCCAAATGTTCGTGTGATAGAAGGCATAGCTGTCGTAGTATTCTGCGATGGATGCCAACACGTTGTTTCCTGCCTGCCAAACGGGTTGCAGCAGGTTCGTGGCGATGCGTCCGAAGGCAGAGTAGGGAGCGAGCAGTTGGAACAGCGTGCCAATGCCTGCCAGCAGTGCAATGATGAACACGATGAGCAATGGATAGCGCAACCACTTCACTTCCTTTGAGTACGTGTAGCGGTTCTTCTTTACCTTCTTGCCCAACCATCCGAAGACGTCTTGCATGATGCCTAATGGACAGATGACTGAACAATAGATGCGCCCGAAGACGAGCGTCAGCACTGCCAGCCCGATCATCACTGCCACGTTCAGCGCCAGAATGGCTTCCAACGCTTGCAGCTTCGCCATCCACGAGAATAGGTGGCGTGCCGTTCCCGTGAAGTCGACAAACAGCCACGTGATACCGATGAGCATTATCGCAGCCAGTACAATTCTAATCTTTCTTAGCATATGGTCCTTATTTGTTTAGTTTAGTGAATTTTACGATTTGTATACTGAGCTCATAGAGCAGATAGATGGGGAGTGCCACGACAAACAGCGTGAAGACGTCGGTGGTTGGCGTGATGATGGCTGCAACGACGAGTATGGCAACGATGGCGTGTCGGCGGTATTCACTCATCAGACGGTTGGTAATGAGCCCCATACGGCCTAACAGTCCGCAGACTACGGGTAACTCGAACACTATGCCCATCACCAAACTCATGCCTATCAGCGTGTCGACGTACGACTGCAGCGTTAGCATGTTGGCAACATCGGGACTGACCTGATAGGTGCCGAGGAAGCGTACTGTCAGCGGGAATACTACAAAGTAGTTCACAAGTGTGCCGACGATGAACATCACATACGCTGCTCCCACTATCCAGACGGCATAGCGCCGCTCGTTCTGGTAGAGGCCAGGCGACACGAAGCGGAACAGCTCATATAATATATAAGGTGAAGCCACCAGCAGTCCGGCATATATCGCCGTACGGACATGAATCATGAACTGCTCCGTCAGTCCTGTATTCATTAGGTGAATAGCGAATGGTTCCACGCCTAATAGGCGGTATGTCACGAAATCGCTACTTCGTGGAGCCAGTACTACGCTGAACAGTTCGTCTTTCAGACAGAATGCAGCCACAGCGAATACCACGACGGCCAACCCCATCCGTATCAACGACGAACGCAATACGTCCAAGTGGTCCCAGAAGGTCAACGGCTCACTTTTCACTCTTCACTTCTTCGTTCTTTACTTCCTTCACTTCGTCATCTACTTCTTTCATGCCGTCCTTAAAGCTCTTAACACCCTTGCCCAAGCCTTTCATCAGCTCGGGAATCTTCTTGCCACCGAACAGCAACAGCACAATCAATGCGATGACGATAATCTCTTGCATACCTAATCCGAACATCTTTTTTGTCGTTTTTTGGTTATAACTTTTGCAAAGATACGTTTTTTTTCGTACATTTGCAGGCAAATAACAACATTTAACTATGGAGTACGAATTAATTCTACGCATTTTCGTTGCTGCCCTGCTTGGTGGACTTATCGGTCTCGAACGTGAATACCGTGCCAAAGAGGCTGGTTTTCGCACCCATTTCTTAGTGGCTATGGGCTCTGCTCTGTTTATGATTGTGTCGGCTTACGGCTTCAACGACTTGCACATGAACGATATGACGTCGCGTTGGGATGTTTCGCGTATCGCCGCACAAGTTGTCAGCGGTATCGGTTTCATCGGTGCC
>JAEEGF010631890.1_pt1 | contig 11076 bp, 2 predicted proteins | sample 9134171 | NCBI WGS metagenome assembly JAEEGF01 (sample SAMN16246542, study PRJNA631951) | gut metagenome | biome: gut microbiome; feature: rumen; material: AP-attached | host: Bos | place: Iran: Karaj | collected 2018-10
AAAAGGGGCAGGTCGGGCGCGCCTTCTTCGAGAATGGAGGCCATTTTGGGTACCGTGATGGAATACTGAATCCCTTTGGGTGTATTGGCCGCCTCTTTATAAAAGCCTTCCAAAGTGAACCTGACGGAAATCTCCTCATGGGAATTGGAGAGCAGTTTGACGCATGGCGCGACTGGAGTCTGGCTGCCGCAATTCACCCATTCCTGAGAAAAGAGGTTGATGGAGAACAAACAGATAATGAGAAATATAAGACCTTTTTTCATTTCTTACGTGTATTTTGCGCAAAAATACGCAATTTCTTTGAAACTCACGGTGCAGTCACCGTACATACTGTCACTTTCTCGCTGCTAAGGTTGAACGTTTTTGGCAGGGGCTTCCCTGCTGATGGTGAAGGTCTGGTTGGCAGCCGTGGCCACTACGAAAAAGCCTTCCAAGGGAGCGATGGCGCCAGTTATAAGCACGAATAATTCATTGCCGACCAAGCGGTAGAAGACCATGCCTTCATCATCGGTGCTGAGATAGGCCTCACAGGGGAACGGGTTGCCATAGAGGTTCCAACCACCATGCTCTTCATCGTAGGCAGGAGTCATGGTGATGGGCAGGCTGCTACGCTGCAGTGTGGCGGTGACGTTCATTTCCATGTTGCCATGGTTGGCATAGAGGTAGCCAGTGCCGTTTGACAAGGAAAACATGTTTTTCTTGTAGTTGTGCCACTCCGTATTGGTGGCAGTTCTGTTCCAACTGTAGAGGTCATAATCGCTTTGGGTGGTGATGAGTCCCGCATTGGCAGCAGTGATGGAATCAGTCGCAGGCGAGGCAATGAGGTAGAAGCCGTTGTCGGTTCCTTCATTGTCAGGACCATAGCCAATGATGTTCTTCTTTATCGTAGCTGTGATGTCACTATTGACCTTCAGCTGACCACCATCCTCAATAGTGAGCGTTGTGCCTTCGAAGAGGATGCGGTTGGCTTCAGCTACACAGCCGCTAGGGACGGTGGCATCAGCGCGAATGATGACTTTGCTGTCGAGGGCAGGAATGCCTTGGGGTATCCAGTTGTCGCCATCGTCCCAGTCGCCTTCAGCGACAAACACCATGGTGCCATCAAGCTCCGTTTCGAAGGTGATTATGTTGCACCAACCATCTGGATTACAGTCGCTTCTCACTTGAACTTCATACTGTGTGCCTCCATTGAGGTTGATGAGTTGTGCTTCGGTTTCAGTGGTGGTTTTTGTCATCCATTGTCCACCGATAGCTTCATTTCCAACAGTGATATCGTCGATAAATAGATAATATTTACGATACGAAGTGCATTGGATGGCAATGTACTTGGTACCGGCTGGCAGGTTGGCATGATAGGTTTGATACTCATTAGTGGCAACGGTAATAGGATTGCTCCAGCTGAAGGAATCCACCTCATTGTTGGTACTTGAGAAGCCTACCATGAATGTCTCAGCATAACTTGAGACAAAAGCACGGTATTTGAACTCGAGAACGCTATTACTTGTAATATAGCTTGTGAGCTCAGGCGAAATCAAGTATTGGTGAGGATTCGGATTGTTTGCATCGGTTACACGATAGAAAGCGAAGGCGCCACTTCTGATGCCAGTTCTTGGCTCACATTCCACCATGGTCCAGCTGTCGATGTTGTCGCTGAAGTCTTCTATGTAGTGAGCAACCACGCCTTCTGTTGATCTGTAACGCACCGTGTAGCTTTCCACGTCCTCTCCTCCGATCCAGCTGAGGTCGGCAGAAATGGCGGTGATGTTGGCGGCGGCTAAGTCGGTAGGAGTTGCGCAGACTTCAGGTGTGGTGAAGATTATTGTGTCGCTCCATCTGCTGTAGTCATTTTCACCGCAGTAGGCACGTACTTTCACGGTGTATTCAACATTAGGTGTAAGGTTCCCCAAAAGGAAGCCTTCGTTGGTGTTGGCAGCGATGAGGTTGTTCTCGTTATCGTTGAGGCAAATCTGCCAAGCGGTTTGGGTTTCGTCTTCCAAGACCCAGCTCAGATTGACCGAGAAAGAAGTCAAGTTGTCGTAGCTCAAAGAGTTGACTTGCCAGCAGGAACTTGTGGTGGTGAAAACGATGGGCTCGCAGAAATCGGTCTCTTCGTCATCGCAGAAGCCTTTTACTTTCACCGTATAACTGGTTCCGGGTTGGAAATGCTGGGCATCGTCAAGGACAAAGGGCACTTCCGTGGCGGTATAGGTGGTCCAGGATACGACTTCGCTACTTCCTCCAACCAACTCACCTACCATGACTTGGTAGCTGTCACTGAAGCCAGTCCAGTTGAGGGTGGCGCCATGGTTGGTTTCGTTGGATGCGGATAAGCCAATCGGCATCGGGCAAGTACTGAGTGTGGTGAAATTGTCGATGCTCGACCATTGGCTCAGGCCGCCTTCGTCACCGCAATTGGCTTGCACATGCCATAGATATTCGGTCTCGGGCAGCAACTCCTCGATAAGGAGGCTATTGTCGGTGGTGACAATGTCTTCAGACCATCCGAAGATGCCGAAGTCGTCAACCATGATGAAGAATCCATTAGTGAAATCATGACGAATGGCGATATAGCATTGCTGTCCATCGTATGCGCTCAAGTCGATGGAAACCTCAGTCCAGTATGAGTTGGCGGCCGCCTTTTCCTTCAAGATGGTAGTGAAGTCTGAGATGGCGTTGCCCGTGGTGGAGAGGCGCACTTCGTATTCGTCTCTTGCATCATCGTAGGTGGAACGCATGATCCAGAATTTCAACGTGGTCTGGTCAGGGAACTGAATCTGAGGAGTAACGAGCCAGTTATCAGCATGAATGTCAAAATCGCTATAGGCTACAGCAGCATAATAACCGCTGTGGGCGTTCAAGTCACCACTGTTGTCGTGCGGGTTTTCAATGCTCCATTCCCGTGATTCAGGATCGCCTTCATGGTAAATGGTCCATTGGCTGAGGTCTTCTTCAAAGCTGTCGAAGAAGAAGGGCTTATAGTAGCTCACATTGTAACTCTCTGCCGTGCTATTCCAATGCAAGTTGGCCTCGTAGGCAGTTATATCGGTGACCTCCAGATTGTAGGGGGGGGCACAAGGCCCGATGTAAGGCCGCAACGTCTTCCCGCTGATGGCCGCAATCTCCCCGGTAGTGAGCGTGCCGCTGACGACGACCGTTTCTTCGTCTTCTTCGTAACATAACGCCTGCCAGGTCTTGACGCTGACGGTGAACGTGTCCGAATAGGCGAAACGGCCGATGGTGATGCTGTCGTTGGTGTTGCTCCAGCCGAGGGTGACCGTGGGGGAGAAAAGTTCGTTGGTGGTAACGGTGCCCCCGTTGATGGTGACATAGCCGGATGCATTGCCAATCACAATGCCTGAGTCGTCGCCGGTGGCGTTGATGGTACCGCTGTTGATGGTTAACACATTATAGGCATAGATGCCGTAACTGCCTGAAGCCGTGACGGTGCTGCCGTTGATGGTTAGGTAGTCGGCAAAGATGCCTTTGTTGCTGCCTAAAGCCGTGACGGTGCTGCCATTGATGGTTAGGTAGTCGGCATAGATGCCTTTGTTGCTGCTTGTAGCCGTGACGGTGCTGCCGTTGATGGTTAGGTTGGTAGTGTTGATGCCGTTGTCGTCGTGGCTGCTTATAGCCGTAACGGAGCTGTTGTTGATGGTCAAGTTGGGGGCGTTGATGCCGTTGTATCTGCTTGTAGCCGTGACGGCGCAGCCATTGATGGTCAGGTTTTCGGAGACGCTGATGCCGTTGCCAAAGTCTGTAACGGCGGTAAGGCTTCCCGTGCCTCCGCTTTGGCCGTAGAGGGTAAGGCTGCCGTCAGCTAGGAGGACTTGGAAATCTCTAACGCTGATGTTCATCGTTGCGTCATCGCAGAGGATGAGGTAGGCATCGCCGGTGAAGTGGACCTGCCGATAATTGAGGGTAATGCAGTCGTTCACCACATACCAGCCGGCGGGGAGGTTGCCGAAGTCAAGCTCGTCGGTTACTACGGTGTAGGAGGTACACTGCTGCTGCACGCCGTTCTCGTCGATGTAGGCGACAGGGAGTAAGTATGGGAAGAGCGTCTTCCCGCCAATGGTACTGATTTGATCTTCATCGAGCGTGCCGCTGATGGTGACTATCTCGCCGTTGTTGTGGTATTGTAAGGCCTGCCCGTTCTTGACACTGACGGTGGGCGTGCTGTTATTGGTGAAGTTGCCGACGGTGATGCTGTCGGTGAGGTTGCTCCAGCCGAGGGTGACCACGGGGGAGAAGATTTCGTTGGAGGTGAGGGTGCCGCCGTTGATGATTACACTTACGGCTGTGATGCCGTTGTAGCCTATAGCCGTGACTGTGCCGCCGTTGATGGTCAGGTTGGTGGCAAGGATGTCATCGCCGTTGTAGCCTGTAGCCGTGACGGTGCTGCCGTTGATGGTCAGGTTTTCAAAGACTACGATCCCGTTGCCATCGTTGGAAGTGGCAGTAAGGCTTCCCGTACCTTCGCTCTGGCCGTAGAGGGTAAGACTGCCGTCAGTACTGAGGCCAGCGCCAATGCCAACGCTGATGTTCATCGTTGCGCCGTCGCAAAGGATGAGGTGGGCATCGCCGGTGAAGTAGATGCTACTATCGATGGTGATGTCATTGATCACCACGTACCAGCCGGCGGGGAGGTTACCGAAGTTGAGATTGCTGGTCACTACGGTGTAGGAGGTACACTGCTGCTCCACGCCGTTCTCGTCGATGTAGGCGACAGGGGTTAATTGTTCAAGCATCGCCTGAATCGTCACATCCTCATTGGGCATGGTCAGCGTGTATGGGTTGGCCGAGCCGGTAAGGGTGCCTGCGGAGGTCGTGTAGCCGCTACAGACATAGCCCGAAGGCGGTGTGCAACCGAGGTTGAGACTCACCGTCTCGCCGTTGCCGGCATAGAGCGTGCTGCCATAAACGATGCCCACGCTGTAGGCGCTGATGCCGCTCAGATCGTAAGTGGTGGCATTGCCGCTGAAGGCCGCGGTGACATAATCTCCGCCCGTGATGCTATGCATCAGCTTGCCTTGGGCTGCACCGAGGGTCTGCGAGTAGTAGCAGTTGTCGCCAATGATGACGCTGCCGGAGCTGTCGCCAAACCAGCGTGCGAAAGTCTGGCTGCCGTTGCCGCTCATGGTGACTTGCTGGGGGTGGAAGACACAGTTGGTAAAGGAGACCGTGGCGTAGTTGCGGCTGTCCGTGAAGCCGACGAGACCGCCAACATAATTGGTGTTGGCACCGAGCAGCTTACCCGTGAAGGCACAGCCCTCGAAAGTGTTGTTATCCTCTCTGACATAAGCCACAAGTCCGCCGTGTGTGCCGTCGCCGTTGATAGTGGAGTTGATGGTGACATCGCTGATGCAGTTGATGAAGGTGCAGCCGTGGTAAACGATGGCTCCCACAATGCCGGCGCAGAACTTATATCCGGTGTTGATGGTGCCGTCCACTTTCAGGTTTTGGAAGGTGGCGCCGTCAACATAGGAGAAGAGGGAGGTAAATTGCCTGTTGGCCGTCATGTTGAGGGTGATGGTGTGGCCCTGTCCGTCGAAGGTGCCGGCAAAACACTTGTTCTCCGTTCCCGCCATGGTGCTGACGGCGATGTCGGCGGTGAGTTGCACCGTTTGGCCCGCGTAGGTCGTGCCGTTGGTGACGCTTTGCGCGAAGGTGTTCCAGTCGTCAACCGAGTTGATGATCAGGTTTTGCGCCCAAGTGGCCTGCCCGAGGGTCAGGAGGGCGAGGAGGATGTATAGTTTGATGGTTTTCATGGTGATATTGTTTTTAGTTGTTCAGTTATCAGTTGTTCAGTTGTTCAGTTGTAGGGCTGTCACATGGTTGCTGAGCCTGTCGAAGCACTGTGGCAGCCGTGCATGTTCAGTTGTCAGTTAGCAGCCATGTCATCCCTGCGTGGTTCTGTGCGACGGCGGGAAATGCTCTGCATTCGACGTAGTCAATCTATGGCTGCGCTCCAAATACCGCCGTGTCTCCAGCCGCCACCGCCTTCACAAACACCGCCGTGCAGGGCTGTATGGGCGTGGTAGGCTGTATGGGCTCAGGGTCGATGTCCATGCCGTCGGCATCGAGCACGTAGTAGGGCCTGTCAAGGTAGGCAGCAGTGAGGAAAGGGTTGCCCACCAAGTTCCAGCACCTCCGGTCGTTGGTTGAATCGTACACCAACGGCACTTCCACGGAATCAGTGGCTGCGATGGGCGCACCGGTGAAAACGAGGGTGACCGTGTCGTTATGGGCATAAAGGTAGCCCTTACCCGCTTCAAGGCTGAAAGTGTCGGCCTTGTAGTTGCGCCATTCCAGACTGTCAGATGGGCTGGGCTCGAAGGCATAGAGGTCGTAGTTGCCGATGAGCATGTTTGTGACGTTTTGTGGATTGACTGTGCCGACGGGCGAGGCAATCAAATGCCAGCCGTCGTTGCCCGTGCCGTAGCCGGCGATGGCCTTGGTGAAGGTGAGTATCCATTTGGGCACCACAAGGTCGTCGGTGATTGTCCAGTTCGGGCCAAGGGCCGCAACCAGTTCTTCGTTGCTCATTTCCGAGGCATCGATGCCTTGGTTCCCCAGTACCGAGGCTGCTGCCACGGCGTTGTAGTAGCAGTTGACGAGGTTGCCTGCCACATAGCCCGAGACGAAGACGCGGGGGTTGTATTCGCTGACGTTCAGCGTGAGCGTGGAGGGGCTGTAGAGGCAGTTGGTGAGGTTGACCGTCGCGTTGCTTTGCGTGTAGCCCACCATGCCGCCGCCAGTGGTGGCCGATGGGGTGAAGGTCACCGAGCCGTGGAAGGCGCAGTCGGTCATGTTGAGCGTGGCGTTGCTGCTGACACGGCCCACAAAGCCGCCGCCGTCCACCCAATCGTTGGCCCTTGTGGACGACAAGGCCACGGTGCTCCAGCAGTTGCTGATGGTGCTGTTGCCGTTGACGATGGCGGCGAAGGTGGCGGGGCGGTATCCAATAGTGGTTACGGTGCCCTGTACTTTCAGGTTTTTGAGGGTCGCACCACTAATCAAGTAGAAGAGGGCAGTGCCTTGACCGCTACCCGAGAGGGCGAGGGTGATGGTGTGTCCGCCGCCGTCCAAGGTGCCGCTGAAGGTGCGGTACAAGCCTACCATTTCGGTGACGGCGATGTCGGCGGTGAGTTTCAAGAATTTATTCGCATAGGTTGTGTCGTTGGTGACGCTTTGCGCGAACCAGATCCATTCCCCGTTGTTGCTGATCAGATAGGGGTCTTCGACCGTCCCCGAGCCTTGCAGTCCTTGCACCTCAAGGTCCCAGCCGGCATAGAGTGTCATGTCGTCGGGCACTACATCGGTGCTGAAATTCCATGGTGTGGTGCATTGGGCATCGGTGTACCAGCCCGTGAAGACATAGCCCGATTCGGTTGGGGCGGTAGGCTGGGTGGCCTTGCTCTCTTTGCTCCACAGGTTGGTCTGCGGGGCGGGTGCCGTGCCGTGGCCGTTGGCGTTGAAGGTGACGGTGCAGCGCCAATGTACCTTGTAGTTGGAGGGTACACCATAAGTCCAATCCACCCCTTTGTATACATTGTTCCACTGCGCCTTTGTGCCGTCGAAGTAGAGGTCTTTTAAGGATGAACAGTCATAGAATGCCCACTTCCCGATGCTCGTCACGCTGTTGGGGATGGTGACGGAGGTCAGCCCTGTGCAGCCCTCAAAAGCAGAATCCCCGATGCTCGTCACGCTGTTGGGGATGTTGACGGAGGTCAGACCTGTGCAGCTGTAAAAAGCATAATTCTTGATACTTGTCACGCTGTTGGGGATAACCAAATCCGTTATTTCATTATCATTTAAATAAAGATGATGGGCATAGTATAGAGGATTCGCCCATTCATTACTAAAAGATATGTTGCACCAAGCGGCGAGGTCGGTTATATGAACCGAGGTCAGACCTGTGCACCAAAAAAAAGCATCATTCCCGATGCTCGTCACGCTGTTGCCGATAGTGACGGAGGTCAGACCTGTGCAGCCACTAAAAGCAGAATACCCGATGCTCGTCACGCCATCGCCGATAGTGACGGTGGTTAGACTTGTGTAGTTTTTAAATTCTTCTAACCCTACGTAGTAAACATGATTCAGCGTGAGGGAATGGACATTGTTTTTGTTCCAGTTGTGGCTGCTGATGACCTGCTGCTCGGGGGCTCCTGGCCACAGCCAATCGATGTTCAGATGTCCGGTGGCATTGGTCAAGGTCCAATAGAGATAGTTTTCACTTGTCGCATCGGCTCCGCCACACCAGCCGCAAGAACCATCCGATGCATTGACGACCAAGTTCGGCGAATATTCATACGCATTGGGACTCCAGTCATTCACGGAACCCGAATAGGTTACCGTGCAATTGCCACTGATGTTGGCGAAAGCGTCGTTCCCGATCTGGACATTGGATTGATTGAAGGTGACAGACGACAGATTGCAGCCCTCAAACGCATAGTTCCCGACTTGGGTGACAGATGGCATGGTTAATTTTTCGATTGCTGTTCCGTAGAAAGCATTGTCAGGGATGCTTGTCATGGAATTAGGGGTTCTGTAGTCGGGAGGGTTATTACCATTTGCTCTTACATTTTTGAACTTGGTGCACCCCTGCATCGAAGGCATTTGGGTAACATGAGAGGCATAAGGGAAAATCAATTCCTCAAGATTGATGAACCCGTCAAAGACATCAGCGGCAATCACATACAGTCCGTCATGTATGGCGGGTACGGCATAGGAAGTTATCCAAGCCTTGGGGCCGTCATAAGCCGTTATCATGCACTCGGTGGCGTTGCCCTGCCAGAAAATCCACCCTTGCGTTATGTCGGGGTGCATATAGATTTCTGGGGCGCCGTTGCCACAGTTAAAGTTGAGGTCAATCCCTGGCATTGCGCCCTCCGAGTCGTTGTTGAAGGTGATGGATTTGACAATGTGGGGGTTGTCGGTTCCCCCGTTAGCTTCTTTAGTGTAGTAGAGGTAATAGGGAGTCCCGTTTGTGCCGTTGTTCAGGTTGCCGTGGTTCGCCACAAAGTTGCTCCCGCCATCGTAGGCCACGGGATAATACATGATGCCGGGGGCAAGATATAGTTGGCTTTCATAGGTGGAGTACCAAGTGAAGTAAGAGATGAAAGTGGCATCAGGGTTGGCGTCGCTGTCTGTCTTGTAGAGCAGGTAGATGTAGTCGCCGCCGACGCCTTGGTTCAAATTTTGGTTGACGACCGTCCAGCCTTGGTTTTGGTACTGGTTTTTCAGGTCGTTCGTTTCGGTTTGCGTTCCGCCGATGACCATCACATCGGTGACGAAGTTGTCGGCCTTCGCCTGAGCGACCATCGCTATGAGGATGGAGAGGATAAGTAGGAGCTTTTTCATGATGACAGGGATTTGTTGGGTACAAAAATAGAAAGAAAAAGCAATTACGGGAAGAAAAGGGAGCATTTTTTGGAAAATAGCTGGAAACAACAAACGGACTCCCAAATAAGGAGCCCGTCTGCCTCGTCGGATTTCAAATAGTCTGTGACGATATGTCAGAGGTTAGTCCACGTTCTTGTGAAGGTAGGAGTTCTCTCCGCTGATGCCGTTTTTGGAGGTCGAGTATTGCGACATGCCATCGTCGGCATCGGCAGGGGTGATCTCAACATTGCGGCGCAGGTATGCAGGTTGGTTTTCAAGCTCTTCCAAGCCTCGGGTTGTCCTGAAGTTCATGCTAAGCGCACGCAGACGTTGCTTTTTCAACTCCTCTTTCGGGTCCGACAACTTGGCTTTCTTGGCTTCGAGAAGGGCAACCTCTTGCTCGGCTTTGGCTTGTACCTCTTCGCGGGTCATGATCCTTGAAGTGATCTCGAAACCTTCGTCGTCACTGCCCGAATGGAAAGGATTGTCGAACACCCTGACCACGGGTCGCTCTTCCTCATAGTGTACAACAGGCTTTGACTCGGGCAGGGGAGTCGGCTCAGGGATGACGGGCTCGATGTTGGGCTCAATGAAAGGAACATCCTCGTCAACGGAAGGCGTCTCCTCTTTGGGCGCTTCAGTGAAGAACAAAGGATGCACCGTTTTCTCTTCATTTTTCACCTCAGGCTTTGGCTCTTCAACTTTTTGAGGAGCTGGCTGAATGGCTGTTGCCATTGGTGAGGAGGCTTCTTCGCTTTTGCTTTCTGGTTGGACAGGAGCAACATCCTCAGCATCTTTGACTTGCCCGTCCAGTTTGTATACTTTTTTGGGCGTGGTCGTAGGCTCGGTCTTCTGTTTCTCGTTCAGGACGGCTGAATAGGGTTTGGCATCGTGGTTGAAGCCCGTGGCAATCAAGGTGACGCTGAGAGCCTCGCCGAGGCTTTCGTCGGTGCCGTTGCCCCAGATGACGTCGGAGTTGTTGCCGCAGGCGTTCTGGGCGATTTCGAGGATCTCGTCGACTTCATCGAGCGAGACTTCGTTGGTACCGGAGGTGATGTAGAGCAGGATATTCTTTGCGCCTTCGATGTTCGAGTCGTTGAGCAGGGGCGAGTGGATGGCGTCCTTGATGGCTTTTTCGGCGCGGTTCTCGCCTTCGGCGACACCGGCACCCATGATGGCCTTGCCGCTGTCCTTCATGACGGTCTTCACGTCCTCGAAGTCGACGTTGACATATCCTGGAACAGTGATGATTTCGGCGATGCCTCTTGCGGCGGTGGCCAGCACGTCATCGGCTTTCTTGAAGGCTTCGGAGAGTTTCATGTTGCCGTATTGGTCACGCAGCTTGTCGGTGCTGATGAGGATGAGCGTGTCGACGCATTTCTTGAGCTCGTCGATGCCTGCCAAGGCTTGCAGCTTGCGGCGACGGCCTTCTCTCTCCATCGGCATGGTGACGATGCCCACGGTAAGGATGCCTTTGTCTTTAGCCAACTTGGCCACCACGGGAGCGGCACCTGTCCCGGTGCCACCACCCATACCTGCAGTGACGAACAACATCTTGGTTTCATCATCGAGCAAGGCTTCAATCTCGTTTCGGCTCATCTCGGCGGCTTCGCGACCGATGTTAGGGTCGTTGCCGGCACCCAGTTCACGCTTGCCAAGGTGAACGGTGGTCTTCACATTGCTCTTCAGCAG
>JAEEGF011555463.1_pt1 | contig 11076 bp, 11 predicted proteins | sample 9134171 | NCBI WGS metagenome assembly JAEEGF01 (sample SAMN16246542, study PRJNA631951) | gut metagenome | biome: gut microbiome; feature: rumen; material: AP-attached | host: Bos | place: Iran: Karaj | collected 2018-10
GAGAAGCTCCACTCCCTTGAACCTACAGCATCCACTGCCTACCTGATGGCCCAGATGTGCTACCAGAAGGATAAGTTCGGCGATGCCGCCAAGTATATCAACGACGCCATCAAGGACGCCGAGGACAAGGACAAATACAATATGTACATCCTGCAGGGCCTCTGCTACACCAACACCAACAGCTACTCTGCCGCCCGTGCTTCCTACAACAAGGCTGCCGAAATGGAGCCTTCCAAGGGTGAGCCCTACCGCCTCATAGCACAGCTCTACGTCAAAGGCGCCAAGGCTATCAGCGACGGTATGGGTGGCCGCTCGGCATACTGGGCCGCTGTCGACGCCGCACGCAAGGCTCTGAGCGTCGATGATTCGCCCGAGAACGTCGAGGCAGCCAATCGCCTCATCAGCACTTACTCAGGCCACTACCCGAAGCAGGACGAGGCCTTTATGCTCGACCTCATCGACGGCAATAGCTACACAGTGCCCGGCTGGATTGGCGTGAGCACAACAATCAGAACCAGAAAATAAACAGTGGCGCTGCTGAACGACAAGTGATGTCATTCAACAATCACAGCCACATCAACAAAGGCAGGAGGCGTGCTACAAACACGCTTCCTTGCTTTGTTTTGGTATGCCTCGTTGCCTTGTGTTCGTGTCGCAACGATATAGAAAAGGCACGCTTCTTCGACCCCAAGGACCTGCCCCAGCAGTCGCTCGACAGCGTCCGTGTCATCCGCAGTCTTAACGGCAAGAAGCAGATGCTGATGACCGCGCCGCAAGTGACAATCTACGACAAGCCCGAGAAGAAGACTGTCTATCCGCAAGGCATAAGGATGCAGATATTCGACGGCGGAAAGCGCTGCGCAGCCTCCATAAGGGCCGACTACGCCTACTCGCTCGACGAGAAGAAGATAGTGGAGGTGCGCCGCAACGTGGTTGTTATTGACTACCGCTCGGGCGACACATCCTACCTTAACAGTCTGGTATGGAACTCGGCCGAGCACCGCATTTTCTCCGACGACACAGTCAAGTCCGTCAACGGCAAGCGCATCACTTACGGTGACGGCTTCGAAAGCGACGACGAATTCACCACTCCCCGCATCGTACGCCAGCGGGGAACAATGACCATAGAGGAATGAACAGACCCACACGCAAACAATGGCAAGGATATGCAGTGCTCTGTCTGGCGCTGGCTTTGGCGTTGCTTGCCGTTGTGCTGTGGCCAAAGATGGAGAAGGCTCCCGAGCCCACCGCCCATTCGCCCCTCAAGGAAGCCGTAGCCCGCTATGGCGACGAGATGGCCCAGGAGCGTGCTCTGAGCCAGCATACACGCTATGTGTCAGTGTCTAACGACAGCCTCTTCCGTGCCGACAAAGATCACAAGCCCGCCGCCGCCCCAAAGCGCAGCGATGCCTTCGTCGTCGAGCTCAACAGTGCCGACACAGCCCAGCTGCGGTGCCTGTACGGTATCGGTCCCGTTTTCGCCGCACGCATAGTCAAGTATCGCCAGCTGCTGGGCGGCTATGTCCGCAAGGAGCAGCTGCTCGAGGTCTACGGAATGGACGAGGAGCGCTATGCAGGCATCGCGGCCAATATAGTCCTCGACACCGCGTCGGTGACCAAACTCCGTGTCAACGACCTCTCCATTGCCGAGTTGAAGCGCCATCCCTACCTCGACTACTATCAGGCCAAGGCCATTGTCGACTTCCGCAACGGCGGCAGGCGCTACCAGTCTATGGACGACCTGCGGTTGGTGAGTCTTATCGACGACGAAACCGCAACAAAATTACAAGGATATATACAATTTAATTAAGCAAACAGCGTTTAATAATACATCATACAAAACAGAAACCAATATGAAGTTCAATACCAGTCAGATAGCAGCAATGCTCGGTGGAAATATAGAGGGCGATGCCAATGCCGAGGTGTGGAAGCTGTGCAAAATCGAAGAGGGAGAGGCCGGCGGTCTCTCGTTCCTGGCCAACAGCAAGTATACCAACTATATATACGACACCAATGCCACCGCAGTGATAGTGAGCAACGACTTCCAGCCCGAGCATCCTGTCAAGGCGACTATGATTCGTGTCGCCGACCCCTATCTGGCCTTTGCCAACCTGCTGAAGAAGTATAACGAGATGCAGCTCGACAAGCGCGGCGTCGACCCGCAGGCCTACATCTCGCCCAGCGCCACCATAGGCAAGGACTGCTATATAGGCCCCTTCGCCTTCATCGGCGAGAACGTCCACATCGGCGACGGTGCCAAGATATATCCCCAGACCTATGTCGGCGACAACTCCTCTATAGGTGCAGGCACGACCCTCTTTGCCGGTGTGCGCATCTATCAGAACATCGTTGTCGGAGCCCGCTGCATCCTCCATTCGGGTGTCGTGGTAGGCGCCGACGGCTTTGGCTTTGCACCCACCGAGGATGGCAGCTACCAGAAGATTGACCAGATAGGCAACGTGGTGATAGAGGACGACGTCGAGATTGGTGCCAACACCACCATCGACCGTGCCACCCTTGGCTCAACGATAATCCACAAGGGCGTCAAGCTCGACAATCTGTGCCAGATAGCTCACAATGTCGTCGTAGGCGAAAGCACAGTGATGGCTGCGCAGAGCGCCATCGCCGGCTCAGGCAAAGTGGGCAGCCACTGCATAATTGCCGGTCAGGTGGGCATTGTAGGCCATATCGAGGTGGGCAACAACGTGACCATCGCCGCCCAGTCGGGTGTCACTCGCAGTTTCCCCGACAATATGACCATACTCGGCTCTCCGGCCACCGATGCTGTCAAGCAGCGCAAGACCTATATCTACGAGCGTAACCTTGAGAAACTTTTCAACCGCGTCGACGAGCTGGAGAAGGAGCTTGCCAGACTCAAAGGCTGATTAAAGCGAACAAGGCATTAGACCCACTTTGATGAAACCTTCAGGCACACTTAAATTCTTTGCGGCTGTCGTCGCTGCTCTGGCTCTGCTATGCATCGTCTTCCCCAAGGACGGCATTGCCCTGGGCAGCGTCACACTGCGTTTCCCCACACTCCACAAGGTGCTTGTGCGCGAGAAAGAGAAGAGTATGGACCAGCTGCTGGTAAAGCGTGTGGAGCGCGATTTGACGGGGGCGCGCGACTCTATCGAGGCGTGCCGCAGCCAGCTCTTCGAGGGGCAGACGCGCATCTGGCTGCCCAACGACAATATCGCCTGCTTCGACAAGTTCTTTGCAAGCATCGAAAACGCCGTCGGCCAGAAACGCATAGTCCGTGTGCTCCACTATGGCGACTCGCAGATAGAGCAGGACCGCATCAGCTGCCGTCTGCGCGAGCGTCTGCAGACCGCCTTTGGCGGCGGCGGCCCCGGAATGCTGCCCCTGCGACAGCCGGTGCCTACCATCACCTTCAACCAGTCGGCCTCGGGCTCCCTCATAGGCCAGTCCACCTATGGCGACAGTTCCTTTGTCCGTGCCAACGGCAACTACGGTCCGATGCTGCGCAGCTGGCGCGTCACGGGCGGCGCCACCCTGTCGCTCTACGCCTCCAATGGCAAGTATGCCTCCGAACTGGCAGGTGAGTTCAGCACCCTACGCGTACTCTTCAACAACCGTCCGGGCCCGCTCAGCGTGACTATGCACAACCGCAAAGGCCCCGGCCAGTATTCGCGTAGCGTCGCCAAGCCCGGTGTGGGGATGATAGCCTGGCAGATGGATACCGTCACCTCGTCGGCCTCGCTCACCTTCAAGGGCACTGCCGACATCTACGGCATTATGGTCGACAACGGCTATGGCGTGGCTGTCGACAACATAGCGATGCGAGGCGTGTCGGGCCACCAGTTCAAGCAGGCCAACTTCGACCAGCTGGCCGAAGCCTACCGCCTGATGGACGTAGGAATGATTATTATGGAGTTTGGCGGCAACTCAGTGCCTTACCTGCGCACAGAGAAGTCTATCGACAACTACTGCGAGAAGCTCGGCGAGCAGATAGACTATGTGCGTCGTGCCTGCCCCGAGGCGGCAATCCTCTTCATCGGCCCCTCCGATATGAGCACCAAGGTCGGCGGCCATCTGGCCACCTATCCGATGCTGCCCACCGTGGTCGAGCGGCTGCGCGATATGGCCAACGCCCACGGCGCCGCCTATTGGAGCATATACGACGCTATGGGAGGCTACAACTCGATGATAACCTGGGTCAAGAACGGCTATGCAGGCTCTGACTACATTCACTTCTCCCACAAGGGCGCCCGCATAATGGGCGACTACCTCAGCGATGCGCTGATGAATATGTACGACCTCTACAAAATCCGGCACCAGCTGTCGCCAGCACAGTTCAACCGGATATGGAACAGCAAACAGACCTTGTAACCAACAACATACACAGGACAATGCACCCGAAACAGACAGCATACAACCTCGTTTCAACGTCATTCCAACACGGTACCAACACCGCTCGTTGTCCAGTCGTTGTCCAGTTGTTGTCCAGTTGTTGTCCAGTCATTGACTGGACAACAACTGGACAACAACTGGACAACGACTGGACAACGAGCGGTGTTGGTAGGGTGAAAAAAGCGTCCGGAAGCGAGGTCTTCTTTTATAAACTATCTAAACATCAACAAGCTAATGCGAACTTCTACAATCGATAGAATATTAATGTTTTTTGTCGGCTGCTGCCTCACTATAGGCTGCAGCAATGCGCAGGAGCCGGGCGTTGTGGCCCAGATCAGCGTCAACGACAGTTTGATGTTTGTGCCTATTGACACCTCCTATTCGTTCATCAAGTACGACTCCAGCCACCTTCTGCAATATGGCGACAGCGCGCAGATGCGTCGCTTTGCCGAGAAGTGGTACAGCGTGCTCACGACAGGGCAGGGGAGGGTGAACATAATGCATATCGGCGCTTCGCACGTGCAGGGCGGCACCTTTCCCCACCGTATGCGTCTCAACTTCCTGCGGCCCTTGCAGGCGGCGATTAGCGGGCGCGGTATGGTGTTCCCCTATTCGGCGGCGCTCAAGTGCAACAATCCCTACGACTACAAGGTGTCGCGTTCGCGTCCTTTGGTGCTTACGCGCTGCGTCTACAAGGAGCCTGAGGTGGGGTTGGGGCTGTGCGGCATTGCCGTCACCGCTGCCGACGAGCCTGCCGACATTGGCGTGATGCTGAACGAGCCTGAACTGGACTTCGCCACCGATCGCATCGTGGTCCTCGGCGTGGCGCGCGGAGGCGTGGTGCCGCTGGTGACGCTGCGTGACGACGACGGCGACACGGTGGTTGTCAAGCCGGCCGAGTGCGACACGCTGATGCGCCGCTACAGTTTCGAGCTGCCGCAGGAGGTCGATTCGTTCCACGTCGTTCTGCCGTGCACCGTCGGCCAGTCGTTTGCCCTGACGGGCATCTACCTCGACAACGGCCTGCCCGGAGTCTCCTACCATTCCATTGGTGTCAACGGCGCCACGGTGAGCGACTACTTGGCCAAGTGCCCCTACCTTACGCAAGACTTGGAGCTGATCAAGCCCGACCTCGTCATCTTCGGCATAGGCATCAACGATGCCTCGGGAACCAATTTCGACACGGTGGTGTTCCAGCGCCGCTACGTGCAGCTGTGCGACTCGATACGCAAGGTGAACCCCGACTGCGCCTTTGTCTTCGTGACTAACAGCGACAGCTTCAGGCGCGTGAAACGCCATTATACGGTCAATCCCAACGGCGAACTTGCACGCGAGGCTTTCCTTCGCATCGCGCAGGAGACCGGCGGTGCCGTGTGGGACCAGTTTACGGTGATGGGTGGCCTGAACTCGATGGACCAGTGGTATTCGAGCGACCTGGCGCAGCGTGACCGCATCCACTTCACGCGCAAGGGCTATGCAATGCTGGGCGACTTGCTGAGCAACGCCATTTTCGAGGCCGTGTTGCACTTCAAGCCCGCCAAGGTTATGAATGTTGCCGGCGACAAGGCTGCCGCACAGGGCGACAAACACCTCTACAAGAAACACAAGAAATCAAAGTCGGACAAACAGGATAACCGCAAGGAAGATGAGAGACCTAATTTCATTTCTTATTGACCTCTTCTCATTCGACAAGGAGCATCCGCTCCTGTTCACCCAGTTCAACTTCTGGGCCTTCTTCCTGCTTGTCTTCGCGGGCTTCTGCCTCATTCAGCGCTCGTGCCGGAAAGGGCGGCTTGCCGGCAAGGACAACAAGCTGACGTTCCGCAACGGATACCTTTTCATCGTCAGCCTGTTCTTCTACTTCAAGACGTCGGGACTCTTTGTGCTGCTGCTGGTCTTCTCTACGTTTCTGGGCTACTATCTGGGCATCTGGATGGACAAGCAGCAGGAGCGCGACGGCTGGCGTCGCAAGGCGCTGATGATTACCGGCGTGGTTATCAACCTGCTGGTGCTCTTCTACTTCAAGTATGCCTACTTCTTCACTGACATACACAACAACATCTTCCACACTGACCATCAGGTGGTCAACCACCTTGCGCAGTTTGCCAACCACTTCACCAAGACGCCCCGCTTCGATGCCTCGAAGATATTGCTGCCGGTGGGCATCTCGTTCTTTACTTTCCAGAATATCAGCTATATCGTGGATGTGTACAAGAACAAGATAAGGCACGCGGGCAACATACTGGACTTTGGCTTCTACACCACTTTCTTCCCGCAGCTTGTGGCTGGACCTATAGTGCGTGCCGACCAGTTTATCCCGCAGCTATACAAGCCTTACTTCCTCGGTCGCAGGCAGTTCGGCATCGCGGTGTTCTGGATTGTCAATGGTTTGATGAAGAAGATAATACTGAGCGACTATCTGGCGGTGAACTTTGTTGACCGCGTGTTCGACAATCCTATGCTCTTCACGGGTTTCGAGAACCTGTCGGCGCTCTTCATCTATTCGCTGCAGGTCTATGCCGACTTTTCGGGCTACACCGACATAGCCATCGGCGTGGCGATGCTGATGGGCTTCTACCTGCCCAAGAACTTCAACTCGCCCTACAAGGCTACCAACCCCGCCGGCTTCTGGAAACGGTGGCATATGTCGCTGTCCAACTGGCTGAAGGACTACCTCTACATACCCCTTGGTGGCAACCGCCGTGCCACGGCAGCCTCCTACATCATCCTGGGCGGTATGCTTATTGTGGTGGCTCTGATGGCGCAGACGGCCTGGGTGACGCTCGTCGTGACGACGGTCATAGGCATCCTTGTCGCCGTATACTTCATTTTCCCGCGCCATCGCCGCGAGTTCCGCACCAACGTCAACAATATGGACACGATGCTGCTTGGCGGTATGTGGCACGGCGCCAGCTTCAACTTCATCACGTGGGGCGGCCTTAACGGTATGGGCATCCTCGTCTACAAGTGGTGGAAGAAGCAGGGTCCGCGTGCACGTGTGGTCGCTACCGAGGCGCTCTTTGCCCTGTTCCTGCTTGCCGACATCTTGTGGCCGTCGCCGGCCCTGAACCTCGGCGCCGTGTGGACGGGCATCATCGCCGTGGGCACCGCCCTGCGCTACCTCTTGGTCAACCCCTTGTGCGACAGATTCAAAATTCAAAATTCAAAATTCAAAATTGAAAAGGTGTGGAACATATTCCTTACCTTTGTGTTCATCACCTTTACGCGTCTTTTCTTCCGCAGCGGCTCCAACCTCGACCCCGCCGAGGCCAACCAAGTGGCCTGGAACACGGCCAAGTCGATGGTGAACCGCATAGGCAGCCCCTGGCAGACGGATGTCATACCCGACATTATCGCTACATACGGCAATGTGTTCATAGTCTTTGTCATAGGTATGGTCATCCACTGGCTGCCCGAGCGCTTGAAACGCCGCTACCGTCTCGCCTTTGCAACGCTGCCGCTATGGGCTATGGGCATCGTCGTTGTGGCAGCCATATTCGTTGTCTATCAGTTCATAACTGCCGACCTCCAGCCCTTCATCTACTTCCAGTTCTGAGACGCTGCGACACCCCCTTCGGGGACGGTCGGATTACACCCATATTCTTAAAAAATGTTAAATCTGCAGGTGCGATGTAACATTTTGGCCAAAAAATGGCTCTATTATAGTAGAGGGGCAATATTGTCGAAATGATGAGGGACCTTTTGAATATATATGGTCGCTTTGAAGCGCTATGGAGCAAATACCGCAAATGGGTGTGGTATTGGTGCTATACGTATGCGCGTGGCGATGTGGATATCGCCGGCGATTTCTCGCAGGAGGTGGCTATGGCCATTATGGGTAACATCAACAGCCTCAATATCGACGCCAGTGCACGAGCGGAGTTTGTTTGGGTCAGAAAGATTACGCGTACCACGCTCGGCCGTCACAGCCGCAGTGCCAAGATAGAGCTGACGCAGCTGACGGAGGAACTGGAAAGGACCATTGCCGAAGAGAACAACGAGGCTGCCGAGAGGGTCAAAGAGCTGATGGCATACCTGCCGGACAAGGACCGGCAGTTCCTGCAGATGTATTTAGATGGCTATTCCTATAGCGATATCGCTGCCAAATGCGAAATGTCCGACGGGGCAGTAAGGCAGTATTTCTTCCGCATCAAACAGAAAATAAAAGATATAGACATAAAAATCAATGAACAATGAAAGGCAAGAACAAAATCGGTTACATAGACCTGCTTGACAGGAGCGACAACCCGTCGGGGACTGTCACGGACGCCGTAGCCTGGGCCCAGAAGGACTACAGGTGGTGGACGCGTCTGTTCCGGTGCGCGGTGGTGGTCTTGTCCGTTGCGGCGTGGATGTCGATTGCTGTCGTTTCCTACAGAGTGATACCCGACAGAAACTACAAATACATCACCGCAAGCATTAACAACACGACCCAAGAGGTATATCAAAACATACAAATGCTATTTGAAAAATGAAGAACTGGAGGCTTAAGTTTTTGGTTGTATCGGTGGCCTGTGTGCTCGCTGTTGTGGCAGTCAAATACCTGCCCGCTCTGCTGTGTGGAGGCGGAGAAAGCGAAGTCTACCACCGTTATGAGCATCGCGACGACCTCAAAGTGGGCTTTGTCAAAGACTACCGCATCGACGACAGCACCACCGTCGACGTCACCACCCTCACAGCCAAAGATTCAGCCAGTTGGGAAGCATTGCTTCGAGAAATGAACCGCTCGGAAGATGCTATTGAGTATGAAAGGAATTACGCTAATGAAGGTCATTATGTTTTGTCTTATTACTGCTGTGAAATAGGGCATCCTGAGAATATGATACCCTATAAGGAAGGTCAAAGCTGGATGGTCTTTTTCAACCCCAGTGAAAAAACCATATATATATTCCATATTTTGAACTCAAAGCAGAAAAAGGCTTTGATTCGTAATAAAGTTAGGGAAGTCAAAAAAAACGCAAAAAAGTATTAATACAGAATTTGATAAGCAATGAAGAAACAATTAAAAACAATGGCACTTTTTGCAGTGCTTAGCATTATGGCAGTAGGCTGCCAGAAAGAAACAATCGTTGAACCCAACACGGGAATGTAAGGTAAGAGTACCGGATCCTGATGATGTTAGCGGTGAAATAGAATATCAGCCTCTGTATATTGAATGCGAAACTGAATAAATGTCAAACCCTTAAAAATAATTTATTATGAAAAAATTAATTCTGATTCTAGCACTTTTAGCGACGGGTATGTGCGCCAGCGCGCAAGTCGACACGCTGCGCATCGGCGACCGCGAGCCTACCTATTACTACTGGGACACCAACTGGTGGGACCATTACTTCATAAACTACCCCGGCGCAAACCAAATTTATTGGTACTCGGTAGGAGCTCTCTCCCACGCTTATTGCAAGGCAGAGGTCGCCCGATATTGTTATTCGGACCAGCCTTTGCGCGTAATCGGTATTGCCGTGGCTGCCAGTATATTCTTTGACTACAATAGTGTCACCACCCCTGCAACAGAAAGCGAGATGCTTGCCAAAATGGAGCCAGAGTATTTACGGCTGTATGAGGTGGACAGCGCCACCGACAACATGATACTTCTGGATCAGGCAGAATGGACTCATACCCTTGCCCCGCGCTATAAGATCGCTACAAGTTATGAACACGCAACATCGTACACTAAATACGAGGACCTATATGAATTGTTCTTTGATTCTGTCATAACCGTACACGATTCGTTTTATGTTGCTATGACAGGGAACAACAACTATTATAGACCAAACGTAGATCGGGCCAGCGTATGTATGGCTGCTACAAGAGCCAGCGACCTTTATGGATATGACGTGTCCGAATGGGCGCCCAAACCTAACCACTACCGACGTAAACTTCATCTGGTTGATGTTAACAATATTGATTTCACATTTGAGGAAACCGACACTAACTGGCACAGCTATTCTGTACTTTACCATCACGAGGCAAGTTCAAATAAAGCTCCCGATTTGACAGATTTTATGTATATTTTCCCCATCATCGACACCTCGCGCATCATACCGCCTCCTACGTGCCGTACACCCAACGGTCTGACGCTGGTATATGTGAATGACGGTACTGCTACTCTGGCGTGGTCGGGCGGCAACGCCAACCACTGGGAGCTGTCGCTGTGCACCGACGGATGTGAGCCCGAGGAAGGCAGCATCACGCAGTGGAGCGCACAGGCGGCGACGCTGCAGGGGCTCGACACGGCACAGTGGTACGAAGCCCGCGTGCGGGCAGTGTGCAGCCACGACGACAGCATATACTATAGCGACTGGAGCGACAGCCTGCGCTTCTATATGCCCGGCAGCAACGGCGGCGGTGGCGGCGGCACCGACCCGACAGGGATTGAGACCACTGCCGACCGCTACACCTACGTTATGCCCAACCCGGCCAGCGGCAACGTGACGGTGGCCTCGTCGTTCCGCATAGGCGACGTCGAGCTGCTCGACCTCAACGGCAAGAGCCATCTGCGCACCACCGTCGACGGCCTCTCCGCCGCCCTCGACATCTCGTCGCTGCCGGCAGGCACCTACATCGTCCGCGTCACCACCTCGGCCGGCACCGCCTACAAGAAACTGGTAGTGAAATAGAGCATACGGATTTTTGGTTGATAAAAAGCGTTGAGGCGGATGCCTGCATCCGCCTCAATTAAAAAAAAGGTACAGCCACCAGCCAATA
>JAEEGF012371142.1_pt1 | contig 11076 bp, 11 predicted proteins | sample 9134171 | NCBI WGS metagenome assembly JAEEGF01 (sample SAMN16246542, study PRJNA631951) | gut metagenome | biome: gut microbiome; feature: rumen; material: AP-attached | host: Bos | place: Iran: Karaj | collected 2018-10
AAGCCCGCTGAATGAGCCGTCCGTCGTGCTCCTCATAGCAACGGCCACAGTTACACTGCAAACTGTCATCCAAACGTTTACCGCACTCGCACACCCACCCTATCTGTCGGGCAGGCACACCGGCCATGAGGGCATAATCGGGCACATCCTTGGTCACCACAGCACCAGCGGCTATCAACGCACTGCGACCCACGGTATGACCGCAGACAACGGTGCAATTGGCCCCCAGCGAGGCACCTTCCTTGACCAAAGTCTTGGCATAGACCCCATGAACAGGGAAATGGGCGCGCGGAGTGACCACATTGGTAAAGACACATGAGGGGCCACAGAAGACATTGTCCTCCAGCTCCACACCCTCGTAGAGAGAAACATTGTTCTGGATACGCACACCATTGCCCACATGCACATTGTTGCCCACATTGACATTCTGGCCCAACGAGCAGTTGCGGCCAATGCAAGCCCCGCGCTGCACATGGCAGAAATGCCATATCTTGGTACCCTCGCCTATCTGCACGTCGTCATCGACATAAGAGGACTCATGCACGAAAAAGTTCTTCTCTTCCATTACTTAAAGAATTGGATTACAGCATCCACTACCTTATCCTGTGTTGCTCTGTCGAGTTCGGTATGCATCGGTAACGACAATACCGATTGAGCCAACTGCTTTGCCACCGTGAGGGGTTCAGCTGCACGGGCAATAGACTTGAAGGCCTCCTGCTCTTGCAAGGGCAACGGATAATAAATCATGCTCGGAATACCCTGTGCAGCAAGATGCTCCTTCAATGCATCACGGCGACCGTCAGGCACTTGCAGCGTGTATTGGTGGTAGACATGTGTGCTTTGAGGCAGTTCCACAGGGGTCAAAAGGTAGCGTTCTTCGGGATCAAAAGCCTTAAAACGCTCAGTATAATAGTGCGCCGCCGCGCGACGGGCGCAGCAATATTCATCCAGATGCGGCAGCTTGACGTCGAGCACAGCAGCCTGCATCGCGTCGAGACGCGAATTGCAGCCTATCACGTCGTGATGATATTTCACCCGCTGGCCGTGGTTGGCAATCATGCGCAACCGCTCGGCGAGGTTTGCGTCGCGGGTGAACATGGCACCACCGTCGCCATAACAACCAAGGTTCTTCGACGGGAAGAAAGAAGTGCAGCCCACGGTACCCATCGTTCCGGTCTTCATCCGACGACCGTCGGCAAAAATGTACTCCGCCCCGATAGCTTGTGCATTATCCTCAATGACAAACAGATGATGCTCCTCCGCCAGCTGCAATATCGGCCCCATATCGCAACTCTGACCGAAAAGATGCACCGGAATGACAGCTTTCGTGCGGGGAGAGATGCCTTTCTTGATATTCTCCACCGTCACATTGAAGGTTCGTGAATCCACATCTACCATCACGGGTGTCAAACCCAAGAGGCCAATTACCTCGGCGGAGGCCACATACGTGAAGGCAGGAACAACAACCTCGTCGCCAGGTTTGAGACCCAACGCCATCAAGGCAATCTGGAGCGCATCGGTGCCATTGCCACAGGTCACCGACGGGCACCCCTCCATATAGCTCGACAAATGCTGCATAAAATCGGCCACCGCCTTGCCGCCGATGAACGATGTTCCATCAATCACCGCCTGCAGGGCTGCATCCACCTCATTCTTGATTTTGAGGTATTGTCCCTTCAAATCAACCATTTGTATCATAGGGTCAGCATTTAACATCGTCCCACCCAAAGGGGTGACGAGCCAACGGCAACTTGGCCAACGGATGGTAATCTCCCTTCAACCCGATAGGAGTTGACTGGCGGATATCACTTACTATTTGAATACTGTTGCGAGCCTCGCTGATGCGGAAGCCGCGACCAGCGAAAATCTCCTCATAACTGCGGGTATGCAGTTCGGTAAAGCCTTGACTGAATTCGAAAGCGTCGCCGTCGACCGTCATCAGTCGATAAGTGCGCATGCCGTTCGCAACAGCCTCAGACGGCAAACAATCGGCGTTTATGCTGAGGAAATAGCGCACCCGAGCCTGTTTCAGTTCCAGATAACCCGCCACACGGTCATGGCTCATTACATGGACAACATTCTGCTGCACAGGGCCGAACACCCATTGCAGCATGTCGTAGAAATGCACTCCGATATTGGTGGCCACACCGCCACTCTTATGCACGTCGCCTTTCCATGAAGCATAATACCACCTGCCTCGAGAGGTAATATAGGTTAAATCCACATCGTAGACCTTATCTTTAGGGCCTTTCTCAACCTTGTGCTTCAACTCTACAATACTCTCATGCAGACGAAGTTGAAGAATAGTATAAGCCTTGTGGCCTGTATCGTGTTCCAGCTCCATCAGGTTGTCGATATTATACGGGTTGAGCACTAGAGGCTTCTCGCAAATCACGTCGCAACCAAGACGCAAGCCATAACGAATAAAAGCATCGTGCGTATAATTGGGCGTGCAAATACTCATCCAATGGATAGGACTATCGCCCTGCTGCCGCTTGGAGACAAAGCGGTCGAATTGCTCTTGTTCGGTGAAGAATTCACAATCGGGGAAACTGGAATCCAGACGTCCGACACTGTCGAAATGGTCGTAGGCTGCCACAAGATTATTTCCCGTGTCGGCGATAGCCTTAATGTGACGCGGAGCGATGTAACCCGCAGCACCTATCAATGCAAAATCACTCATATCATTACTTGTTAATATAGCGAAGGCTTGGGGCTTGACGGGATAAAACCGTACCCCAGGCATACTTGATTTGAAAATGCAAAAATACGAAAAATTTAGAAAACAGCAAAGAAAAATAAAAAAGAAGCGATGTAACATCTTTGTTGCATCGCTTTGATGTGATCTGTACAAGATTTGAACTTGTGACCTCTTGCCTGTCAAGCAAGCGCTCTAAACCAACTGAGCTAACAGATCATTTGGTGCTTTTTCCTGTCGAAAGCGGGTGCAAAAATACAAACAAAAAATGAACTGACAAAAAATATTTCAAAAAAAGTTGTACATTTGCATTTTACAACCAACCTTTAAGCCCGTTTAGAATACTGAAAAACAACAACAAACAAGAAACTAGAAAAACCGCATAAAAAAGTACCTCATGGCAGACAATTACCTCGAAAAACGATACGAAGAGACCCTTGGAAAAGCAAAAATCAGGGTAAAACGAATAGGTCATACTGTCGACCAACTGCTACTAAAAAACCGTAGTTATCGTGGCTATCTGAAAGCCTACACTGTGAGCCGCGACGAGCTTGAGCGTATCGTGGGCGTATGCAACAAAATCCCTTCTGGATGTAACCAGCAGACTCTAAGGTTTTACCTCGTCACAAAGGATAACGGCGCCGAAAAGGTACTGCCTCTTATCCGCCTAGGGGCCGCTCTACCGGAACTACACCTCCCCTTCCCCGGCACTGAACCCGAAGCCTTCATTATTTGCTGCTCAACCGTCAAAGAAAACAAGCTAGTGGACGTAGACCTTGGCATTGCCTTACAGAGCATGCTGCTCAAGGCCGTGGAGATGGGCCTCAACGGACTCATTATAGGTGCCTTCGACCACTCAAAGATGAAAGAGGTATTCCAACTCCCCTATGACCCTCTGATGGTGCTGGCCATCGGCAAAGGGGCTGAGCACATCGAATTGACGCCCATCCATTCCGACGAGCCTCACGCCTATTACCGCCGCGATGGCATCCACTACGTACCAAAAGTGCGTACCGAAGAACTGATACTCAACCATGCGTAAAACACCGCTGATAGCGGTAGCGCTGGCATTCATTGCCGGCTTGCTAGTGTCACACTATGTCACCGCACTGCCTTTGCCTGTATGGCTTGGCATACTTATCTCTGGATGCCTCATCGGTGGTATCACACTCCTTTTTCAATACAAGAGACAAAACATTGTATTCACAGGTATCCTTATATCTCTTATAGGCATCGGCGGACTGCTAATGCACCTCCACGACCCTCAATACGACTCACATCATTGGACTCAACTATGTCCCGAGCAGGCTTACCTAACCATAAGAGCCAACGAAACACCTCTCCCGAGAGCCAAGAGCTATCGGGTCAAAGCCGAGGTAATGTCCGTTGACAGCCATCCCAGCCACGGCTTCATCACCCTTTACCTGAAAAAAGACAGTACCGCCGCCACCTTACACTATGGCGACCAACTGATGATACATGGCTACCCAAACCTCGATGAAAGAACACTTTATACCACTTCGGACCATTACCTCATCATAGGTAGAGACAGCACCAGCATACGGGCTAGAACAGAAAGACTGCGCATGTCCTTGCTGCACCGTATGCAAAAAGGACCACTGGAAAAGAAATATGCTGGGGTAGCCGAGGCCATGACGTTAGGCTGGCGTGGTGACATAGATCCTGCTATAAATGAAGCCTTCCGCGACAGCGGCATCATGCACCTGCTATGTGTCAGCGGCCTACATGTCGGACTATTGGCTGCCCTCATGGGAGGACTATTGTTCTGGACAGGGAAAGAACGCCGCGGACGCCTTATCCGTGGGATAGTACAAATCATAACCATCTGGGGATTTACACTTCTGACAGGTTTAGCACCGTCGACAGTACGTGCCGCATTGATGTTCAGCCTCTTCATCATCTCTAATATCCTCGCACAACGTACCGAACGACTCAACCTCCTGGCGGCAGCAGCCATCATCATGCTGGCAGCCAAGCCTATGCTATTATTTGATGTAGGCTGGCAACTCTCGTTTGCCGCAGTAGGAGGTATTTTGTTGGCACAACCTGCCATCCAGGCCTTCCGTAACTTACTGTTCCAGAGCGCAGCCGTCAGCACCGCAGCCACCGTAGCAACCTTGCCCATCATGGTCACCACCTTCCACAGACTGCCACTCTATTTCCTCATCGCCAATATCATCATCGTACCAGCGGCAGGTCTACTGCTAGGCCTCTCACTGCTCTACTTGGCCATCCCCTGTAACCTCACAGCCTGGCCACTTGAACAAATACTGCATTTTACCGACCTGTTGACCACATGGGTATCATCCCTACCCTATGCCTCGGTCGACAACATCACCTTTGGCCCGTGGGCAATAGCGATACTTACTGTTGCTGTGATTCTGCTGCTGGCTGCACCTCAACGAATTCTCCGTGGCGCCTGACATGCTCAGCCAATTCACGGTAGAAACGATGGTGACTCAAAGTTTGCGCGTTACCCACTATAATCAGTTTCATACGCGCACGCGTCATAGCCACATTCATACGCCTTAAATCGCGCAAAAAACCGATAGTTCCTCCAGCATTGTCGCGCACCAGGCTGATGACAATCACATCGCGTTCCTGTCCTTGGAAACCGTCGACAGTACCGACAGTGATATATCTCCGCAACTTCCTGAAATAGTGCTGCATCTTCAACAAACGACGTATCAGACGAGCCTGCCCGCGATAGGGCGTAATGATGCCGAAATCCACCCGTTCGCTTTCCACCCGCTGAGGTGAAATCATCTCGATATAGTCGCGCAACGTATGTATCACCAAGCGGGCCTCTTGACTGTTGCTGATACTTTTCTGTCGGTTTTCCTTCTCTTCATAATCCAATGCCGAAGTGTCAAGCCACATCAGCGGAGTGTCTATCGGCGACACCAGACGATGTGCCGCTTCCTCGGCAGCCTGCAGACGACCTTCGTAGAACCAACGCGATGAGAAAGCCATAATTTCCTCATTCATGCGGTATTGTACCGTCAACAGATTGACAGCCTGAGGCCACAACGCCACCACCTTCTGCATCAACGTGTCGGCCAGACCTCCTTTGGCGGCCGCCAGGCTCTTCACCGTCGGCGGCAATTGCTGATGGTCACCGCTCATCACTACACGGTCGGCCTTCAGTATCGCTGCCCAACAAGCAGGCTCCAATGCCTGGGCCGCTTCGTCCACAAAGAGAGTGGAGAAACGGCGACGTTCCATCAACCGATAGGCGCTGCCTATCAGTGTGCAACTCACTACCCTGGCCTGCTCGAAAAGGTCGGCATGTATCTTGATTTCCAGCTCTGTCTCTCGGTTACGCAACCGATGGGCCTGCTCACCTTTGGCACCCTCACGCAGCATCTTGCGGATGCTCCACAGCTCGTGGTAGTCGGGGTGCGCGGCATAGCGCCGTTCGTAGCTGCAATCCAGCATCTCATCGCTCATCCTCAGCGGATTGCCCACCCGAAGTACATGGATACCGCGTCGCATCAACTGCTCGCTAATCCAATCTACCGCAGCGTTGCTCGGGGCACATACCAGCACCTGCGTTTCGCGCTGCAGGGTCTCAATGATAGCCTCCACCAGCGTGGTAGTCTTGCCGGTTCCCGGGGGACCATGTACAATAGCCACTTCCTGCGACTCCACCACACGCTGGATAGCATCCTGCTGACTAGCATTGAGCCAAGGGAAGCTGAGCCTTGGCAACATGCGGAACGATGGCGCCCGATGGCCGAGCAGCACGTCGCGCAACCGCACGAAGCGCTCATCGTCTTTACTCTCCGCTTCACGCAAAGCCTCCGCCATCACGCGGAAACTCGTATTGTCGATGCCCAGCTGTACACCCAGCAGGTGCCGTTCTGCGGTGTCGCGCAGGCTCTGTGCAGCTGCCTTGTTGGGCAGGCTGAGGGTCATCACCCCGTCACCCACCTGCTCCACATAGCATTGGTGAGGCAGCTCTTTGGCCTCGTCATTATTCAAGTAAAAGAAAGTAACCGGCTTACCTGGCTCAAAGTCCAACTCCACCTCGTCCTCATCCACCTCATAGCGCACCTCCACGGTAAGTTGTCCTAGGGGGCTGTATGCGTTATTACCCAACCGTATCGGATAACGACAAGCGGCTTCATGAATGGTTCCCGTCAGCGAGGCACCTTTTTCTTCAAGGCTGCGTTGATAGGCACGTTTCTCCTCCTCAAGTTCCTGGGCAACAAGTTGTCGTAGACGGGAAAAGTAGTCGCTGACCGTCATTGTCACACTTCTATCTCGCCGCTGATGCGGTCGTCGCCCCAGACGGCGTACATATTGGAGCGTCCCTCGTTGAGAGTCATCTTGCCCTTGGACTCAAGGTGCAGGCGATAAAAGACACATTGTTCCAGATGGGCACGTCCGCACACCACATCGGTGGCAAAAGCCTCGCAGGTGGGAGCACCGCACACTCCGCAGTCAATCTGCGGCAGGTGCGGCTTCATCTTCTCTATCTTCTCCATTTTCTCGAAGGCTTTGACGCGGTCCTCGTCCAGGACTAGCATCGAACGGGGCTGCACTTCGTCGACAAGCGAGTGCTCAATCAGATAGTCCTGATATTTCTCCATCTCGCGGTCGCGCGGCATCTCGCCATTGCGTTCACGCTCGGCGGCCTTGCGTGCACGGGCATACATGCGCTCGCCGCACAGGAAACGGTTGTCGACCGACAGCAGGGCGCCGGCGCAACTCTGGTCGCAAGCCCTCAACTCGAGGAACTCCACGCCTTCCACCTCGTCATTCTCCAGCTTATCGAGGAAGTCCATGACATTCTGTATCCCGTCGATGGAGTAACTGCGCTTGGCCGTGCAGATACGGCGTTCTCCGTTGGTGAGGGTGCTAAGGATGGCGTCGGCACTGAGGCGCTGACGGGTCAACGGTTTGTACTGATGGTCCTTGCCGTTATCCTTCATTCGCTTGTAGACGCGGTTGAAGAGCGAATTCATATTGATAACCCCGTCGATGATGCTCTTCTCCTCACCCACAGGGGCCTTGACGGCCGACACCTTGGCGGCGCAGGGGGTGATATAGAAAAGGCCTATCTCCTCACGCGGAATGCCACGGCTCATCAGCTCCTCGACGGCATACATAGCGCTGAGGTCCAGCGGCACCTTGATGGGCATCACATTCTCCACCAGCGAAGGATACTTTATCTGTATCAGTCGCACAATGGCGGGGCAGAACGACGAGATAAGGGGCCGCACGTCAGGATGCTCACGGGCATACTTCTCCTTGGCCTCCTTGTATATCATGGCGGCGCTCTCCACCTCCATCACATGAGCAAAGCCCAACTCATAGAGGGTGGCGTAGACCTTCGACACACTGATTTCGTCGGGAAACTGCCCGATAAACACCGACGGCAGCAGCGCCACCGAATGAGGGTACTTGCGGAAAGCCTCGAAGTCGTCGTCCTTGATGCTGATAGCCTGTACAGGGCACACCTCATAGCACTTGCCGCAGTCAATGCAGCGGTGCTCCTGGATGGACGCCTTGCCGTCGAAGATACGAATAGCCTCGGTGGGGCATATCTTCATGCAGCGCGAACAGCCAATACAGCCTTCTTCTTCTATTTGGAGAGCGTGGTAAAACATTCCTTAAGTTGAGAATTGAAAATTGAGAATTGAAAATTAATCACGATTCTTTAAGCTTCTTTATTATACTGACCAAGAGCGCTATCAACTCATTGCAGTCATTATTCAATGAAGCATACATTGTATCGTCAATATAGCCTGTAGCATGAATAATATCGAGCCAATACTCCGTCTCATCAGCTTCTTTTAGTGCCACATTTAATTTACTTAGAAAATCAGGTCTAGATTGAGCATTACGGCTTTCTCTCGTATTGGCGCCTATACTTGTCCCACATCGCAACAATTGTTTAGAAAGAACATATTCTTTCTGTTTCTCTGGAAGATACTTATAGCAATTAACTATTCTTATCGCGAAGTCCCTGCTCTTTTCTTGAATTGCGCCAGCCATAATTCTCAATTTTCAACTTTCATTTTTCAATTAAAGTTGACTTCCATCTCGACGGTGGTGCCTACACCGACTTCGGAGGTAACGTTCATCTTGTCGACATTCTTCTGCATGTTGGGCAGACCCATGCCGGCACCAAAGCCCATGTCGCGCACTTCGGGGCGGGCGGTGCTGTAGCCCTCTTGCATGGCCAGGGCGATGTCGGGGATACCGGGGCCTTTGTCGGCCACCACCATACGTATCTTGTCGGGGTCGATATCCACCAGCACCTTGCCGCCATAGGCGTGGGCAATGGCGTTCACCTCGGCCTCATAGAGCGCCACCACCACACGCTTCACCACCTGCGGGTTGACATTCAGCTGCTTCAGTGTCTTCTTCACCGAACTCGACGCCTTGCCAGCATTGACAAAGTCGCCTTCAATCACTGTATACTCTTGATGCATCTTTCAAATTGATAATTGATAATTGAAAATTGAAAATTCTTTAAATTGAAAAAAGATACTTGAAAATCGAAAATCGTCCTGTAGCATCAGCCAATTCTCAATTTTCAACTTTCAATTTTCAATTCAATACAGGGGTTTAAGGCCCAATTCGAAGAGCAGGCCGCAGGTCTTGAACATCGAGAAGGGGGTGCAGATGAGCACCATATCGTTCTCGTCGGCCAGCTCGACCATATCCTCTGTGGGGCGTTTGCCACGCACGAAGATGACCACGTCGAGGTTGGCCATGTCGCAGGTGCGGATGGTCTGCACATTGCAGAGGCCCGTGATGAGCACCGGCGTGTCCTTGAGGGTGAGCACATCGCTCATCAGGTCCGAGGCGAAGCAGTGCTCCACCTCCCTATCCAGTTTGTCGGCGCCGAGGCCCACCGTGGCACCGAGTTTGTCTACAATTTGCTGTAAAGTCATAGTATATACAATGTTATTTTTAGTTGAATTTGAAAATGCAAATATACGAACTATTTTCCAAACAGCATAAAAAAAGTGCAACCCCGTGACGGAATTGCACTTACAGAAGTCGCCCTTCAACCCCTATCTCTTGTTCCGGGCGTTGAAGCGATAGCTCATGCCGACGCCGAACGACAGTGGAGCATACTGTCCCTCCTTGCTGCCGAAAAGATGGGCATAGCCGGCCTTGACGTTGAACTTGAAATGTTCCCAACCGAAGCGCACCTCGACGGTAGGCTCCACCAGCAGGCAGTGCTCCTCGGCATAATGATGTGTGCCATACCATTGGGTAATGCCACTGACGGTATCGGTCACCATCACCGTGCCGTCGCCGACATTCAGGTCTCGGTTCATATAGCCTGTCTTGAGGCTGAAGGCGATGTCCATATTGAGAAAACGTGTCAAGTTCTGCCAGCCGGCATCCGCCTGCACGAACACCAGCCAATGACGACCATAAGAGTCCAAGCCCGGGTCGGAGTCACGATAATTGTAACCCCTGCCGTATCCGGCACCGCCATACAGCTCCCACACGAAGCGGTCGCCCACAGGGAAATAGGCACCCGCCAGCGCCTGATAGTATCTGCGCTGCGGGTCAATGCTGGCCGCTGCGGCGAAATGGTCGGTAAAGCCATAGGCCACCGTGGCGCGCAAAGCCACTTCATCTGCCGCCACAACGGCACCTTCTATCTGCATTTCTCCTTTCTCCCTTATCAGCGGGATATCCGTGCAAGTGGGCGTATAGACTGAACATCCCGTCACCAGGCACGCCAACACGGCGATGACTACTTTCTGTAAACCGATAATCTTTTTCATGGTTTTATTATTTTAATTGCCAATTCTCTTCAAATATATTCTATAATCCGCATAGCCATATTCAGGATGCCACTGCGGATTCATCAGCACAGCCTCTTTCTTGTCTATCTTCTCAAGAGTAAACATTGTCGAATAGGTATAATCAGTATCCGGGAAGGTCAAAATCAACTTGTCTTTTTCTATCTTATAAGTGAAATCCGCATAATTGGTATAGCCGTCGCTATAAATATGGTATACCCAGCCCGTCTTATCTTCCCTGAATTTAAAATACCATTCTTCATCTGTCACATCAGAGGTATGCGTGGTATGGGTCTCTTCGGGAGTATATGAGACGTACGGCACCTGCCAATGGCCCACGATAAGGGTTTCGGGGTCGTCGCTGTCTTTCGTGCAGCCGGAGAAACATAAGGCCAGCGCAGCGGCGAACAGGGCAGCATAGATTATCACATGTATTTTCATAATAGGCTGTTTATGGTTAGATTTGAAAATGCAAAAACACGAACTTGTTTACCGCGCCACGACGAGGCGCTTGGTGCTGACGCCCATGGGGGTCTGGATGTGGAGGATATAGGTGCCGGCGGGCCAGCCCGTCACCTC
>JAEEGF010989412.1_pt1 | contig 11075 bp, 9 predicted proteins | sample 9134171 | NCBI WGS metagenome assembly JAEEGF01 (sample SAMN16246542, study PRJNA631951) | gut metagenome | biome: gut microbiome; feature: rumen; material: AP-attached | host: Bos | place: Iran: Karaj | collected 2018-10
GAAATCGGCGAGAGCAGATTGCGAGAGAATTTGCGTTCTGATGATGGCACTTTTTTGCAGGAATACTTTGTGTATTGCAAGAAAAAGTGACGAAATCAGGGCGGAAATTGTCCGCAAGATGCCGATGACGATTTGATCAGCGTTTACTCAAGGAGAAGGCTTTTGGGGGGCGGGTCGAGATCCTTCGTCGGTTTCCCCTCCTCAGGATGACACCCCTTCCGGTATCGGACTGCGGGCAGCCCGATACCACCTCCCCCAGAGGGGGAGGCAAGGAGGGGGGCGGCTATCAGCCGCCCCCCTCTGCTCTTACAGCATGAAGATGCTGTCGTCGTTCTCCACCCAGTCTGAGACGGGGATGGTGCGGTACTCCGTGGGACTCTGGCGGATCACCACCCGGTCGATGCCGGCGTTGATGATCTGCCGCTTGCACATGGAGCAGCTCATGGCGTCGCTCAGCAGCTCCCCGGTCTTGGCGTCCCGTCCCACCAGGTAGATGGTGGCGCCGATCATGTCCCGCCGGGGGGCGGAGATGATGGCGTTGGCCTCGGCATGGACGCTGCGGCAGAGCTCATAGCGCTCCCCGGAGGGGATGTGCAGATTCTCCCGCATGCAGTAGCCCAGGTCCGAGCAGTTGCGGCGGCCCCGGGGCGCGCCGTTGTAGCCGGTGGAGATGATCTCGTCGTTGCGCACGATGATGGCGCCGTACTTCCTTCTCAGGCAGGTGGAGCGCTCCAGAACGGAGTCGGCAATGTCCAGGTAATAATTCTGCTTGCTGGTGCGGCTGTCCATGGCGGGTCCCTCTTTTCTGCAGATTTTCTGCGCCTATCATACCGCATGCGGCTCCCGCCGTCAATCTTTTGATTTTGTTCAATCATTTGTAGCATTTTCTTTTTGTCTATGATATAGTGTGACCATGAATCGCAATTATCAGAAGGAACTGGACCGAATCATCCAGAAACGGGGCCAAAAAGTGCCCCGGGTGCTGCTGCACGCCTGCTGCGGCGTCTGCTCCGGCTCGGTGCTGGAGTATTTGACGGAGTATTTCGACGTGACGGTGCTGTGGTATAACCCCAATCTCTATCCCCAGGCGGAGTTTGACCGCCGCTTCCAGGCCCTGGTGCAGATGATCGAGCGGATGGGTCTTGGGGATAAGGTCAGCGTCCTGGCGGAGCCCTGGAAGCACGAGGACTACGACAGGCGCGTCAAGGGCCTGGAGCAGGAGCCGGAGGGCGGCGCCCGCTGCACCGAGTGCTTCCGGCTCAGACTGCTGGAGACGGCGCGGCTTGCCAGGCACTACGGCTACGACTATTTCTGCACCACCCTGACCCTCTCCCGCCACAAGGACGAAAAGCGCATCAATGCCCTGGGGGAGGAGATCGGAAAGGCCGCCGGGGTGGCCTGGCTGCCTTCGGACTTCAAAAAGCAGGGAAGGGAGATGCGCTCCCGGGAGCTTGCCAACGAGCACGGCATCTACCAGCAGCTCTACTGCGGCTGCGAATTCTCTCTCCACAAGAGAGAGGAGAAGGAAGAGCCAAATCTGTAGGGGACGGCGTCCTCGACGTCCCGTCCTCTCGCGCCGAGCTTCCGCAAAAGCGGAAGGGAGTGCGATTCTTTTGTATAAAAGCTGGTTTCCACACCCAGCTTTGACCCAACGGTCGAACCAAAAAATGGAGCCGCGCAGTCGGCTTATGTTTTGTCGGGTTCCTCCGTTGGCAAAATATAAAATGGAGGTACCCCCCAAACATGAACAAGCAAAACCCCAACAGAGTCTTCCGCCTGGCCGTCATGGCCGTCATCGCCGCCGCCTACGCGGCCCTCACCATCGTGCTGGCCCCCATCAGCTACGGGCCGGTGCAGTTTCGCGTCAGCGAGGCGCTCACCGCCCTGCCCTTCCTGATGCCCGGCGCCGTCTGGGGCATCTTTGCCGGCTGCGTCCTGGCCAACCTCTACACCGGGAGCGTGCTGGACATCGTCTTCGGCTCCCTGGCCACCCTGCTGGCAGGGCTGCTCACCGCCTGGTTCGGCAAAAAGGGCAACACCGTCAAAAACCGTCTCCTGGGCTGCCTGATGCCCGTGCTCTTCAACGCCGTCATCGTGGGCGCGGTGCTCACCTGGGGCTATGGATTCCAGGAGTTTCCGGATAAGCCCCTGGCCTCCTACGGCTTCAACGCCCTCACCGTGGGCCTGGGCGAGGCCGCCGTGCTGTACCTCGTTGGTTATACGCTGCTGCGTCAGCTGCCGAGGATCCAGGCCATCCGCGAGTTTATCGACCGCTTCAACAGGAAATGACCCCCGGACGGGGGTGAAAGGAGATCGACATGCGCGTTCGCAAAGCCATCATCCCCGCAGCGGGCCTGGGGACCCGTCTGCTGCCCAACACCAAGAGCATCCCCAAGGAGATGCTGCCCCTGGTGGACAAGCCCGTGATCCAGTACATCGTGGAGGAAGCCGTGGCCGCCGGCGTGGAACAGATCCTCATCATCACCAACCGGGGCAAAAATCCCATTGAGGACTACTTTGACTATGCCCCCGACCTGGAGGAGCGGCTGCTCCAGGACGGTAAGAAGGACGAGGCAAATGTGGTCCGCCGGGTGGCGGACATGGCGGATGTGTTCTTCCTCCGCCAGAAGGAGACCAAGGGCCTGGGCCACGCCATCTGGCGGGCCAGGAGCTTTGTGGGCGACGAGCCCTTCGGCGTCCTGCTGGGCGACGACATCATGCTCAGCGAAAAACCGGTGCTCAAGCAGCTTGTGGAGGCTGCCGAGGCCAATTCCTGCAGCGCCATCGCCGTGCGGGAGGTGCCGGACGAGCTGATCGTGAAGTACTCCTCCGTGAAGCTGGAGGAGAAGCTCTCCGATCGGGTCTATCGCATCAGCGACATGAACGAGAAGCCCACCCTGGAAGAGAAGCTGTCCCAGTACGCCATCCTGGGACGCTATGTGCTGACCCCGGGCATCTTCGATATCCTGGAGCACACCGCTCCCGGCCGCAACAACGAGATCCAGCTCACCGACGGCATGAAGGAGCTGGTGCGCCACGAGCCCATGTGCGCCGTGGATTTTGAAGGCCGCCGCTACGACACCGGAAACCTCAAGGGCTATCTGGAGTCCATCATCGACTTTGCCCTGAAGAACGAGGAGGCCGGCCCCTGGCTGCGCCAGTTCATCCTGGACAAGGCCGAGCAGCTCCGGTAAAACGCGATACAAAAAGCACCCCACCGGGGGTGCTTTTTTCATGCCCGCAAGACCGCAGGGGCGAGCATGGCTCGTCCGCCCGGTTCCCTGGGGCGGCGGTTGGAGCGGACGGCCCGCGCCCCCTTACCGAAAGGGGGCTGTCGCCCTTGGCTCCCCCTCCGGGGGAGCTGTCAGCGAAGCTGACGGAAGGGGTGCGACGGTGACTGGGGGATCAAATCTCTTGCCTTTACCGGAACTGCGTGAAGTCGATGTTCCAGGCAATGGCCTGGAGGGAGTAGAGATCCGGGTGGTTTGGCACGATGAGCACATAGTGCTCCGGCGCCTCATAGAGGATGGCGGCGATATCATAAGGATCCTCTCCCGGCAGGGACAGGCTCACCACCGCGCCGCAGCGGGTCTCGAAGAGCCATTCCTCCCGGCCCTCCGCCGGCCCGGGCAGACGAAGATCGGCAAAGAAGCTGCCCTTTTCCCAGCAGCGCAGCCGGTAATAGGGCGTGTCCAGAGCAAAACCCGTGTCGTAGAGCAGCAGGTCCTGGGGCTCGATGACGTCGAAGGGCGTGAGACCCAGGCGCTGCCAGACCTGCTCCGTGCTGAGCTTCTCCGCATAGGCGTCAAAATCCCGGACGCCGCCGTTATAGCCCCGGGGGTACACACAGCCGTTGTGGATCCAGGACCAGTCTCCGGGATACCGGAGACCATAGTCCGCCGCGATCTTCTCATAGGCCTCCCGCAGGGCGGGCTCCGCCTCCTCCGTGCAGCCCATGGGGCAGCCGTCCCGGGCCATGGGGCTGTCCTTCCGGGAGATATACCAGTCCAGGAAGGCCCGGCTGGCCTTCGCCTCCGGCCGCTCGCAAAAGGCGGAGAGGGTCAGGGAGGGCTTCTCCCCGGCATAGACCCGCTTTTCCAGCAGGAAGTTTTCCTCCGGCGTGCCGTTGCAGGCGGCGGCAAAGGCAAAGGCCTCGGCAAGCTTCTCCGCCTGCTCCCGCCCGCCCGGCACCTGAGAGCTCAGATTGAGGAAGGCGTCCTTCCCGGTGTAGTGGATCAGGACCGCGTGGTAGAGATCCTCTGTCTCCGGGTTCAGGGAGAGGTTCTGCCCCTCCCTGGCATAGTCGATGACCACGGTGTCGCCCCCGGCGGTGGTATAGCTCCACTCCTCAAAGTCCTCCTCATCCCGGATCAGGGTCAGGTAGGCGGGAATGGTGCCGGGCACGTAGCGGCTCAGGCTCCAGATGCATTCCCGATCACCCAGGAATACGCTGCCCTCGGACTTGTAGGCTCCGTCCTCGAACACATAGCCCGGGGAAACCCAGCCCTCGCCCAGAAAGAAGGGCGCGGTGCCGGTGAGGCGGTAAAACTCTGCCTCGGTGGGCGGGAAAACCATGGAGCTGTGGAGCCGGAGACCGTAGCGGTCCCGGATCTCCAGGAGCTTTTCCGCCATGGGCACGTCGGAGGCCAGGTAGATGTCGGACCCCAGCAGCGCCTGGGCCGCAGCGTCGTCGCACCAGTCCCAGGCCCCGCCGCCCGCGGCCACGGAGGCCTTTGTCATCTCCTCCTGATACTGCAGCTGGAAGGAGAACCACTCCGCCGCCGCCTGATACTCGGGGCTGTCCCGGTAGCCGGTGGGCAGCAGGATCACCGCCTCCGCCGGCTCCAGATGGGAGCTGCCGTCCTCTTCGATGACGGCGAGGGTGGTCTCATACCCGGTGTGCACCGTCCGCTCCCGCAGGCCGAACCAGCCGAGGGCGTAGGCCGTCACGGAAAAGAGCGCCGCCAGGGCGGCCGCGATCAGCGCCGTACGCAAAAGCTTTACCGGAACATGCCGCCGCGCCTTTTTGGGCGCCGTGGGCGCCTCCTCCGCAAAGAGAGGCGGCGTGCCGCTGTAGTCCCGGAGAAAGGACTGAAAGGAGCTTTCCACATCCGGAAGCGTATCGGCAGTCCTGGCGGTATAGGCGTCCATCAGGGCCAGCCATTCCACACTGTCACAGTCCGGCTCCAGGGCGCGGATCCGCTCTTCCAGCTCCTGCAGACTTTCCTTATCGTACATGTACGCTCCCTCCTTTCTCCCGGGCTGCCAGCTCCTGGCGCAGTCGTTTCTTGCAGCGGTACAGCCGTTTCCGGCAGGCCTCAAAGCTCATGCCGCAGAGCCGGGCAGCCTCTGCAATAGAATAGCCCTCGCAGTACACCGCCCGCAGGAGCTTCCATTCCTCCTGACTCATGTGCTCCCGCAGATCACTGTCTTCCGCCTCCGGCGGCGGGGCAGAGAGCTGCAGCTCCTCCAGGGGCACGGTCCGCCGGGCGATGGCGGCCCGCTCCCGCTGGGCGTGGAGCACGGCGTAGCCCGCCGCCCGGATCAGCCAGCCCTGGGGATTGGGACTTTGCCGCAGCTCCTCCAGCTTCTCCTGGGCCAGCACGAACACGTCCTGGGCCAGTTCCTGGGCCAGCTGCTCATCCTGCAGCCGCAGCCGGGCAAAGGTATAGATTTTCGGGTACATCTCCCGATAGATGGTTTCCAAAAAGCTGTCGGTCACAGCGCCACGTCCTTTCGCTTTCGAGGCTGCCGCGAAAAATGAATTTCATCATCGTTTACTCGTGTCCCCTTTTCACGCCTCTGATGGTATATGCCATTGGGGACCCCGAAAGGAGACAAAAATGAAGAAAAAAATCAGAAGAATGATAGGTGTATTGCTGTTGGCTGCGTTCTGCCTGCCGCTCTGCGCCTGCAGCCCGGCGCCGAGCCTCACCGCCGGACACTCGGCCCAGGTGGAAATCGCCCAAGAGGCAAAGAAGATCGTCGTGAACCGGCTGGCCTCCACCCAGGTGCAGCCGCCGGATAATTGCAATCTGGACTGGCAGAGCGGCCTGGTGCCCTCAAATGGGCGGCTCTACGTCCACGCCCAGGGCATCGACCAGCCCCACCGCATCTGTTCCTATGATTTGGAGGGCGGCGACCTGCGCCTGCTGGAGGCCTATGACGGCGAGACGATCAAGGGCCTGGGCGCCTCCGACCGGGGGACGCTCTATGTGCTGAACAATCCCTATAACGAGGCGACCCGCCAGTTTGACTATGTCCTGCGGGAGCTGGATGAAACCGGCGCGGAGCTGCAGCGGCTTTCTCTCGGCGGCGGGGACTACCCGGCGGATTTCTTTCCCTTCTGGCTGCAGGCGGCGGGGGATACCGTCTATTTGCTGGGTAACGGCTGGCTCTCCGTCTTTTCCGCGGAGGGCGGGCTTCGCCACCTCTATGACGTGCAGACGCCCTCCTCCCAGAACATGGCCCTGCTGCCGGACGGACGGCTGGTGCTGGACGGCTGGGAAAACGAGTCCTTTGTGCTCACTTTCTTTGACAGGGAGGCCGGGACCTTCGGCGGCAGCATTCCCCTGGAGCATTCCGGCACCCTGCTCTGCGGCGGAGAGCGCCGGGACCTCTATCTCAGTGACGGGATCAGCGTCTTCGGCCTGGATCTGGCAAGCGGACAGCTGGAAAAGCAATTCGAGTGGCTCTCCGTGGGCATCGTGGGCCGGGAACTGCTGGAGGCGCCGGGAGAGGGCTTTTTCGCCGCCGACGGGGAAAACCGCCTTTTCCGCATGCGCATGAGGGAGCTGGAGGCCGACGAGAACGGGGAGCTGGACAGCATGACCCTGGTGGTACCGGACCGGCTCTTCCTCAGCCCCCGGCTGGAGGACGCCATCCTGGACTGGAACCGGGAACACCCGGAATGCGGCATCCTGGTGCGGGACTATTTCACCGGCGAGCACTCCAACGACTGGCAGCAGCAGGAGCAGGCGGAACGGGCGGCGGAGGAGGCCATGGCCCTGGACATCATCACCGGCCAGGTGCGGCCGGACCTCTTCTCTCTGGACAGCCTGAACGCCGCCTCCCTTGCGGTGAACGGGAAGCTGGAGGACCTGTACCCCTACCGGGACGCGGACCCGGAGCTGGGCCGGGAGAGCTTCTATCCCAATGTGCTCCGGGCCCAGGAGATCCGGGGCGGCCTCTATGAGGTGGTGACGAACTATCAGCTTGTCACCGTGACGGGGGAGGCCGGAGCGCTTGCCGGCGCGGAGAATACCTGGGAGGGGCTGCTCCGCCGGGCGGAGGAGCGCGGCTCCCGCCTCTTCACCGCCGAGACCCGGAGCCAAATGGATCTGCTGGATCTGCTGGTGCAGGTCTCCGGCAAAAAGCTCGTGGACTGGGACAGCGGGGAAGCCCATTTTGACACGCCCTATTTCCACGCCGTCCTGGAGGCGGCGCGGCAGCTTCCCGCCCAGGGGGCGGACCCGGCGGAGTACTACGCCCGCCAGCCCGACCGCAGCGAGGGGGAAGGCCTTTTGTACATCGAGGACCTGGGGGATCTTTGGCAGGGGGCCTGCGCCGCGGATGACTACCGCCCGGAGAGCTGCGTGATCACAGGCTTCCCGGAGCTGGGCAGCGTCCTCTATCCCACCAGTGCCATCGGTCCCGCCGCCCTGGGCATGTCCTCATCCTCCGTTCACAAGGCGGAATGCTGGGCCTTCCTGCGGCAATTTTATCTCCACCCCATGACCTACGGCTTCTCCGGCCTGCAGGGGAGCCTGGAGGAGGAGATCGAGCGGCAGCTGCAGCAGCGGGACCGGGACGGGCTCACCAACCGCTGGCCCCATGCGGAAGAGGATATGCGCCTCTTTGCCGCCGCCTTCACCGGCGCTGCCGTGCTGGCCCGGCAGGACGGCACGGTCCGGGACATCCTCCGCGCCGAGGCGGCGCCCTTCTTCGCCGGGGAACGGAGCGCAGAGGACTGCGCCGCCCGGATCCAGGAGCGGGTGAAGATCTACCTCTCCGAGCAGTGCCCATAAAAAAGTGGGGACCTGACAAAAGCGCTTGAACGGATGTAGGGGCTGCCGCCCTCGGCAGCCCGCATAAACAAATCTCCGACGAATACAGGAAGGAAAAACTCGTATTCGCCGGAGATTCTCTTTATTCTTGGCTTTTTCTGCCGGGACGTCCGGGAGGCCGTCCCCTACAAGCCGGTCTTTCCACGGCTTTCAGGGATTTCTATATCCCCTTGTATTTTACGGATGGAGAGTAAGGCATCAGCCTTCCCGCTTCTCCTTCCAGAGCCTGCCGGTATAGCGGAAGAGCAGGGGGTAGACGCCGATGTCCACAAAGATCACCACCGCGTAGCGAAGGCTTCGGATCAGGTGGGCGGTGAGATCCCCGGCGTCCAGCAGCTCCTTGGGGAAGGGCAGCTTCAAAAGGGTGTTCAGCCCGAAGTAGATCGCGGCGCCGCCCAGGGTGCGCAGGACGCAGCGCAGGATATTGTGGGTGCTTTCGAAGCGGACGTACTTTTCCTCAAAGGGCTCGGCCAGGAGAAAGCCCAGCAGCATGCCGAAGGCGGTGTAGTAATCGCTGCTGCTGCAGTAGAAAAAGCCGGGCAGGGCCGTGAGGAGCAGCACCGCGTAAAAGGCCGGGCGAGGCAGCCTGCGGCGCAGCCAGGGCACCAGCAGCATCACGATCAGGCCCAAGGCCCAGCCGCAGAACACATCCGTGGGATAGTGGGCGCCCACTACCACCCGGGAAAAGCCCACCAGCAGCGGCAGCAGAACGGCCAGCACCCGGAGGAGCCGGTTCTTCTTTTCGTGGGCGGCCAGGGAGCCGTAGAGGGACACGGCGCTGGAGGAGTGGCCGCTGGGGAAGGAATAGCCCTGGGCCGCCACGTCCATGATGTCGGCGTCCGGCTCGATCTTGCGCAGCAGCTGGATTTTGTCGCTGGCAAAATAGGGCCGCAGCCGCAGGGCGATGTTCTTGATCATCGGGTTCCACACGCTGGCCACCAGCACGTTCACGCCCACATACTTGCCGAATTCCTTGTTCCAGCCCCAGTACAGAAAGCCCATGACCAGCACCAGAAGCAGCTGCTCTCCAAAGGCGGAGAGACTGCTCAAAATCGAGAGCAGAGGTCCCTCGCTGCCAACGGCGCTCTGCAGCCACTCCATCAGGCGGATCTCCCAGTCGAAGAAGAAATTGTTGCCCAAAACCGCGGTCATGGAATCATCTCCTTTTTGATATGACGCTATTGTAGCGCCTTTTTTCCGGGGATGCAAGGCTTTCTCTTGCATATAGCCTGTTGATAGGATATGATGAAAAAAACGGCTTGAGGAGGCTTCCGCCATGAAGATCAAGACCAGGCCCCTTTCCTACGAGCAGGTGATGGCCCTGCCCCGTCCGGAGCACAAGCCGCCCCAAAAGCCCTCCCGTGCCCTGGGCGCCCTGATCCGCCTCCTGGGGGCAAAGGACCTGAAGGAGACGGACTTCAGCTGGCGGGAGGAACGGATGGAGGAGCTGGGGCCGGGACCCTACCTGATCCTGATGAACCATTCCAGCTTCATCGATCTGGAGATCGTGAACCGGATCTTCTACCCCAAGCCCTACTGCATCGTCTGCACCTCCGACGGCTTTGTGGGCAAGGAGGGGCTGATGCGCGCCATCGGCTGCATCCCCACCAACAAATTCGTCTCGGACATGAACCTCCTGCTGGACATGGACTGCGCCCTCCGGGAAAAGGGCTGCAGCGTGCTGCTCTATCCCGAGGCCAGTTACAGCTTTGACGGCACTGCCACGCCTCTGCCCCGGGGCATGGGGGTGATGCTCAAGCGCCTGAAGGTGCCGGTGGTGGGCATCCTCACCGAGGGGGCCTTCACCCGGGATCCCCTCTACAACTGCCTGCAGAAGCGGCAGGTCAAGGTCAGCGCCACGGTGCGGGGCCTTCTGACGAAGGAGGAGATCAAGCAGAAGAGCGCCAAAGAGCTGGACGAGCTGCTGGACCGGATGTTCTCCTTCGACGGCTTCGCCTGGCAGCGGGACAAGGGGATCCGCATCCCCGAGCCCTTCCGGGCGGACGGGCTGGAGCGCATCCTTTACAAGTGCCCCCACTGCATGGCCGAGGGGAAGACCCTGGGCAAGGGGACGCGGCTGCGCTGCGAGAGCTGCGGCGCGGAGTACGAGCTGGACGAGCTGGGGCAGCTGCACCGCCTGAACGGGGAGACGGCCTTTTCCCACATCCCGGACTGGTACGCCTGGGAGCGCTCGGAGGTCCGGAAGGAACTGGAGGAGGACCGCTATCTGCTGGATGTGCCCGTTGAGATCGGCATGCTGGTGGATTTCAAGGCCATCTACATGGTGGGCGAAGGCCGCCTGCGCCACGACCGGGAGGGCTTCGTCCTGGAGGGCTGCGAGGGCAAGCTCCATTTTGAACGGCCCGCCCGGCTGAACTACAGCCTCTATGCGGACTACTACTGGTACGAGATAGGCGACATAATCTGCATAGGAGACAAGGAGTGTCTCTACTACTGCTTCGTTAAGCCCGGCGTCAACGTAGCCAAGGCCAGGATCGCCACGGAGGAGATCTTCAAGCATATAAAAGAACAGCGCAAGACCGATGCGATGTAATGTGATATAGTATTGAGGCATTTTCCTACTAACGAAGTGGAGTTTATATGATCTGTAATAATATCTTAGAGGCGATCGGCAACACGCCGGTTATCCGCCTCAACCACATGACGGGACCCGACGACGCGGAGGTCCTGGTAAAGTACGAAGGCCTTAATATCGGCGGTTCTGTTAAGACAAGAACTGCTCTTCGCATGATCGAAGCAGCAGAGAAGGAAGGCAAGCTGAAGCCCGGCTCCGTTATCGTTGAGCCTACAAGCGGCAATCAGGGTATCGGCCTTTCCCTCGTAGGCGCAGTAAAGGGCTATAAGGTAGTGATAATCATGCCTGATTCCGTAAGTGCCGAGAGACGTCTTCTTATCCGCCAGTACGGCGCTGAGTTGAAGCTTATCCACGACAACGACAATATCGGTGAATGTATCGACAGATGTATCGAGGAAGCAAAGAGAATGGCT
>JAEEGF012018807.1_pt1 | contig 11075 bp, 4 predicted proteins | sample 9134171 | NCBI WGS metagenome assembly JAEEGF01 (sample SAMN16246542, study PRJNA631951) | gut metagenome | biome: gut microbiome; feature: rumen; material: AP-attached | host: Bos | place: Iran: Karaj | collected 2018-10
CAGACGGAAAAAATCGTAAAGGAATAAGCAATATTTCACACCTTAAATCGTTCATATATCATGAAGAGAACCATTATATTCCTGATACTGGCAGTTTTCTTCTGTGCACAGCCGCTCCTTGCCCAGAGCGATTCCACTGACGTCGCCACCATCGACAGCCGTGGTGACACAGACGGCAATGACACCAAAGGCGGCGGTGGCACGATCTATCCCCCTGTTCCTTCAGACAGCATCGACGACCCTATCACCCCAGGCTGGCCCGACACGCCCATTGACACGACTATTATCCACCCCTTCAATCCCCATGCGATTCCTTTCTATGGTGCTCTCAGCGGGCAGTTTGCCGTATCGGCCACCGGTGGTGCCACCTACAGCGTTCCCATCGAGGTTCCGCCGGGCATCGGAGGCATGCAGCCGCAGGTGAGCATCGTCTACAACAGCCAGTCAGGGCTCGGCAACGTGGGCTGGGGCTGCAACGTGGCTGCATCATCGTCTATCACCCGGGGCATGAAGGACATCTTCCATGACGGAACGGCCAAGGGTATGACCTATGCCGCTGATGATGCCTACTTTCTCGACGGCAAACGCCTGATTCTTGCGGATGGAACGGAAGGAGCAGTCGGCTGTGTCTATCATCCCGAGGGTGACCCATTCACCGATGCCACCGTCAGGCAGGGACAGTACGGAACCTATTTCGAGGTGAAGTCACCCGACGGCATGACAGCCATCTATGGCGACGACGACAATTCACGTACCCGGTTCACTTCCAACGGATCCCCATATGTGTCATCCTGGCATCTCAGGGCTTTGACTAACTCCCGTGGGACATCCATCTACTATCAATATGCTGACACTGACTACTATCACTGTGTATCAAAGATTTCCTATTACATAGGAAACGGAAGCGCCTGCACCATCAATTTCACCTATGCTCCGATTGGCAGTGCCGCCCAGAAGTTCCGTCTGATGAATGTCGAGGGCAAGATAGACAAGCGTCTTACGCAGATCACCTGCAAGGAGGGCAGCACCACGCTGCGTACCTACAGCTTTACTTACAACACCACTTCCGATGGAACCACTGTTAAGTTTCCTCGTCTGACATCAATCTATTCGATGGACGGTAGCGGCAACACTCTTCAGCCTATCAACCTAACGTGGGATCATCTGCCTGCATTGGCATTGTCGTCATATCATCCAAGTGTACTTGTATATGACTCAAACTCCTTTGAAACCGTTACGTCAAAAAGTTTTCTGTCAATTGATATCAACAATGATGGGCTTACAGATATTATCGAAATTCACCCGACGGAGACCGATATGTCTGGTATTATCCTTGGAGTTTCTATATTTAAGGCACAGAGGAATTCTGACGGTACAATTTCATTTCCAGAAAGAATCCATTATGCCATTGAGGGTTTTTCTGTCTATGGTGGAAAACTTGACAGCAACCTGTTCCTAGACTATGATGGCAATGGTACTATTGACTTGCTTATACCTGTCATTCAAGGTAATGGTGAAACAGGTGTGGAGGAATTCTCATACTATATCTATAGCTATAATAAAGAGGACGGTTTTATTCATTCGTCCGTGCGTAACTTTTTCCCGCTAAGGAGCCGATGTACGAAGGATGCTATACCGCTTGTGACCTCCTCCAGCCTTTGTAATAACGGAAAGGACTGTTTTATAGTAATAGAGAAACAAACTCAACATGGGAGGTATCCTATAGTTATTGTGCAAAATGAAATGCCTTTGGTACATTCTTCCCTAAGTTTGCCTTCTGAGCCCAAAAAGGTCTTTACCGGAGACTTCAACAATGATGGACTGGAAGACCTTCTCTTTATTTGCAGTTCTGCCTATAAGATTTTTTTTAACCAGGGAGGTACAGGAACCTTGCCTATTTCAGAAGCATCATGCTATCAAGGAACGACTCTCACAGATGTCCTTAACGTCATGCAAGGAGATTTTAATGGAGATGGGCAACCCGACTTTCTTCTTAACGCAGATGGAGATGGGAAATACTACTTTGCACTAGGTGCTGGCAATGGTCTGTTTACAAAAACCCTAGCATGTGAATTAGACTTGGCTGGGCAGGAAACGCTAAAGGACGATAACCGTTTCTCTATTCTTGTCTGGGATTTCGATAATGACGGGAAGAGTGATGTCTTGATAGGAAAGGCTACATACCATCATCATGGCATATTTACAGGGGCAAACAATGAATATGTCAATACTGATTTCCGATGGATGTTATCTTCAGGAAATAATCTCTTGCAATGGAAAAGGGTAATTACATATCGGGAAGATGACGCATACGTGGGCAGTATTACGATTGGTGATTTCAACGGTGATGGCTATCCCGATATTTTCAACTATGGAAGTAATATATATACAGGTGCATCTTTCTCTGAGGAGAATCCAACAAATATGATGACTTCCACAGGTATTTCTCCATCTTCCTCTAAAGTCAGTTCCGTCACCGATGGCCTCGGCAACACCACGCGCATCAGCTACACCACCATTACCGAGCCTTCTGTCTATACGAAAGGCAGCGGAGCCGTCTTCCCCGTCCTTGACGTTCAGGCTCCGCTCCATGTCGTCAGCAGCGTGCAGGCGCCAACAGCGTCCAGCACCGACTTCACCTCCGTGCAGACGGAGACCTACCGCTATGAAGGGCTGAAGACCCACGTGCAGGGCCGGGGGCTTCTGGGCTTTGCAAGGACGACGGTGGCAAACGACCTGCTGGGCACATCAACCGTTACTGAAACCGGAGGGTGGAACAGCGGCAACCGCTACATGCCGACCTTCACACGACAGACTGTTTCTCTCAACGACAGCACTTCGTCTGAGACTTACACGACCTTTGCCACTGCTGTCAGCGAGGACGAAATGAACTCCTTCTCCCATCCTGCTGCCGCTACGGCCACGGATTTTGATGGACTCACGACCACGACTTCCTACACCTACGACGAAGCCAAGGGTGTGCTCACCTCCAGGAAGGAATGGTATGACGCCGGTGAGTCGGCAATGTTCAAGGAGACCGTCTTCGATGAGTTCACCCCAAGAGGCAAGCAATGGCTGCCGCAGATGGTCGTTACACGTCAGAAGCACAAGCATGACGCAAATGAATTTGTATCCCAGAAGTTCGTCCATTACAATGATGTCGCTTTACCCGACTCGGTCATCGACAACTACGGCTCTTCCCTTCCCCTGACAACCACGAACACCTACGATGGCTATGGCAACCTGACCTCGCAGACAAAGGCAGGTGCAGGCATCAATACGGTGACCACCCACTATCAGTACGATGCAACACGTCGTTTCGTAGCCCAGACGACAACGACACCTTCCTCCGTTGTCACCACGCGGACCTACGATGCCTGGGGCAACGTCCTCACCGAGAGCGACGCCACCGACCCCGCCAACATCCTCACCACCACCAACACCTACGACGGATTCGGCAACCTTCAGCAGAGTGTCTCTCCCGAGGGTATCGTCACCACTGTCGAGACGCAGTGGGGCAGCAGCAAGGCAAAACGCTATGGCACCCTCCGGCAGACACAGGGACAGCCGTGGAAGACCACCTGGTACGACTGCCACGGCCAGGAGGTGGAGTCAGGCACCATCGGCCCGATGGATGTCAGTATCACTGCCACTACTTCCTACGACGAGCGTGGTAACGTCGTCAGCAAGACCTCCACGCAGGGTGACCTCTCCTCATGGGAGACGATGGAGTACGACCAGCGTAACCGTCTCGTCCGCGATGAGCTCTCCACGGGCTCCGTCACCGCCTACAGCTACGCGCCCCGGCAGGTTGTCACAACAGTCAACGGCCGCCAGTATACGAAGACCTACGACGAGTGGGGCAACCTGCTGCGCTCCGAGGAGCCCGTCGGCATGGTCAGCTACAGCTACAAGTCGTGCGGCAAGCCGTCGGCGGCAGGCGGCAGCAGCGGCGGTACGGTCATCATGGCCTATGATGACTGCGGCAACCAGGTCCGCCTCGTCGACCCCGACGCAGGCACCACGACCTACGGCTACAATGCCCTTGGTGAAGTCATCACGCAGACCGATGCCCGAGGCATCACCACGACGCACGGCTACGATTCATTGAACCGCGTCACGCAGACCACCACGGGCACGACCGTCGTCAGCTATACCTACGGCGCGAGCGGCAATGCCAGCCATCGGCTACTCAGCCAGACGAGCGGCGACTACGGCATCAGCTACACCTATGATTCATTCGGACATGTTTTAACCGAGACCCGCAGCTTCGGCTCCACGCAGTACGTCTTCACCAGTCAGTACGACAGCCTCGGACGTATATTGAGTGTCACCTATCCTCAGGATGTTGTCGTCAGCTATGCTTACGACGACTACGGCAATGAGACCCAGATGTCGGTCAACGGCAATACCGTCTGGCAGCTCACCGGCTATGACGGACTGAACACCACCGAGCAGCTCGGAACGGGCGCGACGGCTATGACACGCTTCACCACGCGCGACGGCCACGGCCTGCTCTCAGGTCTCTACCTGCGCCGTGCCTCCAACAATGCGACGCTCCACCAGATGACCTTCCAGCATGACCCACTGACTGGCAACCTCACGAGCCGCACGGGCATGTACAGCTACGGCGAGGACTTTACTTATGACAACATCGACCGCCTGGTGCGCCACCAGGACAGCGGCCACCACATCGACAACATCGTTCAGTACACAACGGACGGCAACATCCAGTACAAGACTGACATCGGAGGCTACGGCTACCAGCCAACGTCAGGTATCAAGCCCCATGCCGTGAAGGATGCGTGGAACACGAGCGGGAAGATTTCAACAGACGGGCAGACCATTGCCTATAACGACTTCGGCAAGGCATCCTATCTCAATGAGGATCATGCAGGACGGCATTACTATCTATACTACGGCCCCGACCAGGAGCGGTGGAAGTCGGAATACTATACCAGTGGGCACAGTTGGCCCGACACCATACGCTACTACATCGGTAATGTGGAGGCCGTGCAGACCGGCCCCGGCATCTCGGAGTACGACTACTACCTTGACCACGGCGTCTACCTGAGGAAGGTCGGCACGCAGTTGCTGACCTACTACCTCTTCACCGACAACCTCGGCAGTGTTACCCGCATCATCCGCTCCAATGGTGCACAGGTGTTCTCTTCGCAGTACGACCCGTGGGGCGTGCAGACGGTGACAACGAACACCATCGCCTTCAGCCGAGGTTACTGCGGCCACGAGATGCTGAACGGCTTCCAGCTGATAAATATGAACGGAAGGCTCTACGATCCTTATCTCGGAAGATTCCTCTCGCCTGACAACTATGTCCAACTTCCCACCTCCGCCCAGAGTTTCAACCGATACTCTTACTGTATGAACAATCCGCTGAAGTATGTGGATCCTGATGGAAATATATGGGGATTATTTACGGTTTTAAATGCAATAGGAAATACTATAACTAATCTTTTTAATCATGGTCTTAATGTTAGTCAATATAGTTATCAACAAACAATCAACGCATGGAATATTGAAAGAAGTATTTTTAAAGGGTCGCTCTTTCAAGTAATAGGGAAACTCACATGGAGTATAAAGGATACTTATACAGGTGATTTAATTGCTAATATTCTTAATTGTTTCGGTTTCGTAAAAGGAGTGTCGTTTTTGGATGGTGCAGCTGCTATTAGGACTTCCTTTATGTCAACTCATGATGCGTTTACCATAGGCCACTATTTGACAGGTGACGATCACTTTTATGCGGATTGGGGAAATTCTGATTTTGTACATGAATATGGTCATTATATGCAATCACAGTTTCTTGGACCATTGTATTGGGGTTTAGTCGCAATTCCAAGTTTCACAGCTACAGTATTAGGAATTGGGCCATGTGCGGACTATCGATGGTTTGAGATTAGTGCAAATAAATTGGCTATAAAGCACTTTGACAAAAAATATGGCGAGGAATCAGAAAATTACAAAAAGGGTAAGATTGACAAATACTTTGACAAGCGAATTTTTGAGACAGGCTATGACAACTCGTCTGGAAACATAAGACTGGATAAAGGTGTTCATCCAACAAAGGGAACGCGATATAGCATTTATGATTTGTTTGGTTTCTTCTTTTGGATATAAAACTATAAAAACTATGCGTATGAAACAAGTTTTATCGAAACAATGGTTTTACACGATACTACTTTGTAGTATATTTGCCCTGTTCTGTTGTGGTGGTGAAGACTATGGTGAAGAGGGAAAGGAGATTCTCTCTTTTGAGATTTACAACAGCAGTGATCAATTAGTTTTTGCTCGTGTTGTAACGTGTAATAAATCAGATGGTGGGGTTGTATCAAAAATGACCCCCAATCTTTATATACCTATAGAATCTAAGGATAGTTTAACCATCACTTTATTACGTCAACAATTATATATCTATAATTACAAGGTGTTTTTTTACAAGCCAGCTACCATGATTGCCATTGCAGAGAACAGAAATTTGACTCATGAAAGCGATGGCGCTTATAGAGACGATCATCGTCGAATGTATGAAAATGATCAAGATTGCGATTCTTGTGTAATTGTTAAGACGTGGGATTTTATATTAGAAAGAAAAGGAGTAATAGAATACAAATGAAGAAAATACTATTATTTGCTGCGCTGATGCTGGTGGCATTGGGCAGCAACGCACAGAGCCACACCCCCAAAGGGAGAGTTGATTCTGCGGGTCGGCTGACGATAGAGCCGCGAGTAGGAATGACTATCGCCACCTTCACGGGCAGCGGTGCAGGTGGTGCCACCGACAAGGTCGGGCTGACGGGTGGGTTCAACCTGGAGTATGGGCTCAGCCCCTTGTGGTCGTTTGAAGCAGGTGTGAACTACACGCAGCTGGGTGCCCGCGACTTCAGCAGGCATATCATGATGGGAATGCTTGAACAGTCTATGCCCACGGAAACAAAATATTTTGCCTTGATCGCCGCTGACAAGAATAGGGTCACCTATAGTCTTGACTATCTGGTCGTTCCGCTGACGGTTGGGTTCCATCCCTATAAAGGTTTGTCGTTGCGCACGGGTGTGCAGCTTGGCTACTGCGTGCGCAACCATGCCAAAGGCTATTATGAAGTATTTGCGAAAGCATATCGGCCAGAGAGCGTTACTGGGAACATCGCCCTTGACCAGTCTGATTTGCAGATTGGTGACATCGGAGCAGAAGTCGACGGCGACCTCGATGACGAGGTAAACAAGTTCGATGTCGGCATTCCCGTCGGTATTGGCTACGAGTGGAAGAATCTCTCGATAGATGCCCGCTACGTGTTTGGCCTGACGAATGTGAGCAAGCAGAAGGGTGAACACATGCGCAACCGTGCCTTCATGTTGACGCTGGGCTATAAATTCAAGGTAACGAGGTAGCAAAGTTATTTTTTTTGAAAGAAATTTTAGAAAGGGTACACTAAAAGTGTTGGAAGTGCCTGCAAATGAAGGCTTTTGCTTCGTTTCATACATACACTGAACATACACTGAGCATACACTACGTTAGAAAGTGAGAAAAGTGTTAATTAGTGAACACTATCCTGAGTTTATGGAGAATCTCAGTATGTTTCTCCCCAAACTATCTGAGAAAGAAAGGCAAGTCTCTTTGTTGTTGAAGGCTCACATTGGTCACCAAACTATAGCAGACATTATCTGCGAAACACAAAACGGAGAGTCGAACATACGTCGTAGACTTTGCAAGAAAGTCTTCTCCAAAGAGATCCCGTCATCTTCAAAATTCGACGATTTCATCGATAGTTTATAGCCATTTTAAGATTATTTTATGACTTAACAACAGGTTAACAGTTGAACTTGTTAACCTGTTGTTAAGTTGTTTTCTTGTGTTTCTCTTTGTTAGTTTGTATATTTGTGGCACAAATTCTAATCAATTAACATAAAAGAAACAATGAAAATGAAAAAAGTATTATTAATGTTGGCCTTTATGGTCATTGGAACTACTACAGTTCTTGCCAATCAGAATTGGGGGGGGTATTTTGTTAGTACTATTCCCGCGTGTGTACAATTTCAGTTGGCTAATGACAACGATGTTGAACGTCCTGTTATCCATCACGTACCCCCTCTCTTACCCGAATTGGGTTACGACGGTAACACGTTTGTGCTTTCCGTGCCTTACGAACTGGAGGATGTCACCATCGTCATCCGCGACGAGGACGGTCTGGTACTTTACTACGACGTGGTCAGCAGCATCACCGACTACTACATGTTCCTGCTCACCGACGACATTATCGCCGACATGTACTCGATTGAACTCTACTATGGCGACTGGCACCTGTATGGTGAGTTCTAACTCTATGATTGTCCTGTCAGGCACGATGAAATTCGTGCCTGACAGGAATTTTTATTATTAAATCGATTTCTATTCCGATAAAATTAGTAACTTTGCATATTATTATAGGATGTATAAAAAAGTAGCTTTAATGATACTGGTGTTTATGGGTGTCAACATTAAGTTTTGCGGTCAACCGCAATTTCTTCCCAACGTTCCAACTCCTACAGTCGCTAGTTTGGGAACTTTTGGAGAGATTCCTGTTGGCCACTTCACTGGTATCCCTCAGGTTCACATACCTCTTCATACAATTAAAGCAGGGAATTATGAGCTTCCTCTTAGTCTTGACTATCATCTGGCAAATGTCCGCCCATCGACACAATGTGGCGAATTAGGGTTAGGTTGGAGTTTGACAGCAGGAGGGTATATCTCACGAACTGTACGAGGAGTGTGCGATGAGCGGTCAGACAATTATGGTTATTACTCTCATCATTCAAAGATGGAGAATATGACACATGATGAGTTTGTTAATCATACCGTTAATCATCTCTATAATACCAGTGGAGGCTCTTCTTATGAATTGTGCGCTGACGAGTTCTCTTTTAATTTCTGTGGCTATTCGGGCTTCTTCTATCTAAATGAAATCGGCAATTGGACAGTTGTTTCAGATGATGACATCAGGGTTGAGTTTATCCCATCCACAGGCTTTGTAAGTTTGAGCGGTCTTTCTTCCCGCATATCATATTCAAATTGGGCGAACAGGAACAATAACAACAGATTTTTTAACCGGTTTGCACTCTACACGCCTGATGGGTGCCGCTACGAGTTTGGAGGAATCTCTGCAACAGATTTCTGTATAGATTATTATCAACGTAACTCAAATGATCTGATAGCCACGACCTGGAAACTTAAAAAAATCACCACAACAGACGGACGGACCATAGAGTTCTCGTATTCGCCATCGCCCCTGCAATGTGATGTCAGGTATGTACCTACCCAAAGATGCTTTTATGGACTTACAGAATACTTCGGTTGGAATGTATGGGCTCTTGTCAGTGATAATGGTGCCATACAGAACGGAAGGCGTGGTTTCACGGGGTACTTGCTTTTTGGTACTCATCTGACAAGAATACAAACAGAAACCGAAACGGTCGATTTTCACTATTTTACGGATACCCATTACAGTACCAGTCTTGTGGGTAGACAGGCCTTGTTTTGGATTGACAGGAATAACATTCGCAACGACTTTTACTCTTACTACCAAGGTGATCCCGCCGACCAGTTTGATGTGTTCTTAAATAAACACATAACTAACGAATCTGACCTGCTGGATCAATTTGGGAATGTGATTCTTTCTTACATCTCTGTTAATAAACATCATCCTCAAAAGAGCATCCATTTTGATTACACATACAACAACAGACGCAAACTGTCACGTTTAGTCTTTCGCAGTGGGGCCTATTATCCTCTGTCGTATTCACCTGATCCTAATTATGGATATGCAATACCAGAGAATGACCAGGTAGATTCCTTTCCAGAATATAGGTTTAAATATGATCAGGTTACTATGCCGTCGCATTATATTCTGAACGGTGTTGACTCGTGGGGATTTTATAATGGGAATAATATAAGTATATCAGCTATTCCGAATTTCCAGATAAAGTATCCAAACCTGTACTATTCAAAGGCAGAAACCTTGAACGAAATAACTTTCCCCACTGGAGGAAGGGTGCATTTTCAGTACGAGCTAAACAATTATCAGAAAGCCATCCAGCCAAACGGTGAAATTACAAGTTACAGCATTTCCAAGACCTCGGGAGGTTTGCGTGTCAAACAGATTGATTTCCTTGATTCCGATTCTGTCTTAGAAAAAACCACTCGCTATTACTACACAACGGAAAAAGACGGCAATATTAGCAGTGGCATAACTAAGAGTGAGCCTACAGATTCTATAGTGTTTACATTTGGGGATGATGAGCAGACTGGTAGCCAGCCTTTCTTGATTATGAAGTCAGAGGGAGGATTCTTCCCAGACCTTACAAACCATAACAGCCCGAATGTAGGCTATAGTACTGTTTTTGAGGAGACAATAACACCAGACGGCCAAACTGCCGGCTATATACGTTATGACTACTCAAACTACGATGACGATATATTTGGACAACCTCACCTTGATATACTTCCTTCTGACAGTGCCAACGTAGGCAGATACAATGCCACGTCTCCTGTTACCAGCAAATCGCAGGAAAGAGGGAAACTGCTATGCAAGTCATATTACAATACGCAGGGGAGCCTTGTTCGCAGGGAGGAGACACATTATTCGGCAACCATCAATCATTCAATGAATATTGCCACCCAGCATGCTTTGGTTTTCTCAACCAATACGCTGACACCGACCATCTGTCCGTATGGATGGATTACACAGGTCAACACCTATAGTTATCTTCCCACACAGGTAGAGATAAAGGAATACTCTTCTTCCGTACCATATACTTCTAACAAATATTTCCAATATAATGATCATAAACTTCTAACCAGAGAGACTCTTCAGAAAAGTGACGGTAGCGACGTTATCAATGACTACATTTATGCTTATCAGAGGTTATATTGGATGGACGTAAATCATATCCTTACTCCTGTTACGTCAAAACGGACGCACTACGGTAACGAGTGTATGGTTGACAGCGTCATATATGATTCCGCCATGGTGGCGCAGAAAGCCGTCCCATTCATTTACAGGACAATGCACAGATATAATAAC
>JAEEGF010848822.1_pt1 | contig 11074 bp, 9 predicted proteins | sample 9134171 | NCBI WGS metagenome assembly JAEEGF01 (sample SAMN16246542, study PRJNA631951) | gut metagenome | biome: gut microbiome; feature: rumen; material: AP-attached | host: Bos | place: Iran: Karaj | collected 2018-10
ATCCTCGGCAAGCTGCATGAGGCTCTTGTTGGTGATGGAGGGCAGGATGCTGGTGCTCTTCGGGGTGATGTAGGCACCGTCCTTGATGCCGAAGAAGTTGGCAGCGCCGGCTTCGTCGACATACTTCTTCTCCTTGGCGTCGAGGTAGAACTCGCAGGCATACTGGCCGCCGTGGCAAGCCTCGACGTGGGCCTTGAGGCTGGCAGCGTAGTTACCGCCGACCTTGTAGATACCGGTGCCGAGGGGAGCGGAACGGTCGTATTTGCGGGTAATGACGTAGGGGTTGGCCTTGAAGCCGCCCTTGAAGTAGGGGCCCACGGGGGTGACGAAGATGACGAAGAGGTACTCGTCGGCGGGCTTGACACCCACGGTGATGCCGGTGCCGATGAGCAGCGGACGGAGGTAGAGGCTGGCGCCAGTGCCATAAGGCGGGATGAAGCGCTCGTTGAGCTTGATGACCTTCTTGCACATCTCGACGAACTTCTCGGTGGAGAGCTCGGGCATCATGATGCCGCGGCAGGTGCTCTGGAGACGCTCGGCGTTGGCTTCGGGGCGGAAGATGCGGATCTTGCCGTCCTTGCAGCGGTAGGCCTTGAGGCCCTCGAAGGCTTCCTGGCCGTAGTGGAGGCTGGAGGCAGCCATGTGTATCTCAATGTGCTCGGAGGAGGACACCTCGATCTCGCCCCACTCGCCGTTGCGGTAGTAGCAGCGCACATTGTAGTCCGTTTTTACATAACCAAACGGAAGGTTTTGCCAATCTATATTCATGTTTGTTAGCTTATTAGGTTAATACTTTATTATTCAATGATAGAGGCAAAGATATGAAAAAAATGTAAAATAGTGAAAAAAAGTTTGCCATGTCGGAAATTTGTAGTATTTTTGCAGCCGATTTGAGATGGCCCCTTAGCTCAGTTGGTTAGAGCAGCTGACTCATAATCAGCGGGTCCTTGGTTCGAACCCGAGAGGGGCCACAAAGAGTGAGAAGCGTGAAGTGAGAGGTGAAAAGTTATGGGACGCATAATGGCCATAGACTACGGAAAAGTGCGCACGGGGTTGGCGGTGACCGACCCCGTGCGCATTATTGCCACCGCCCTGACGACGGTGGAGACCCCTACCCTGCTGCCATTTCTTAAAGACTACTGCGCACGCGAGGAGGTGGACCTGTTCGTGGTGGGCGAAGCCAAGCACCTGGACGGCACCCCGGCGGAGTCGGCCGCGCTGATAGAGCCTTTCGTGGAACGGCTGAAGGAGGCCTTCCCCGGCAAGGAGGTGGCGCGGGTCGACGAGCGCTTCACCTCGAAGATGGCCTTCCAGACCATGATAGACAGCGGCCTGAAGAAGAAAGACCGGCGGAACAAAGGCATGATTGACCAGATTGCGGCGACGCTGATTCTCCAGACCTATATGAACACAATAAACAACAGACTATGATACTACCGATTGTTGGATACGGCCACCCCACCCTGCGCAAGGTGGCACAACCGATAACGAAAGACTACCCCAACCTGAAAGAGTTGGTGGCCAATATGTACGAGACCATGTACGCCGCCGATGGTGTAGGACTGGCTGCCCCGCAGGTAGACCTGTCGATAAGGCTCTTCGTGGTGGGATTCAGGCCCTACGACGAGAAGACAGACTCCTACGGCGAAGTGACCGAGCAGCACACGCTGGTGAATCCCGAGATACTGGAATTCGGGGAGCAGAAAGACTACTTCAACGAAGGCTGCCTGAGCGTGCCCGACATCCATGAGGACGTGCTGCGCCCCACGACGGTGAAGGTGCACTACTGGGACGAGAACTGGGTGGAGCACACCGACGACGCCACGGGCCTATACGCCCGCGTCATCCAGCATGAGCTGGACCATCTGGACGGCAAGGTGTTCACCGACCGCCTCAGCACACTGCGCAAGACCATGCTCAAGCGGCGCCTGAACGAGATAGCCGCCGGCAAGGTGCGCACCCGCTACAAGATGAAAATGAACAAGAAATAATCAAGAAAGAACATGAAGAAGATAGTATTATGCCTTCTGGGCATAGCCCTGCTGGCAGCCTGCAAACCGAATCGTGAGAAAGAGATAGCCGCCATTGAACAGCACGAGCAACAGCTTTCGACCATTGATATCAGCACCGCCGACACCGAGGCCATGGAGACCATCAACCTCTACCGCCAGTTCGCCACCGACTTTCCTGAAGACAGCCTGGCGCCGGTCTACATGATGCGTGCCGCCGACCTGAGCCTCAACCTCGGCCAGACCGAGCAGGCCATCGATCTGCTCGACAGCATCATCAACCTCTACCCTGGTTTCGAGGACCTTGCCGGATGTATGTTCCTCAAAGGCTATGCCTATGAGAGCGGCGAGATGTACGACGAAGCACGCGAGGCCTACAGCCAGTTTGTCAACGAGTATCCAGACCACTACCTGGCCCAGGACACCAAGAAGATGCTGCCCTATATCGGCATGAGCCCCGAGGCCATGTTTGAGGCCATCATGAATGGCGCCAACGACGACAACATCGTGCAATGAAGGTAAGCTCTATCCGCATCAGGGCCAGCTACCCGAATTACTACATGGTCAATCTCTATGTCCGCGAAGGGCGGGAGATATTCAACCATGACAGCGAAGACCCCGAGAACCAGCTTGAAGGAAACAAGCCCGGAACGGTCATGTACCGTCTGGAAGGCGACGATACCATTAGAGAATTCCCGCCCAGGTGGTATGACATGTATTGCATGCTGAAGCTGCGCGGAGAGGAGCAGAAACACTTTCTGGAACTACTGCTTGAGGAGAAAGAGACACAGCAGCAGGTGCCTGAATTGGAAGCCAAGAGAGAGGATTTCTTGAGGCAATGCCAGGAGTATGTGGAGCAGAACGAGGTTCTGGACAACGAGAACCTTATCACAACGCTCACCACAGGGGATTTCACCGACGAAGGCATCAGCTATAAAGGGCGGATGCTGATGGAACTGACACAGAACTGCTACCCAGTACCCGACTTCTGCATACTGACTTCCAAGTTGTTCAATCAGCCGGAGAAGTTCCCCGAACAACTTGAGATAGCCATCCACAACCTGGAGGTGATGACCATGTGCACCTTGGGCGACAGCCGCAAGCCATTGGTGTTTGCCATCCGGTGCGCTATGCCACAGTATATTCCAGGGCTCATGCCCACCCTGCTCAATATCGGTGTAACGCGTACTGCCTACGAAGCGCTGCGCAACATGTATGCCGACGCCATGGCCAACCGTGTGTACTTGAGCACGCTGCACACCATCTGTGAGATGCTGTCCATCGAGCACCGCTATAAACGGTCGGACATACGGCTCACCCCTGAAGGGCAAGATGATCGGATAAAGGAGCTTGAGGGAAAAATCAACGCCGTGGACGGCCGGATGCTGACCGACGCGCACTATCAGGCGCTGCAACTGACACTCTATGTAAGGAAGTTCTATGTAGAGAATTCCGACCTAATACTCACCTTCATGCAGGGAAAACAGGCTTATCCAAGTTTTATCCTGCAACGTATGGTGTGGACAATCGGCAACAATGAGAGCTACCCAGGGGTGCTCTATAGTCGCCACTCGCGCACCGGCAAAGGAAGACAGATTGAGAGCTATCGCAACATCTTCGGCGAGGAAATTATGACGGGAGACGTGACCACTGAAGACCTGGCCTACCGAGACAGGAACGAGATACGCCGCCAGTTCCCCGCAGTATATCATTTCGACCCACTGCTGAAGAAACTGGAGGGACGGTACAAGACACCAGTCACCATTGAGTTTGCCGTGGAGACACGCCCGCATGAGTTGAGCCTATTCTCGGTGCTCCAACTCAATGCATCGGAGATGACAGGCCGCGCCGCCCTGGTGTCGGCCATCGACCTCGAAGAGGAAGGACTGATTGGCGATGCCAACGTGATGGACCTCATCAAGCCTTACCACCTTCGACAGATTGTCTCCGCCTCGATTGACGACCGCTCACTATCGAAACTGCAGTTCTTCGGACACGGATTGAGCGTGCTTCCCCGCACCGCCATTTCCGCCCACCTCTGCTTTTCCATCAGCAAAGCCCGAGAATGGAAGTCAAAAGGACAGAATGTGTGCTTGTGCCAGAAGCATTTCGTGCCGGAAGACACCATCACACTGAACGAGGTGGATGCCATCTTGTCCATGATGCCGGCGGCCATACATGTGGTGACTGCCTGCCGAGGCTACGGTATTCCCGCGTTTATGGACCTCCGCAGCTATGGCATCCGAATGGGTGAGAACACCATATACAACAAGGAAGGGGTCACTATCGCCGAGGGAGACATGATTACTGTCAGCTCACGGCGGCAAAGTATCTACAAAGGCGAAGCAGACTTCCGGCCAGCACGTTTCACAAAGTACCTGCAAGGTGCTCCTGTGGAGCTTTCGGAGGATGAGAAAGCCTTCTTTGAGGAGATGAAACGGGCCTACCGGCAGTATCAGAACATAGTCAATTCGCAGCAAGCCTTATACATCACAGACATCAACAAACTGGCGAGGCTCATCCGGTGTGACTTGCAAAACCAGCCGGAGAAAGCCGCCGAGATAGTCAACTCGTGGTTTGAGGCTCGTCCACAAGACTATATTGACGGCGTATTACAAAGCCGCATGGGCGACCACAACGACCAAAGCCGTCTATTCAACCTGCTATCAACCACACATAAGGTATCCTTTTTCCAACATATTTTCACCACCTGTCGTGAAAGGGGCCTTTCCGGGCTCACGGCCGGAAGTTTCATGATTGGCAGATTCGTGGCACGTCCATTGCCCATCCGTATGTGGAACGCCCTTTCGTCGGCCCTGGTAGCATTCCTGCTCAACGAATATGTGTTGTACGAAAAATACCAACAGGTGCTGCAAGAGGTTGGAGAGATCAAGCTTGCCCGGGCGCATTCTCGCATTGAAACCGAAGGTATCGACAATATGGTACTGCGCAACTTCGACCTAAGCAACTTCATTCCATTGCTACGCTCGACACACGACTGGAAGCAGGTTTCCGAACAACTGGAACATATAGAGCATCAGGACAACACACATCTGCTTATCACCATGCTCGACCGTCCATTCGACGAACTATTCGACACGAGTACGCCATGGAAGAAAGCCCATGTTGACCAAGTACTGAAAGAGGCTGGCGATTAATCGCCAGCCTCTTTCTTATTTCCCAACGGGAAAGCGTCGACCGTAGCTCCACTCAATGAACTCAATCATGCCTGCGTGAGCATTGAGGGCTACCCCAACATAGTTGTGGCCAAAATTGTAATAGGCCCCAACACGCTCATAGAAGCGTATGCTAACACGAGCAGGTGCGAGAATAACAGGACCTACCCCAGCCTTGATGCTTAACGGTCCCCAAAAGCCCTCCACAAAGCCCAGCGCGCTCACATAGCAGGGGAATTTGTAACTTTCTCTGTACCTCCGGCTGAGTTTGTAATGGGTTCCATTGCACCACAGATCCAGCGTTCCTCCCACGGCAACCACTGGGTCAAGGTAGTACTGATAATTTAAAGACAAATCATAACAGGGATAAAAAGCATTGTCAGGAAGAGTCAAGGTGTCGCGAGACACGACGGCACCGCCCTGCAACGTAAACCCGACCTCATGGCGCTTGAAATCCGTCGGCTTTTCTATCAAATGTCTTTCTATCACAGGAGTTTTACCCAATGATAGCGAGACTCCCGCTTGAAGGAAATTCAGCCCTTTATTAGGTCTGTTGAGCATTCCGTTGCTTGAGTGCAGCAATGCCGCCGACACCGAGAGGCAATCGGAGAAAGACCAATCAAAACCAACATCAATTAAGCAATTGACCAGCGTTGAGATAAAGATGTTCTCTGGATCATGAGTAAAGTATTGTGACTTCGTGAAAGATGACAACCCTAAGCCTATATGATAATCCAGCCGGTCAACCAATGGCGCCTTCACCAATCCCACCACACCAATTCTATGGCCCGCAATTCCCTTTGGTATGGCTGCAAACGATGCCCTTACACCAAAGGCTGGATTACGGCGCCTTTGCACCCACCACTCATCCTTCTCTACTCGTGACCACCACGTCACCTCGCTGCCGACAGTCCATGCCGAATACTCCATCATATTGAAGTTGTTCGGCGTCATGAGGCTAGTATTAAGAGAGGCTTCCCAATAATTTGTCTGGGCAGACCCACCCAAAACAAAAAATATCACCGCCCCCATTAAAAGACCGAACTTCTTCACTGCACCATTGCTATATATTCACTCTCCGACACAATTTTCACTCCCAGCTTCTCTGCCTTCTTCAGCTTTTCGGGGCCCATCTTCTCTCCCGCCACAAGCAGCGACGTCTTTCCGCTGATTGAACCGCTCACCTTACCTCCGTGTTTCTCTATATCGGCCTTGATTTCCTCACGGGAGAAATGTTCAAAGGTACCTGAAACCACAACGGTCATACCGGCCAGTTTATCATCGCCATCCTGCTGTTCCACTTCCATCTTCAGTCCTGCGGCACGCAATCGACGTACTATGTCACGATGTTCTTCTTGGGCAAACCACTGGCTGACTGCTTTAGCCGTCACCTCTCCAACATCCTCCACCTGTGCCAGTTCTTCCTCGCTGGCCGCCATCAAGTTCTCCATATTGCCGAAATAGCGAGCCAGTTTCTTTGCTCCTACCTCACCAACATACCTGATACCCAATGCAAACACTACCCGTTCAAATGGCACCTCACACGAAGCCTTCAATGCAGCCAAGATATTGTCGGCACTTTTGTCCTGTATCGTGGAATCCGTCCCCAACCCCACGAGATGCTCCCGCTTAAGGTCATATAAGTCCGCCACGTTATGCACCAGTCCTTCGCTATACAACAGTTCCAACCGTTCCGGTCCCAAAGTATCGATATTCATCGCTTTCCTACCGACAAAGTGTTCCAGCCGTCCGATAATCTGCGGACGGCATCCGTCGCTGTTGGGGCAATAGTAGCCTGCCTCACCCTCCTCTCGCACCAATGGCGTCCCACATTCCGGGCAGCGGGTAACATACTGTATCGGCATAGCTCCCGGCAGGCGTTTTTCCATATCTACACCTACCACTTTAGGTATAATCTCCCCACCTTTCTCTATCAGCAGGCTGTCTCCAATACAAATACCCATCTTGGCAATGAAATCAGCATTGACCAATGTCGCGCGACGTACCATCGTCCCGCCTAGCCACACCGGCGTCAGATTGGCCACCGGCGTGACCACTCCCGTACGCCCCACTTGATATGAGATACCCTCAAGCGGCGTACTGACCCGTGCCGCCTTGAACTTATAGGCTATCGCCCATCGCGGCGACTTGGCTGTCAAGCCCAATTGTCCCCACAAGGCTGTCTGGTTCACCTTTATCACTATACCGTCGATGCCGAACGGAAGATTCCATCTCTCTTTATCCCAATAGTCGATAAACGCCTTGATTTCCGTAATATCACGACATTCTTTGATGTACGGCTGCACCTTAAAGCCCATCTGGCGGGCCCACTCAAGGCGCCCAAAATGGGTATCCGGGAGCGTTGTACCTTCCGGCGCCATCATGAAATACATGCAGAACATTAACTTGCGCTTGGCACACTCTGCCGAGTTCTGCAACTTCAGCGAACCGCTGGCAGCATTCCGCGGATTGGCAAAAGGTTCTTCCCCATCGTCTTCCCGCTGCCGGTTCATGGCTTCGAATGCGTCGAACGGGTACACAACCTCGCCACGCGCCTCGAAATCGTCGGGATACTCTCCTCGGAGTTTCAAAGGGATGGTAGGTATAGTCTTGGCATTCGAGGTAATATCGTCACCTATGGCACCGTTTCCGCGTGTCACAGCCTGTACTAGATGACCATGGCGATAAGTGAGTCCGATGGCAACTCCATCGTATTTCAACTCACAGGTATAGCTGAATGGTATTCCGTCAAGCAGTTTACGAGTGCGTGCCTCGAATTCCTCTATTTCTTCTATGCTATATGTGTTCCCCAAAGAGAGCATCGGGAACCTGTGCGTCACCTGCCGGAAGCCTTTGTTCACCTCTCCTCCCACACGCTTTGTCGGCGACAACGGCGACGCTAATTCAGGATACTGGCGCTCCATGTCTTGGAGCTCACGCATCATGGCGTCGAATTCCTCGTCGCTCACCAACGACCGGTCATTCATGTAGTACTCATAGTTCAGCCGGTCCAGTTGGTCGGCCAGCTGCTCCATTCGCTGCTGTATCGGTGCCGTGTCTATTGCGCTGAAGAGATCCATGTACCTGTATAGTTAAGTGATACCGGGCCTATCAGATTGACATCCTCGAAAGCCGTACCGGTACTGGTGAACGTCACGCGGAAATCTCCGCCACGGGTGACAAGACTATGGTTCCCTGTGACAATGGCCGAGGCTGTCACGCCTGTGCCACAAGCCCAGGTCTCGTCCTCTACGCCACGCTCGTAGGTGCGCACCATCAGACGTCCGTCGGGCAGGTCTTCTACAAAGTCAACATTCGTGCCCTCCGGGAAAATATCCTGCCTATTTCTCAGCCGACGCCCCTCCCCCACTACATCAAAATGCTCCAAGTCTTCCACACGCTGCACATAGTGCGGCGAGCCTGTATCGAGAGTCCATCCCTCTAGAACACGTTTTACACTGTCGGATTGCACGCTACGCATACCCAGTTTCACAATCCCCACCCGTTGTTCTTTGTCCCAGGCCATTATCTCGGCATCATGAGGTCCGTCATAGCCCTTAAAGTGCAGTTTGCGCCCCATACCTAAAAGGTGGGCAAATGCAGCGATACAACGACCGCCATTGCCACACATGGAGCCAAGGCGTCCGTCACTATTGTAGTAGTGCATCTCAAAATCTTCCTCTCCGCTGCAACTATCCAACGTCATCAACCCATCGGCCCCGATGCCAAAACGGCGGTGGCAGATGAGCGCAATCTGTTCCGTAGAAAGGACAAAACGGCCTACTCTGTTGTCGATGACAACAAAGTCGTTACCCGCACCGTCAAACTTATAAAAGGGGATTTCCATCAGTAGTCAATATTCGGAAACAGCCGTCTCAATTCCTTCATCTGGGGATTGTTCTGAAGCATGGCTGCATACTTGTCATCAGGAGAGTAAACAATATCTTCTTTCTCCACAAATTTGGGGTTCACCTTGCAGTCGAGCATCTTCATTCCTGTTTTCTCTCGCAGTTTCTCCAGGACGGCCATCTTGTGCGGCTTGAAGTCTTCGTGGAACCACGTCGTCAATGCCTCTACCACAAAGCGCCCGGGATGCTCTTCCAGCTGCACCGCGCCGTTCTTCATCAATTCCGTCAATCCCAGTTCCTCCGCTGTCTGCTGCCAATAGCGTTCTAGATCTTCCTGCGTTAATTCTTTGATGTCGGGCTTGATGACAGGCATCTCCACCTTGACCCCCGCCACTTCCTTGAGAGATATAGAGCCCGCCAACAGGGAGCCTCTAGATGTAGGAAGTGGTGAGTGTGAAGTAGCGGGTTGGCTTGCGGGGTTCTGCGTAGCAACATTTACCGCTTGCGGCTGTTCTCTTCTCACTTCACGTTTCTCACCTTCCACTTTCTGTTCCGTGCCTGCCTGGGGGCGTCTCGCAATCTATGTCTGCGGCATCGTCGCTGCCGCAAGTTTCATTAGCGCTATTTCGACAAAGAGGTTCTTGTTATTGGCTTCGCGGAAGCGATATTCGTAGTCGCTCGCCGTGCCTAGATAGTTGAGCAGCAGTGGAAGCCCGCATTGCTGCGCTTGTTGGCCATAGCGCTGACGCAAGGCATCGTCTTTGTCTATCAGCGACAGTGTCTGCGGATCAAGGCTCACCATCAAGTTGCGCAGGTGCTCGCACAGTCCCGTGAGGAAGTGCTGTCCGCCGAAGCCTTTACCGGTCACTTCTTGATAGAGCAGCAGTGAATGGCTGATATCTGACGTCTTGAGATAGTCGACAAGTCTGAAATAGTAGTCCTCATCCAACACGTTGAGGTTCTCCAGGCAACCTTGACGGGTCAGATTGCCCTGCGTGAAGTTCACCAACTGGTCGAATATCGACAATGCATCGCGCATACCTCCTTCGGCCTTTGTGGCGATAAGTTCCAGGGCACTTTCCTCATACTGCACACCTTCGTTCGCGGCCACATGTTTTAGGTAAGCCACAATGTCGCGGTTCTCTATCCGCTTGAAGTCGAACACCTGGCAGCGGCTCAATATGGTAGGGATGATTTTGTGCTTCTCGGTGGTGGCCAGGATGAACTTGGCATGTGCTGGGGGCTCCTCCAGCGTCTTAAGGAAGGCGTTGAAAGCCGCCTGACTGAGCATGTGCACCTCGTCGATGATATAGACCTTGTAGCGGCCCGTCTGGGGCGGAATGTAGACCTGCTTCACCAGCTCACGGATATCGTCGACCGAGTTGTTGCTCGCGGCATCGAGCTCGAAGATGCTCATCGAGGCGCCGTCGTTGAATGAGCAGCAACTCTCGCACTGGTTGCAGGCCTCTCCGTCGGGCGTCAGGTGCTCACAGTTGATGGTCTTGGCCAGAATACGGGCGCAGGTGGTCTTGCCCACGCCGCGTGGACCACAGAAGAGGAATGCCTGCGGCAGTTGGCCTGTGACGATTGCGTTCTTCAGTGTCCGGGTGATATGATCCTGTCCCACCACCGTCGCGAATGTTGCCGGACGGTACTTTCGTGCTGATACTACAAAGTTTCCCATTTTTAGCAATTACTTTTCTGACTGCAAAAATACAAATATTATTTCATTCTGCGAGAAAAAAGATGTGTTTTCAACTGGCGGGCTGAAGGGCGTCGGCGACGAGGAAGATACTTCCCGTGACGAGGACGAGGTCGTCCTTGTCGGCAGCGGCACGGGCGGCAGCGATGGCCTGCCGAACATCGGGGTAGGCATCGCCCTCTATGCCAAGTTCGCGGGCAGCGGCCTGCAAGTCAGCCACAGGGAGACCCCGCGGCACACTCGGCTGTGAGAAATACCACACCGGTAGAGACGTGGCACGGCACGTCTCTGCCAAAAGTTGAAGAATATGGCGGAAGTCCTTATCATTTACACAACCGT
>JAEEGF010781155.1_pt1 | contig 11073 bp, 9 predicted proteins | sample 9134171 | NCBI WGS metagenome assembly JAEEGF01 (sample SAMN16246542, study PRJNA631951) | gut metagenome | biome: gut microbiome; feature: rumen; material: AP-attached | host: Bos | place: Iran: Karaj | collected 2018-10
GACCGCCATGGTGGGCCGGGGCAGGCCGCCCCAGGGGCCCAGCGCGCGGTCCTCCGGGTCCATGCTCTCGCCCAGCACCGCGCTGCAGTAGGAGCAGAGGTCGTCCCGATAGCCCGCCTCCGAGAGCAGCTTCACATAGCGGGGGGTCATGCGCTTGGCGGAGCAGATGGCAGCCCACCACTGATTCACGCAGAAGGGGATATCCATGGCCCGGAAGATCTCCATGGGTACGTCCGCGTTCAGATAGGCGAAGTCCTCTCCCGCCGCCGTGCGGTCGTGGAGGGAGCGGAACCATTCCTTCTGGTAAGCGCCGGATTCCTTCGCCGCCTCCAGGGTCTTCACCGCCCGGGGCGGGCTGTTCCGCAGCTCCTCAGCCATTCCGCTCCCCTCCCTTCAGGCTCCGGGCAAAGTCCCGCAGCCTTCCTTCCAGCGCCGGGTCCCTGGCGGGGGGATAGGGGAGCTTGCAAAATTCCGCCGCCCGGATCCCCAGGTCCGCCAGGGCCTTTTCCTGCTCCGGGAAATCCCAGCTGGCGGCCTCCTCAAACTGATCCATGCATACCGCCACGCCCCGGACCTTCGCCCCGGCGGCGGCCCGGCAGAGGACTTCCGTCCGGACGCCCACGGTGGCCTTTTTGGAGGAAGGGCTGCGGAGCATGTAGCGGCGGGCGACGGCCTTCTCCGGGGGCAGGGCCTCGTCCGTGTCCCCCTCGTACCAGCGCATGCCGCAGTACTGGTCCTCCGCCACGATCACCGCCCCGTCCTTTTCCAGGGCTTCGTAGATCTCGGCGCGGTACTGCTCCGTGCCGCTGAAATAGAGACGGGGTCCCGTCAGCGCGGGCCAGACCTCGGCGGCGTCCGCCACTTCGTTCACCAGGTCCCGGTGTCGGGCCCGGTCCATGCGGAAGCCCGCGCCGGTGATGACCAGGGCCTCCGTGCCCGTCACCCGGGGGGCGTCCGCCAGGCGCAGGGCGGAGATGCGCCGCAGGGCGGCCCGCTCCCCGTTCAGGATGCGGATGGCAGAGCGCACGTCTTCATCCGTGATGGGCCTTCCCGCCCATTCCTCCGCCTTTTTCCGAAATTCCCCCGCCCGGGCCTCGTTGTAAAGCTGGAATTTCCGGGAGCGGGTGAAGAGCCAGTCGATGAAGGCCGTGTCCGGCACCGGCGCCTCCGGCTCGGTGCGCCGCAGTTCCCGGAGATAGAGATAGGTCCGCACCAGCACATCCGTGGAATTGGACACGGCCAGATAGTCCCAGGGTTTCGGCCCGTCCCGCCTTACGATGCGGTCGAACTGGCTGCGGACCATGGGATCGAAGCAGGCCTCCAGGATCTCGTCCGCTGCCGAGAGATCGCTCTCCGGGTCGGGGACGATGCGCAGGGGCAGCAGTCCCCCGGCCAGAAGGTATTCCTCCGGCACGTCACAGCCCAGGCAGCCCACGACCTTGCCCCCTGCGGCCCGGAAGGCCGATACCCGGTCGTCCCTGTCCAGCCAGATATCCAGCAGCTTCCGGAAGGCGGGATCCTCCAGGGCACATTGGCGCAGCATGGGAGTCCCTCCTGTTCCTCAAGCATAGTTTTCTATATTATAGCGCAGTTCCGGGGAAACGAAAAGGGGGAATCGCGCCTCGGCGAAAGGAAAGCAGGATGCAGTGACCCTCCTCCTCAGTCCTTCGCAGGCGCGGAAAAGCGGATGCGCCGGGAAAAGATACTCTCTTTCGTCCAACGGTATCTGGAGACCTCATTGGGTCATCATGGTTGACATACCTGACGAAAGAGAGTACCTAATAAAGTATAGCATACTCGGGGAAAAGAGGCAAGGCTTCCCCGAGTCGTGCCCGAAAAGGAGCTGTCAGCCATGGAAGACAAAGATAAGACGCCCGCCCTGGCCCCCTGCGGGGATTATGACCCGGCGCAGGTGCGCGCCGCGCTGGAGACCGTGATCGAAGCCGCCGGGGGCCTGGACTGGGTGAAGAGCGGCATGCGCATCGGGATCAAGCTGAACCTCTGCGCGGCAAAGAAGCCCGAGGCCGCCGCCACGACCCACCCCGTTCCCGCCGCGGAGCTGACGCGGATGCTGACGGAGCGGGGGGCGGAGGTGATCCTGGGGGACAGCCCCGGCGGTCCCTTCGTCGCGCCGCTGATGCACCGCTTGTATGACGTATCCGGCCTCCGCCTGTGCGAGGAGGCGGGGGGCGTCCTCAATGAGGACTTCGGCTACACGGAAGCGGAATACCCGGAGGGCAGGAGCCTCCGGCGCTTCGCTTATGTGGACTGGCTGCGCTCCTGCGACGAGGTCATCAATTTCTGCAAGCTCAAATCCCACGGCATGATGGGGATGACCGCGGCGGTCAAGAACCTCTACGGCGTGATCCCCGGCACCCACAAAAGCGAATACCACTACCGCTACGAGGACCCCATGCGCTTTGCGGACTTGCTGGTGGACCTGAACGAATACGTAAAGCCCCGCCTCTGCCTCTGCGACGCCGTGGAGATCATGGAGGGCAACGGCCCCACCATGGGCACGCCCCGGCATCTGGGCCTGGTGCTGGCCTGCCGGGACCCCTACCGGCTGGACCGGCTGTGCGCCGCCCTGCTGGGCGTGAAGGAGAAGGAGATCCCCTACCTGGAAGCGGCGAAGCGCCGGGGCCTGCTGGCGGAGGCGGAGCCGGAGATCGGGGCGATGGCCGCCCCCTATGCGCTGGCGGATTTTCGCCGCAGCGGGGCGACGGCCTCCTGGTTCGCCCGCTCGGAGGAGGACCGGGGCCTGCGGAAAATCGCCAAGCAGGGCATGTACGTGCTTTTCCGCTCCCGCCCCACGCCGGGCAGGGACTGCACCGGCTGCGGCAAGTGCGCGCGGGACTGCCCCGCCAAGGCCATCACCATCCGGCATGGCCGCGCCAAAATCAAGCGCAGCGCCTGCATCCGCTGCTTCTGCTGCCAGGAATTCTGCCCCACGGGGGCCATGAAGGTACAGCGTTCCCCGGCGGCGAAGCTCACGGGGAGATAATTGTCGCCCCGCAGGCGACCGCCGCAGCTTCCTCATCCTGTATCCTGAGGATAGATTTCAGGATCAAGGGAGGTCTGTTTCATGCTTTACACGGAGATGACGAAAAAGGCGATGAAGCTCTGCTTCGAGGCCCACAAGGAGCAGAAGGACAAATCCGGCATGCCCTACGTCTTCCACCCCTACCATTTGGCGGAGCAGATGGAGGACGAGGACACGACGGTCACGGCGCTGCTCCACGACGTGCTGGAGGATACGCCCCTCACGCTGGACGAGCTGCGCGCCATGGGCTTCCATGCGCGGGTATTGGAGGCACTGGCCCTGATGACCCACGACGAAAGCATCCCTTATATGGACTATGTGGCGAAGCTGTGGACAAATGAGATCGCCAGGGCCGTGAAGCTGGCGGACCTGCGGCACAACAGCGACCTGACGCGCCTGGACACCGTGGACGACAGGGCCCTGCGGCGGGTCGAGAAATACCGGCAGGCCATCGCGCTGCTGGAATAAAACCGTTCTCCCGTCAAAAGAAGACAATCCTTGCGGCTTATTTTCCGCCATGCTCCGTTGTCGGCCTTGGAGGACGACGGTGCGGGGTCCGTCCATCAGCGTCCGGGCGGCTGTTTTCGGATTTCCTCTTTTCGTTTTCCCGGAACTGCGGTATAATACATTAAAAAGATACCGAAAAAGGGGGGACGACCATGCTGCGCCGATGCGCCCTGGAAAACCCGGCCTTTAAGAAGCTGCTGGACATCTGGCTGGACCGGGACGACCGGGTATCGGCCTTCCGGGCCGACGGGGGCAAGGTGGTGGGCTGCCTGGGCTGCGACGTGCCGGAGGAATACCTGCTGGCGGGGGGGCTACTGCCCCTGCGCATCGCCCCGGACCCGGAAAGCGACCTCTCGGCGGCGGACGAAGTCCTGGAGGCCTGCTTCGACCCCATGGTGCGCAGCCAGTTCGACCGCATCCTGCGGCGGGACGGCCCGAAGCCCTGGGATTATCTCGCCGTGTCCAATTCCACGGACGTGCTGGTGCGCCTCTACCTCTATATCCGGGAGCTGCGGCGCACGGAGCCGGACACCCCGGTGCCGGACACGGCTTTCATCGACTGGCTGTTCACCCGGTCCCGGAAATTCCAGCTCTACAACGAAGCGCGAGCGGCGGAATTCCGGAAAAAAGCGGAGGAATGGGCGGGCAGGCCCATCACCGACGAAGATATCCGGGAGGCCATCCGTATATTGAATGGCCAGCGGGCCGCCCTCCGGCGCATCTCCGCCCTGCGTCTGGCGGACGAACCCAGGGTGACGGGCACGGAGGCCCTGGTGATCACCGGGGCGGGCTTCCACATGGACCGGGGCGAGCACCGGGACCTGGTGAACCAGGTGGCGGACGCCGCGGAACACTGGCCCATCCTCACCGGAGAACGCATCTATTTCAGCGGCACGGAGCAGTACGGGAGCGAAGTCTACGAGGCCCTGGAAATGGACGGGGCGGTGATCGTGGCGGAGGACCAGGACTGCGGCATGCGCTGGTACGAGGGGGACACGGACGAAAACCTGCCCCCGGAGAAGGCGGTCACCCGCCGGTATATGCTCCGCAGCCCCTCCCCCAAAAAGGCCACCGTGGCGGACCGGACGGAGACCCTCTGCCGGGCCGCCCAGGCCGCGAAGGTCCGGGGCGTGGCGGTATGCATGGATATGTTCGAGGAGGCCGCCAGCTGGGACTTCCCGGAGGAAAAGAGGGCCCTGGCGGCCCTGGGCATCCGCGCAGCGGAATACTGCAAGCTGCCCTATCCTCCCGCGAAGGACCCGGAACTCATCGGCCGGCTCCGTGCCTTTGCACAAAGCCTGAAGGGAGGGAAGGCGGATGGCTGAGGAAGCGCGCAGGGCGGTGAAGACCCTGGAAGCGGCCAGGGAATCCGGCGCCTATCAGAAGGAATGGTTCCGTTCCCTCCACGACCGGGTGGCGGCGGGGGAGGATTTCGCCTATCTGAATGCCGACGTGCCCATGGAGATCTTCCGGGCCATGGATATCCCCTTCTGCGTGAACCAGTGGTGGGCGGCCATCTGCTCCGCCAAGCGCATGACCCCCCGCTATGTGAAGCTCCTGGCCGACGCGGGCTATCGGGACGACCTCTGCTCCTATTGCAGCGCGGTGCTGGGGGAGAGCCTGGACCCGGAGGACGGGGAGGCGGGACCCTGGGGCGGCCTGCCCAAGCCCACCATGGCGGTCACCCGCCTCACCTGCGACTGCCAGGGCAAGATTTTCGGCCTCTTCGCCAAAAACTACGGCGCGGAATTATACAGGATGGAAAACACCCTGCCCAGGACCGTGCCGGAAAACTGGTGGGAGCTGGCTTCCGACCGCTGGGAGGAGCTCTACGACCCGGACCGGCTGGACCTGGCGGTGGAGGAGCTGAAGGAGCTCATCGCTTGGCTGGAACGGAAGACCGGGCGGATGTTCGACAACGACCGGCTCCTGGAGGTCATGGCCCTGGTGAACGAGCAGGAGGGCTGGTATCGGAAGACCCGGGACCTGATCGCGGAAGCGCCCAAGGCGCCGGTGACGGTGGTGGACACCATCAACGCCACCATGCAGGCCCAGTGGCAGCGGGGCACAAAATGGGCCGCGGGCCACGCCAGGCGGATGTACGAGGAGATCAAGGCCCTGGCGGACGCGGGCCATGCGGCGGTGCCGGGGGAAAAATACCGGCTCATGTGGCTGGGCCGGGGGCTTTGGCACGATTTCGCCTTCTACCAGAATTTCGAGGAGAAATACGGGGCCGCCTTCGTGTGGAGCATGTATCTGGCCATGGGCGCCGACGCCTATATCCGCAACGGCTTTGAGCACGACCCCCTGCGGGCCCTGGCCGCCCGGTACATCGGCATGGAGGATTTCCTCCACATGCCCCCCTGGAACAGCGGCTGGTTCGTGCACGAGGCGAAGCGGAACCGCATCGACGGCGTGGTATACATGGCCCCCGCCAACTGCATGCAGGCGGTGGAGGGCTCCAGCTTCATCGTGAAGGCCCTGGAGAAGGCGGGCATCCCCGTCCTTCTGTTCCGGGGGGACCCGGTGGACGACCGGAAATGGAACCGGGAGAACATGACGGAGCTGGTGGGCAGCTTCATTGAGGAAAGGATCATGGCAATACCGCGTTAGTTCCGGTGCGCAGATCGCGCAGCAGAATTTCCGTCAGATTGGCTGAAAATCTGAGGGAATACTTGCTGTATTGTCAAGGATTTTCGGTCAATATGGCGGAATATTATGCAAGCAAGATGCGTGCCATGAACTATCGCGGCATTGCCTAGAGGGAGGGAAGGAAGCATGAGCGGAAAGGGGCCCCTGACGGGAGTGAAGGTCCTGGACATGACCCAATTCGAGGCGGGCACCGTCTGCACGGAGACCCTGGCTTGGATGGGGGCGGAGGTCTGGAAGGTGGAGCGGCCGGTGAAGGGGGAACAGGGCCGGTACAGCTTCGTTTCCCCGGACAAGGACGGCTTCGGCTTCATCCTGCTGAACCTGAACAAGGAATCCATCACCTGCAACGCCAAGACGCCGGAGGGCCTGGCCCTTCTGAAAAAGCTGGCCGCGGAGGCGGACGTATTCGTGGAGAACATGGGCCCCGGCAGCGTGGAGCGCCTGGGCCTGGGTTACGAGGTATTGAAGGAAATTAACCCCCGGCTCATCTATACCCAGATGAAGGGCTTCGGCATGGACGGCCCCTTCGCGGACTACCCCGCCTTCGCCCCCATCGGCCAGTCCACCGGCGGCGTGCCCGCCATGACCGGCTTCCCCGACGGCATCCCCTGCCAGCCGGGAGTGAACGTGGGGGATTCGGGCATGGGCTATATGACCGCCATGAGCATCTGCGCCGCCCTGTTCCAGCGGGAACACACAGGCCTGGGCCAGCGCATCGAGGTGGACATGCAGGATACCTGCGTCTGCTTCGGCCGGGCCAACTGGGAGCCCTACTACTTCGCCGGGGGCAAGGTGCCCCTGCGGGCGGGCAACGGCATGCCCATGGAGAACGTGGCCCCGGCGGGGATGTATCCCTGCAAGCCCTTCGGCTACAACGACTATGTGCATATCTACTGCTCCCGACACCCCGGCAGCACCCAATTCGAGCGCCTGGCGAAGATCATCGGCCACGAGGAGCTGCTGACCGACCCCCGGATGAAGACCCCCCAGGAGCGCTATCTGGTTCGGGAGGAGCTGGACGCCCTCATCGCGGCGTGGACCGGGCAGCACACGAAATACGAGGCCATGGACATCCTGTGCAAGGCGGACATCCCCGCCGGCGCGGTGCTGGACATGGACGACCTGACAAAGGACCCCTATCTCCGCAGCCGGGGCACCATGGTGGAGATCGACCATCCGGAGCGGGGAAAGATCGTGGTGCCGGGCTTCGCCCCCAAGATGAGCGGCAACGACCTGGAGTATGAATGCTCTCCCCGGCTGGGGGAGCACAACGGCAAGGTCTACGGGGAGCTCCTGGGCCTCACGGAGGAGGAAATGGAAGCCCTGAAGGCAAAAGGCGTCATCTGAGCAAGGAAACAAATAGAAAATTTGAATTTATAGAAAGGAAACTGAATCATGGACAACGAAAAATTCGACCTGCGGAAAGCACAGGAGGCTCTGGCGGAGAAGACCTACGTCCTGACCGAAGAGGAAAAGAAAAAGAGCAAATTCGGCAAGCTGGTCTTTGAATTCCCCCAGGAGCGGAACGAAGTGGTGGCCGAGGGCGACCCGGAGGATTTCGTGGTGAAGCCCCAGGCCTATTTCCGCGGCGCCAGCCAGATCCCCGGAAGCGAATTCAACCAGAGCTACCAGATCTTCGTCAAGCCCTTCTTCCTGGACCGGGTGCAGCACCGCCATGTGAAGGATGAGTTCCTGGTGTTCCTGGGCGCTTCCTTCCCCAACGTCTTCGATTTCGACGCCAAGATCGAATTCACCCTGGGCAAGGGCGACGAAGCGGAGACCTACGTCATCACCAAGCCCACCATCATCCGCATCCCCGCCGGGGTGTACCACTGCCCCCTGAACTTCAAGGAGGTCAACAAGCCGGTGCTCTTCCTGGCCACCCTGTTCACCCCCATGTTCGGCGGCGTGTACGACATGCCCAATGGCAAGACCATGGAGATGTACTACAACGGCCCCGTGCCCTGCAAGTACAATCCCGACAAGAAGTGCGATTCCTGCGGCAAGTGCCTCCAGGAGAGCTGGGAGAACAACTGATTTGCGTCCATATCGGGCGGGCTGTCTTTCGGCCCGCCCGACCCTTCTATTTACCGGAAAGGAGCCCGTATGCAGGAAAAATACGAGAAGCTGTTTTATGAATTCGTGCCCCAGGAGACCCACTGGGGCAGCTGGTGCCACTCTCCCCAGGCCTATTTCCGGGGCGAGCAGGACATGCCCGGCGCCACGCTGAACGTGGGCTTCCAGGTTTTCAAGGAGCCCCACCGGCTGGAAAACGAGCCCCACTTCCACCGGGAGGACGAATACCTCATCTTCCTGGGGGCCAAGCTGCCCGACGTGTTCGCCTCCTGGGACGCGGAGGTGCATTTCTATCTGGGCAAGTCCCTGGACGCCATGGAGAAGATCGTCATCACCGAGCCCACCATCATCCACGTCCCCAGGGGCTGGTGGCACTGCCCCCTGGACTTCAAGCGGGTGGAGAAACCCATCTTCTTCCAGGCCGCCCTCCAGTCCGGGCGCTTCGGCGGCGTCCGGTATATCCAGCGGGAGGACGGGGAAAGGGAGCTCCTGTACACCGGCGACGAGCTGCAGCTCTGCCGCCTGGATCCCAAGAAGGAATGTAATTACTGCGGCTACTGCCACGCCCACCCCGAAAAGCTGCCCCCCAGAAAGTATACCTTCGTGCCCTGGACCGTGGTGAACGAGGACGGGGTGGAGAGCTATTCCGACGCCGGGGCCTACGACCCGGAGAAGGCCCCCTCCTCCCTGGACTGCGTCATCACCCCCGAATATAAATCCAAGCCCTACTCCGACGCCACAGCCCTGAAGGCCCCCAAGCCCGCCCTCAGCGAGGAGGTGAGGAAAAACGTGCTGGCCGTGCCCAAGGAAAAGACCAGCTGGGGCGCCTGGTGCCCCTCTCCCCAGGCCTATTTCCGGGGGGAAACCTATATGGAAGGGGCCACCTACCACGTGGGCTTCCAGGTCTTCACCGCCGCCAACGACATGGAGGACACCCACATCCACCAGGGCGCCGACGAGTACATCTTCTTCATGGGCGCCGACCCCATGAACATCTTCGACTTCGACGCGGAGATCGAAATGCGCTTCGGCGACGATCCGGAGCATATGGAATCCAAGATCATCACCAAGCCCACGGTGGTGCGCGTCCCGGCCAACGTGTGGCACTGCCCCATCCTCTTCCGGAAGATGAAGAAGCCCCTGGTCTTCCAGGCGGCTTTCATGTCCGGCACCTGGGGCACCATCAACAAGGTGCCCGACAACGTGACGATCTCGGGGCCCGACAAGGATAATCCCCGCTACGGCAGGATCGGCTACATGTACAGCGGCGACAACGTGCGCATGTGCCGCTATAACCCCCAGAAACGCTGCAACATCTGCGGCAAGTGCTTCCCCAAGAGGGAGATCAAGGAAGACTGAGCCGCAGCCAATACCGAAACGGGAGGTAACGAACATGGCAGAAGAAAAGAAATTCGCCCCCCTGGTCCACGAGATGAAGGTGGAACATACCAATTGGGGCAGCTGGTGCTATTCTCCCCAGCTCTATTTCCGCGGCGAGGAGGAGATCCCCGGCGCCCAGTACAACGCGGGCTGGCAGCTCATCATGGAGCCCATCTGCTGGGAGCGGGAGGCCCACTTCCACCGGGAGGAGGAATACCTGGTCTTCATGAACGGGGACCTGTATCACCCGGAGGAATTCGACGCAGAGATCACCCTCTGGCTGGGGGAGGACGCGGACCACATGGAGTTTTTCACCATCACCAAGCCCACCATCGTCCGCATCCCCGCCGGCTACTGGCACTGCCCCATGGAGTTCGTGCGCGTGGGCAGGCCCGTCATGTTCCAGGCGGTCTACCTGGCCGGCACCTGCGGCCGGGTGGTGCGCCGGAAGAAGGAAGACGGCCAGTATGAATTCATCTACGGCGGGCCGGAGACGATGGGCACCTGCCGCCTGGTACCGGGCAAAAAATGCACCTACTGCGGCAAGTGCTTCCGCCTGGCCCTGGAGAAGGAAAAAGCGGAGAAAAAGGAATGAGCGGAAACGTGAAGAGGGGGCGCTGCAAAATGCAGCGCCCCCCTCTCCTATATCCCGCAAGGATAACGGCGGTCACGCGATGCCGCCGGCGGCGGAGGCCTGGATGCGATCCATGCGGGCATAGCTGCCCCCCAGGGCCACCAGCTGGGCGTGGGTTCCGCACTCCGTCACCTGCCCGTTCTCGATCACCAGGATCATGTCCGCATTGCGGATGGTGCTGAGGCGGTGGGCAATGGCGACGATGGTGCGCTGCCCGGCGATACCGGCGATGGCAGTCTGGATCTGCCGCTCCGTCTCCACGTCCACGGAGGCGGTGGCCTCGTCCAGGATGATGATGGGGCTGCGGCGCAGGATGGCGCGGGCGATGGCCACCCGCTGCTTTTGACCGCCGGAGAGGCGCAGGCCCCGCTCCCCCACCTGGGTATCGTAGCCGTCGGGCATGGCCAGGATATCCTCATGGATATTGGCGGCCATGGCCGCCTCCCGGATCTCCTCCGGCGTAGCGTCGGGCACGGCGTAGCCGATGTTCTCCGCGATGCTGCCGTTGAACAGGAAGGTATCCTGAAGCACGGGGGAGATATTCCGCCGCAGGCTCTCGATGGTCACGTCCCGGATGTCCTGCCCGTCGATGAGGATGCTCCCCGCCGTGGGCTCGTAAAAGCGGGAGATGAGCTGGGTTAGGGTGGTCTTCCCCACCCCCGTGGGCCCCACCAGGGCCAGCATCTTCCCCGCTTCGCAGCGGAAGGAGATGTCCTTCAGCACCGGGATGCCCTCCAGATAGGAGAAGTCCACATGCCGGAACTCGATCTCCCCCTTCACG
>JAEEGF012098286.1_pt1 | contig 11072 bp, 12 predicted proteins | sample 9134171 | NCBI WGS metagenome assembly JAEEGF01 (sample SAMN16246542, study PRJNA631951) | gut metagenome | biome: gut microbiome; feature: rumen; material: AP-attached | host: Bos | place: Iran: Karaj | collected 2018-10
GCTGAAGGATGGCATCTGCGACATCAATGCCAAGACGGTGCTTTGTGAAGAATCGATGGCCGACGCCATCATGACAGAATGCTTCGGGAAGCTGCGCTTGTTCTCTGTTACCGAGAACGACAAACTGAGGGTGTATCGTTTCGATGAGCAAAGCAACCGTTTTGTGTTGCATTTTGTGAAACCTTTCAGTAGAGCCACCGCACGAAATGCAGGCGACTTCTTTGAATACCAAGGAGATGTCTATCGTCCTGCACAAGTCTGCGATGACCATTATGGCCAAGCTATAGAGATTCAGAAAGTCGTTTGTGATGGCGATGACAATTATTGCCTCGTTCCTTACAAGACACTTTACTCAAATAATGAATCCCTCAACTATGGGATGCACACACTGAACAGTTACGGCGAGGTTGCGGTTGTAGATGCGCGTGGCTGGAACAACGCCTTGGCGGTAAAGTCGATCAAGGCACTGAAGAAACTGTTTGACTGTCGTCACTCTAATCTTTAATGCATGAGTGATGATACCCAAAATAGTACATTATTGCTGGTTCGGGGGATCGACTCTTCCTCGACTGGCGGAGGATTGCATGGACTCCTGGAAGCGATACATGCCCGGCTGGGAATACCGGCTTTGGAATGAGACTACTTTCGATATCAACAGCCATCCTTACACTAAAGAAGCCTATGAGGCCGGTATGTATGCCTTTGTGAGCGATTATGTTAGGCTTGTCGCCTTGGAACGTGAAGGCGGTGTCTATCTGGATGTCGATTTTGAAGTCTATAAATCATTCGACGACCTGCTTGCATATGGTGCTTTTGCTGGCTTTGAAGGAAGCAAACACAAGCCGGTGATGATGGGGGTGTGCGGATCGGCACCTCACGGTGCATGGGTTACGGAAATGCTGGGCTTTTACCATGACCGCCATTTCCTATTGCCCAATGGGAAACCTGACCTAACCACCAACGTGCAGTTTGTCACGGCACGGATGTCAGCCAACGGCTTTAGGCAGAATGGCGTTGAGCAGGATTATAAAGATCTTCATGTGTTCCCCGTGGACTTTTTCAGCCCTCGGCAAACCACGGGTGCCTATCTCAGAACTGAAAATACCTATTGCGAACATAGAGGACTGGGATCTTGGACCGGACATGAAAGCAAATGGAAATCGTGGGTCCTATTCCTGGTGGGCCCAAACCACATGATCCAATTAATTAAATTGAAGCGGAAACTGTTTGGATAATGATTACTTTTTTTCCTAACCTTATTTCCCGAAAAGCAATCACGGGGTATTTCATTGCCCTTGCGTTTATGTCGGTGGTCTTCATAGACCACGTCTTGCCGCTCTATATGCTGCTGTTTGGAACGGCAGAGGTGTGCCTATTCTTTGCCTTTAGTCACCAACTTACCCTGCAATGGTATCGTCTTCATCCTAAGACATTCGCAAAGAAACTATTCGTGACTTCACTGATCATCCGTTTGGTCTACATGCTCTTTGCCTATTTCTTCTATGACTATATGACGGGTCAGCCTTTTATGTTTCATTCTGCTGACGAGCAGTTGTATTATAACGTAAGTAAGATATGGAGAGAACAAGGCTATAGTGTTTTTATTAATGAACTAAAAGCAATAGGCTTTAGCGATTCAGGAGAGATTTGGTGGAATGGCTTGCTATGTCTGTTGTTCGGCCACTATATCCTGGTTGCCCGTATTGGACACTGTTTAACGAGTGCGCTTACCTGTGTGCTGATCTACCGTATTGCCAAACGCCATTTTGGAGAGAGAACAGCTCGTATCTCGGCTATTTTCTGCATGTTGATGCCCAATTTGATTTATTATTGTGGAATGCACTTGAAAGAGGCTAACATGGTTTTTGCCACCGTGTTGCTAGTGGACAGCGTTGACGCGTTGTTGAGCGAATCGAAGTTCAACTGGACTAGTCTTGTCACCGCTGTCGTGGCCACAGTTGTCTTGTTCTCCTTCCGTACCCCTCTCGGTATAGTGGGAGTGCTCGCTACGATGGTGGCAATAGTGCTGAACAAAGGCAAACTCACGTCCCTTTGGAAAAAAGTCGGGCTGGCGGTGCTTGTCGTTGCGGTGGTTTCAACAACAGCTATAGGCAATAGGCTCAAGGAGGAAGTGGACGAATTGTGGGCCGCGGGCGAAACGAACCAGAGTGTCGGTATGGAATACCGTGCCAAGCGTGTTGGCGGTAACAGCTTCGCAAAAAATGCTTCCGCCATCATGTTCGCACCAGCCATCTTTACGATCCCTTTCTCCAGTATGGTTTATACCGAGAACCAAGAAAACCAACAAATGATCCATGGTGGTAATTTTGTAAAAAATGTATTGTCGGGTTTCGTTATTTTTGCCGTGGTTATCTTGATCTTCAGTGGTGACTGGCGTAAACACACCTTGCCTCTGGCGTTGATGTTAGGCTATCTGGCAGTGATTGCTTTCAGTAACTTTGCCCACTCGGAGCGTTTCCACCAACCAGCATTGCCGTTTGAACTGATGTTCGCCGCATACGGTATCTCACAACTGCAACAAAAACATGTGAAGTGGATCGATTACTGGATGGTATTTGTCATAGCAGCCAACGTTGGGTGGGCGTGGATTAAACTTGCTGGAAGGGGAATGCTGTAATGAGAGTGCTTCTGGTTTGTAGTTTCAAGGAGAACTTGGCCGATAACGCCGTTCCTTTCATTGTGGAACAACGGAGTGCCTTACAACGCCTTGGCGTTGAGTGCGATATGTTCCTTGTCAAAGGCAAGGGAATCCGTGGATACCTTAGACAACTATACCCGCTAAAAGACCGTATCGCGCTATTACATCCGGACGTAATCCATGCCCATTATGGTCTATGTGGCCTGTTGGCCAATTTACAACGTAAAGTGCCAGTGGTAACCACTTACCATGGCTCCGACATCAACGAGAAACGGGCACGCCGTTTTTCCAAAATAGCCATGGGACTGTCAGCCTGGAATGTGTTTGTCTCACAAAAGACGATGGACATCGCCCATCCAGGTAAGCATTGCTCGTTAATCCCTTGTGGGGTCGACGTTACAGAGTTGCAGTTAACCTCTAAGACGGAAGCCCGTAACAGGATGCACTTGGTCCAAGGTAAACGTTATGTTCTTTTTGCAGGTGCTTTCGACAATGTGGTGAAAAATGCGCCTTTGGCGTTTAAAGCCGCTGAATTGTCGGGCGCTGAGCTGTTGGAACTGAAAGGGTATACGCGCGATGAGGTGACCCTGCTGATGTGTGCAGCCGATGCTTTGCTGATGACCTCGTTGAACGAAGGATCACCTCAGGTGATTAAAGAGGCAATGGCCTGCGGCTGCCCCATTGTCAGCGTCGACGTGGGCGATGTGAAAGAACGTGTCGATGGGGTAGAAGGCTGTTTTGTGGCGCGAAATCGCGAGCCACAGGAGTTGTCGAACTTGCTTGGAAAGGCCTTCTCTTTTCAAGGTCGGACACAAGGAAGAAAGAAAATTATTGAAGATGGTCTTGAAAACGACCTTGTGGCAAAGGAATTGATGGGGATTTACGAACAATTAATAAGATTTTAATCAATACTATGGAGATACAAGAGTTTATTATCAAATTTGCAGGTCAGTTTGATGATACTGACGCAAGTGAATTCAACGCGGAAACTTGTTTCAGCGAGTTGGAGGAATGGAATTCTTTTTTGGCTCTTGCCATAATGGCAATGATAAAGAGCGAATACGACGTTGCGGTCACCGCACAGGAGATGCGAGATTCCAAAACAATTCAGGATCTGTTTAACATAGTGAAATCCCATCTCTGATATGAATCCGTTCACATTAGAAGGCAAAACCGTATTGATAACAGGTGCCTCGTCTGGCATAGGCAGGTCAACGGCTATGGTTTGTGCCGAAATGGGAGCAAAAGTTATTGCCCTAGGTAGAAATGAACAAAGACTTGAAGAAACATTGTCATCCCTTCCCGGGGAAGGCCATGCCCGTTTTGTCTTGGATTTAAATGACGACAGTGCTGTCGATGAGATGATCCCATTACTACCTGTCCTTGACGGCATCGCAAGTTGCATGGGTGTGGCTGGCATGAATCCTTTTCAGTTTGTGAATAGAAAGGAAATGGATGGAATTTTTTCCACTAATTTCTTTGCTCCGATCATGTTGGTGAACAAAGTGCTGAAAGCAAAGAAACTCCCCAAAGGGAGCTCAGTTGTTCTCGTTTCGTCCATTGACGGACCAAAGGTGGTTCACGCGGGGAACTCTGTTTACTCAGCTTCCAAAAACGCCTTGGTGGGTATGGCTCGTAACATGGCCGTTGACCTGGCAAGTAAAAACATCCGTGTTAATTGTGTGCTTCCGGGAACGACAGACACAGGGATGATCCGCACAGCCAACGTAACAGAGGAAATGTTGCTGGAAACGGCAAAGAGTATGCCTTTGAAGCGTTTCGCAAAACCCGAAGAAATCGCAAATGCCATCGTTTTTCTGCTCTCCGATGCCAGTTCCTATGTGACGGGTACGGAACTCGTTGTTGACGGTGGAAGTTCGATAGTCTGAATGAATCAATTAACCGTGTCATGGCATATTTAAAATTTGATCATATTGGCATAAAAGCCATTGCAGCCTGTGTCCCGCCAAAAGTGGAACGCAATGAGGATCTGGGTTATTTCATGAGCGAGGAGGAAATCCAAAAGGCTATTCAGAATATTGGAATCGAAGAACGAAGAGTGGCTGAAAAAGATATATGTGCCTCTGACTTGTGCTTCAAAGCAGCTGAAAAGCTTCTGGAAGACAATGCCATTGACAAAAGCTCGATAGATGCTTTGATTTTTGTAAGCCAGACCTCGGATTATCATCAACCCGCTACAGCCCCTATCCTGCAACACCGTCTGGGATTGTCGAAAGACACCTTGTCGTTTGATGTCAACCTTGCGTGTTCAGGCTATGTCTACGGTCTCTCTACAGCCTATGCCTATGCAAGTCAACCCGGAATCAATCGTGTGCTGTTGTTGGTAGGTGAGACGATGTCGAAGATCGTCTCGCGTCATGACAAAGTGAACACCCCGCTGTTTGGAGATGCCGGTACCGCCACGCTCATCGAACAAGGCGACTACGGCGAATCTGTGTTCTCGCTTCACTCTGACGGCAGTGGCTATGAGGTGATGATGATTCCCGATGGCGGATTCCGTCATCCAACCACTTATGAAAGCCTAGCTGAAGAAACGGATGCCAACGGCGACCGCCGTAGCCGTATCCAGTTCCGCATGGACGGCATGGCAGTGTTTAATTTTGGAATGAACGAAGAACCGCGCGATATCAAAAACCTTCTGGATGAAGCTGGATTGAAGCTGTCGCAACTCGACCTGCTCATCTACCATCAAGCCAACAAGTTCATGACGGATTTCTTTACTAAGTGGTTGAAGTTCGACAAGACAAAAACCCCTTATAGCATTCGAAAGTTTGGCAACACCAGTTCGGCATCCATTCCGCTGACCATCGTCACCGAACTCCGCGAAGGTTTTCCAGAGCGGAAAAACGTGATCCTTTCGGGTTTTGGCGCAGGCCTGAGTTGGGGTAGCGTTCTCCTCGATCTACGTCTTTGTGCTATATCGGAATTAGTTGAATACTAGTTAATATGTTTGTATTTAGAAATTATACAATAGAACGTTTTTTTTCAAAGGATTGCCGTTTTTCCGGATACGATGACGTGTCTGTTGTTCCTTCGGACGAGAATGTTTATGTCTGGTTCTATCAGGCTCCCATCGGATATAACGGCGCTACGCTCGCTGAAACGATTGACGCCGACTTTCATAAATTCATGATGGTGCTTGAGACGGTCAATTCCAACAAGACAGTCATTGCCTTTACCATGACTGCCCTCTACACATTGCCGTTCACTGATGATGATTTCCAGGTAAAAGAAGCTATTGGAAAGTATAATACCAGCCTGGTTGCTGCCTCAATGTCGCATCGGAACTTGAAAGTTATCGACATGGAGGAATTCATGAGCCGTTATGCTGTTGATGATCTCATCGACTGGAAGTTCTATTTCCTCTCACAAATGGCACTGAACCCCCGATTGTCGGCCGACTTCCAGCAATGGTTCGCTAAAAAATTGGACGAGATTGCACTGAAGCGAAAAAAATGTCTCGTCCTCGATTTGGATAATACCCTTTGGGGGGGCGTTTTAGGTGAAGAAGGTCCCGATGGCATCAAAATCGGCGGAGACTATCCCGGAAATGCCTTCCTCAGTTTTCAAAAGGGTTTGCTTGAACTTGGCAAAAACGGCATTGTACTTGCCATCTGCAGCAAAAACAACGAGCAGGATGTATTGGAGCTGTGGGAAAAGAATCCCTATTTGGTGCTTCGAAAGGAACATTTTGCCGCCTATCGTATCAACTGGCAAGACAAGGCAACCAACTTGCGGGCTTTGGCTGAAACGCTGAATCTTGGGTTGGATAGTTTTGTCTTTGTCGACGACAACCCCTCGGAAAGGGCGTTAATCAAACAACTTTTGCCCATGGTGTCGGTGCCCGACTTCCCTGTGCAGCCTTACGATCTGCCAGCCTTCTTCAAGACCCTGGTAGAGGAGGAATTCAAGGTGTATTCCGTCACCGATGAGGATAGAGCGAAAACAGCGCAATATCAAGCCAACGCACAACGGGCCGACTTCCAGACGCACTTTGCGGATTTCAATGCTTTTTTGAGGAGTCTCAAAATGCACCTCACCATTGAGGCAGCCAACGAATACAATATCCCTCGTGTCGCTCAAATGACACAGAAGACCAACCAGTTCAATCTGACCACAAACCGTTATACCGATGCAGATGTCAAAACAATGCTCGAACAAGGTTGGAAGGTGTTTTGTCTCTCTGTGGCCGACCGTTTTGGCGATAATGGCATCACAGGCTGCATCATGATTAATAGCAATAGAATTGATTCTTTCCTGATGAGTTGTAGGGTTTTGGGAAAGGGCATTGAGACGGCTTTTATCAAAAAGGTCTTCCAGTTGCTTCGTGAACAAGGGGTCTCTGAAATGGAGGCAGTTTACGTTCCCACAGCTAAAAACGCACAAGTGAAAGACTTTTACGATGGTGTTGGCATGCATTGCATCGCTGAAAATGAAAACGGAGAAAAACAATACAAAGCCTTCCTGGATGAGATGGATTTATCCATACAGGATTATTATCAAATGGAGATCAAATGATGGAAAAAAGGATATTGGAAATCATGCGCTCGGTGTTTCAAACCGATGAAATAGACGAGACCTGTTCGCAAAAAAACTGTGAAAAATGGGATTCGATGAACCATTTGAACCTCATTGTTGAGTTGGAAATGGAGTTTGGGGTCTCATTTGAGCCTGAGGAGATTGCCCAGATGCGCAGTTTTGACGAAGTTGTTCAATATGTAAAAAGCAAAACGGCATGAAAGGAAGTAAGGAATGGGTCGTAAAAGAACCCAAACAAATCCCGTATGGTCATCCCAAACGATCCTTGTGGCAGATGATCCGGAAAGTGAAAAACACCATCTTGTTCCGGTGGGCCTACAACTGTCCGCTCAATTCATGGCGCATCAGGTTTCACCGCTGGCGCGGATGCCATATCGGCAAAGGCGTTTACATCGGCAGATTCTGCTTCTTGGATAATATGTACCCCGAATACATCTATATCCACGACGGGGCAAGCATCAACGCCCGTGCCATGATTCTGACACATTTCAACCCGTTTGAGACTTACAAAAAGGTCTTTGTCGCGGAAGTCAAACCAACCATTATCAGTGAAAATGCTATCGTTTCAGTAAACGCCACTATCATGCCAGGGGTGACAATAGGGAAGTTCGCCGTTGTTTCAAGTGGCTGTACTATTGAACAGGATATTCCTGATTATCACATGGTCAAATCGACAAGCAAATTAATGAGTATAGACCTTGGCAGTTTATTGGAAAACGAATAAACCATGAATGTTCTGATTCAACTTAGTCATCCGGCTCATTTTCATCTTTATAAAAACGTTGCCCGTAACTTGATTGCCGACGGGCACCAGGTTTTCATCTTGATTAAGACCAAGGATATTCTCGAGGACCTGCTAAAAGCTTCGGGGTTGCCCTATTACAATATCCTGAAGGAAGCCCACCGCAACAGCAAACTTGGCATCTTCTGGGATATGTTGGTGCGGGATTGGAGGATGCTGCTCTTCGTCAGGAAACACCATATCGACCTGCTGACCGGCTCGACGCCTGAAGTGGCACAGGTGGGCTGGCTCACCCGAAAATACCGCATCAACACAGGTGAAGACGATATGAGTGTCGTGCCACTGTTCCGAAAGATGGCTGGCCCTTTTATTCAGACCATGCTTTCTCCAGAGGTTTGCGACAACGGGCCATTGGAGTCTAAATCAGTGAAATACCCTTCTTATCACGAGCTGGCCTATCTCCATCCCAATCATTTTCAAGCGGACAAGACTGTCGTTGAACGTTATTTCCCGGTGGATAAACCTTATTTCATTCTCCGCTTCTCTAGCCTGAACGCCCATCACGATGCAGGCATCCAGGGCATCAATACAGCCATCGCCCAACGACTGGTGGATCTCCTAAAACCCCATGGCCGAATTTACATCACCTCGGAACGGGAACTGGAACCCCAGTTTGAGCAGTATCGCATCCCCATTAAGACCATCGATATGCACCATGTTATGGCATTTGCCACGCTATATATAGGCGACAGTCAGACAATGGCGGCAGAGGCCGGCGTGCTCGGTGTGCCTTTCGTGAGATACAATGACTTCGTCGGACGTATCGGTTATCTCAATGAACTGGAAAACAAATACCATCTGGGTTTCGGGATCAAGGCTTCTGAAGCAGAATCGGCCGACAGACTGTGTGAGACGGCAGAAAAAATCCTCACCACGCCCGACCTGAAAAAAGAATGGTCGTCACGACGAGATAGAATGCTTGCTGAAAAGATTGACTATGCACAATTCTTGACCCAATTCATCGAGAACTACCCTGAAAGAAACATGACGCAGAAAGAATGATTGAAATAAAAAAACATTATAATGAGAAGATTATCATTGTTTATATACTATGTATTAGCTCGATATTTGCCGAAGTCGACCATGCCGGTGATCGGAAAGTTGGCGTTGCGGATGCGCCGTTTTTGTTGTAAGAGGATGTTTTCCGCTTGTGGCAACGACTTGAATGTGGAGCAAGGAGCCTATTTGGGCAATGGCAAGGATATTCGTGTGGGCAACCATGTTGGTCTAGGCAAGGATCTTACAGTGCACAACTGTATCCTTACCATCGATGACGATTTGATGATGGGGGAAGAAGTGATGATTATCGGAGGTGGTCATCGCTTTGATAAGCTTGACATGCCTATGGGCCGCCAAGGTGCCAAGGAAAAGACAGAACTTCATATTGCCGGTGACGTGTGGATCGGAGCAAGGGCGATGATCCTACCTGGGTGTAAGCGCATCGGCCACGGTGCCATTGTCGGTGCAGGTGCTGTCGTCACCAAAGATGTGCCCGACTACGCCATCGTGGGAGGCAACCCCGCCAAAGTGTTACGATATAGAAACGAGGAATGTGACTGATGGACTTTACATTAAGCAAATATAGGGAACTGCTGGACGCATTGGATGCCTGCGATCAGGTTGTATTGCGTCACGATGTGGACCGCAAACCGTTCAACAGCCTAGAAACAGCTCGCATCGAACGAGAATTGGGCTGGACGGCAACCTATTACTTCCGCACGGTACCCGAGAGCTGGAACGAGTCCGTTATCCTGCAAATCGCTGCTCTCGGTCACGATATCGGCTATCACTATGAGTCGCTGACTACCTGCCACGGCAATATGGAAGCGGCCTATAAGGACTTCTGCCGCAATTTGGAACGGCTCAGGTCGTTGGTGCCGGTAAACACGATATGCATGCATGGCAGCCCCACCTCCCAATGGGATAGCCGCGACATCTGGAAACACTATGACTACCATAAGCTTGGCATTGAGACGGAATCCTATTTGGATACTAATTTCTCAAAAGTGTATTATCTTACGGACACTGGGCGCCGTTGGGATGGTTATAAAGTGAGTGTGCGTGACAAAATCCCTGAGTATCAGGAACAATGGGAACGGCGTGGATGGGTATATCATGCCACTGATGATATCATCCAAGCTATTAATGAACGGTCTTTTCCAGAGCATGTGCTGGTTAACACCCATCCCCAGCGATGGACAGACAATATGGTTCAATGGCTCAAGGAATTGACCCTCCAGTCTGCTAAAAACCTTGTCAAACGAGTGGCTTTAGTAAAAAGGTCTTGAAAAGAATTTGAGCCTCATTGGTTGCGATTAAATGGTTTTTTGTTGTAATTTTGTAAAATTTTTAAATCAAACCTTATGAAACACACGAAACTACTGGCGTTATTTGTTTTTTTGATCGTTACAGTGACCTCATGCGTAACGCCGAAGGAAGTGAATTATCTCATGGACCTTGACCCTGCCCAAAACTTTCCGCTTAATAATAATTTTGAGGCGGTGGTTAGCCCTTATGACCAACTGCGAATCACCGTAATAGGTATGGGTACTGAAAAGGAACTTGCAGAACCGTTCAACCCGTTCGGCACAGCGCAAGCCGCTACTGCCCCCAATGGCATTGGCTATCTGGTTGATGTGAATGGCAACATTCAGTTCCCTATCTTTGGACAGCTTCATGTGCAGGGAATGACTCGCATACAACTGCAGGAGTCGATTCGTAAACGATTGGTGGCCGAAGGCTATATGAACGATCCCATGGTTGACGTTCGGTTCAATAATTTCAAAGTGTTTGTTTTGGGGACCAGCGATGGTGGCAAGGTGCTCAACATAGAGAACGAGCGCTGCACTTTTCTTGAGGCATTGGCTATGGCAGGTGGCTTGGACCAATTCACCAAACGAGACCATATAGCGGTGATGCGTGAAATCGATGGACAAATGGTGACACATTACCTCGACCCACGCTCCAAAGAAGTGTTTAACGATCCATTCTTTATGCTGCAACAAAACGACGTCATAGTCACCCAAACTTTGGGAAGAAAGTATGTTAAAG
>JAEEGF011279735.1_pt1 | contig 11071 bp, 10 predicted proteins | sample 9134171 | NCBI WGS metagenome assembly JAEEGF01 (sample SAMN16246542, study PRJNA631951) | gut metagenome | biome: gut microbiome; feature: rumen; material: AP-attached | host: Bos | place: Iran: Karaj | collected 2018-10
ATTAAGGACGGCGACAGTCTATTTCTGTGAATCTCGGGAAGCGGCGGCCGTCGCGCTCGACGTTCTCGAAGAACATCTTCTCGGGGCGCACCCAGTATTTCCCTTCGCCGTACAGCGCCTGATAGACGACTATGCGCTCCGTTGTCTCGGAATCGAACGCCGTGCGGATGAAGCGGTACTCGCCGCCTTTGAAATGACGGAAGTAGCGCACTCCGTCGCCGGGCAGGGGATAGTCGTTGAGCATTTTCTCGGCTAATGGCGCATAATACATACGCACCTCCTCGGCTGTCGGGGTGTGCCCTCCGGGGAAGTGGCGCGAGTGGCTGTAATGCTCCAGAAACATCGGCTCGAAGTGCGCCAGCATGTCCTGTTCGCCGAATAAGCCCCAGACGCGGTCCTCGTAATACGGATTGCAGAAGTCGAACTGCCTCGCCTCCAGCTCGGCAAATTCTTCAATCAAGGCTTCGTCTATCGTGAATTCCTGCCGTCCGTCCGTGCGTGGCGACTTGTATTGCTGCTGTCCGATGCGCTGTGTCAGGAACTCGGTCATGCGGAAGTGCGGATTGCCCAAAAGCGCCGGAATGCCTACTACGGGAGCCAGCATCTGGGCGTAGAACGCTCCGCAGCTGTTGCCCACCATGAGGTCGGGCTGCTCGCGGTCAATCAGCTCGCGTATGAAGGCGACAGCCTCGTGGGGATGAAGCGGCAGGTCGGGCGCAATCACCTCGGCGCGTCCGTCGAAAGCCTCGCGCAATGCCACTGCCGGCACGCATTGCCCGCTCGCGAAAAATCCGTGAAGGAATAATATCTTTTTCATTGCCTTGATATTGCGCTACTTCTCTTTTGTGAATTTATAAACAGCCAATGTGGGCAGAATTACCAATGACAGCAGCGTAATCTCCGTCAATGCGTATGACCCGAAATAATCCACCAGTGTCTGGAATTTCAGGATGCCGTCAACCAGTATGACTAAAAAGGCAAACCAGCAGAGAAAGAATATTGCCGAGTACTTGATTTTACGCTTCTTCAGTTTCATGTTTATGCCTGAGTGTTGGATTCGTCGTTAGCCATTTTCTGCATCACGATGGCGCATGAAGCGTCGCCGGTGATGGACATCACGGTACGTCCCATGTCAACGATACGGTCGATGCCGGCCGCCACAGCCACACATTCCACAGGGATGTTAGCCGAAGCCAGGACCATCGGCATCAATGCCAGAGAACTGCCCGACACGGCTGGCGTGCCTATCGACACGATTGTGGCGGCTATGGCGATGGCTATGTACTGGCTGGCGCCGAGCTCCACGCCGCAGCAGTGCGCCATGAATACCGCCACAACGCACTGGTAAATGGCGGTGCCGTCCATGTTGATGGTGGCTCCAAGCGGAAGCACGAAACTGCCAACCTCTTTCTTAACGCCCAACTTGCGTGTGCATTCCATAGTGTAGGGCAATGTCGCCACCGACGAGTCGCTCGAGAACGCGAACAGAATGGCTGGCTTCATTTCCTTGAAAAACCTTATGGGCGACATTCCGCCGAGGAATCGGACCATAGGCGAATAGACGCATAATACGTGGACGAGGAAGCAGAAGTACGCCAGCGCGACAAGTCCGGCGTAAGTGCCCAGCACGCTCGGGCCGTTGTTGACGACGACCGGAGTGAGCATGCAGAATATGCCGAACGGCGCTAATGAAATGATGTACGACAGCACCTTGCTCACGATGTCGTTGAGGCTGAAGGTGAGTTTCCTTATCGGCTCTCCGTCCTCGCCGATATGCACTATCGCCACGCCGAACACCACAGCGATGAAGATAATCTGAATCATGGCCATGCTGCTGAACGGCGTCAGGATGTTGTCGGGGAACATGTTGACAAGCTGGTCCATGAACGTTGGCACTGTGGAATCCGCATTGCTTGCCGCGCTGCCGTCCGTGTTGATGCTGACGGTAGGTATCAGCCCTTTGGCAAAGGTGGATATCAGCAGTCCCAGCGTGACGGCTATAATCGTGGTGATGCAGAAATAGAAGACAGAGCGCAGCCCCAGCTTCCCCAGTTTGCTCATGTCGTTCATCGACAGGATGCCGGACATGATGGAAAACAGCACCAGCGGCGCGACGATGAACTTCAGCAGGTTGAGGAATATGACGCCGAACGGCTTGATGTATTCGTTCGCCACCAGCGGATAGTCTTGCAGCAGGATTCCGGCGATGACTGCCAGCACAAGAGCAATGGTTATTTGTGTGGTCAGGGATAGTTTCAGCTTCTTCATTTCACTTTGTTTTTTACAAAATTAGAGCAATTTGAAGAATTTGTGATTGAGCGTCGCTCCTTTTTCTTCGTCATTCAAGCGGAATGTCTGGGTGCTGTACAGCCAGAGGCACGTCTTTCTGCGAGAGATAGAACATGTAGAGTATGACTGTCTTGTTGCCGCGGTTCTCGCCGTGGTGCACCGTTCCCACCATCTCCACGACAGCCTCGCCTTCATGCACGACTTTCTCGTTGCCCTCTTGGTCGATGATGGTCAGTTCGCCCTGCACGAGTATGCCGAAGTTCATAGAAGGGTGGTGGTGCCATCCCAATTTCTGTCCGGCAGGGAACTCATACTTCACCGTCACGAGCTCCGGACGGCCATCGGGGTAGTCGGGCAGGTCCACACCGTCCCAGCTTTGCGATGTGCGTATCAGTTCGGTGCTTTTCACTTGCGGCAGTTTGTCGCTGTCGTTGTCGGCGTTGGCGTCGTTGCACGCCGGCAATACGCTGATGCAGCCCAAAGTGATGATGGCTGCGAGTATCCAAAGTCTCGTCTTTTTCATAAATTGTCCTTTTTATAGTGGTTATGCATTGATTTTTTGATAGTTATCAATGCGGACAAGTTATTTATAAAAAAGAAAAAACGCAACACTTGCGAGTGTCGCGTTTTATGTTTGAAAGCATGTTCTTTTTCCCTTATCCTATCGTCACCATCGTGGCTCCGAAACCGTAGCGCAGGAACGACGCGTCCTGCTTGTCGCAGCTTGGGTATTCGAGCGTGAGCCTTTTCCATAGCTCCTTGCGCAGCACGCCTTCGCCCTTGCCGTGTATGAAGACTATTCGCTTGCCTTTCTCCTTCTTGTGCGCCTCCATGGTCTGGCGGAACTTGGAGACTTGATAGTCGAGTATGTCCTTAGGCTGCATGCCGGTGGTGTTGTCCAGCAGCTTGTCTATGTGCAGGTCTATCTCCAGAATGTCGTCTTTCTTTTCCTTCTTCTCGATTCTGGTCTTCAGCGCAGGGGCTTTCTCCGCAGGCTTGGTCACGATGGCTTCCTCTATGCTCTCGGCGCTGATGGCTGTAGGCGCGGCTTGTCTGTCATCCTTCACCACGGCGAGCACCAGCGCGTTGCGGTCGAAGTAGTCGTTGGCTGTGAATGCGTTCTGCTTGTAGAGCCTTGTGGGCGACAGGTGCAGGCTGGCGTTGAATGCCGGCTTCTGCACGAACGAGCGCTTGTCCTTGAAGGCGATGGCTTGCACGTTTATGCGCTCCCAGTCGCCGGCGTGTCCGTTGGTTATGCGGTTGAGCAGCAGTCTGGTGTGCGGCTCTATGGTGCCTTGCTCTCTCAGCACCCATCGTTCCTCCTCGTTCTCGAACGACGAGTCGTCCTTTGTGGAGATGAAGAACGACACGAAGTAGTTGTCGTCGTTTATCAGGTAGAGGTCGAAGTCGGTGTTCTGCAGCTTGTCCTCGGTCACGGGCATGAAGGCGAGCGAGATGTTTATCTTCTCGCCGTCGGCCGAGTCGAGGTCGTCGGTGAAGTATGGTGCTTCGTCTTCGCTGCCGGCTGATGGTCTGGCGCTTGCCGATGTCTTTATCTCGGCTTCGTCCTCGTCGTCGAGTCCTTGGTTCATGGCGGCGTGCAGGCTTTGTGTTGTCGTGCCGGCGCTTTTCTTCTTCTCCTCCTTGCTCATCGCCTTCGCCATGTCGTCGCCAGCCTCCACCACGACTATCTCGTTGGCCAGCACCGGAGTCTCGAATCCGTCCTCTTCCTCCACCAGCACTATGTTCTTATCCTGAAAACCTACGACTTTGCCGCCACCTACGGCGTTTAGAAATCTGACTTTGTCTCCTATCTTTATCATAACAAAAGAATATTAATATTTAACCCGGCAATCGCCCTGATGGCAATCGCTCATGCAAATTTATTAACTTTGTCTTCAAATTACAATCGCATAAATGCTTAAGGACACACAAGATATAAGGATAGAGGATTACGACTATCCGCTGCCTGACGAACGCATCGCCAAATTCCCGCTCAAGGAGCGCGACCACTCCAAACTGCTCGTTTACAACAAGGGCGACATAACCGAAAGGCGCTTCTACGAACTGCCCGAGATACTGCCGCAGGACTCGCTCCTCGTGTTCAACAACACAAGGGTGATACAAGCCAGACTGTTCTTCCAGAAAGCCACTGGCGGCCATGTGGAGATATTCTGCCTTGAACCGCACAATCCGCGCGACTATGCTCAGGCGTTCCAGACGACGGGCGAGTGCGAGTGGAAATGTCTTGTGGGCAATTCCAACAAATGGAAGGAAGGGCTGCTGAACTCCACACAGCACCCAGGACTGCACGCCGAACGCATTGAGAACAACGGCGAAACGTCCATCATCAGGCTGATTTGGGACGACAAGAGCATGACCTTCGCCGATGTGCTGGACCAGTGCGGCGAACTGCCTATACCGCCGTACCTGCACCGCCACACCGAGGAAAGCGACAAGACGACCTACCAGACCGTCTATTCCAAAATAAAAGGTTCGGTGGCTGCGCCGACTGCCGGACTGCACTTCACCGAGAAAGTGATGAGCGACTGCCGAGGCAAAGGCATTGAACTGGAGGAACTTACGCTGCACGTGGGCGCAGGAACGTTTAAGCCGGTGAAGTCCGAGACCATCAAAGACCACACGATGCACTCCGAAGTTATCTCGGTGAGAAAGAGCACGATAGAGCATCTTAAGAAAAAACTCGGACACATCGTGGCAGTAGGCACGACATCGGTCCGCACGCTCGAAAGCCTCTATTACATAGGCAAATACATAAGCCAGCATCCCGACGCCGCGCTTGACGACCTGAAAGTGGGGCAGTGGACACCTTACGGCGACGACAAGGACATAACCGCCGGCGAGGCTCTCGGCTGCATCATCGACTACCTCGACCGCCACGGCATGGACACGCTGATAACATCAACGCAGATAATCATAGCGCCGGGCTACGAGTTCAAGGTCGTGGGCAGGCTCATAACCAACTTCCACCAGCCTAAAAGCACACTGCTGCTGCTCATCTCGGCTTATCTGAAGGGCGACTGGCGCAGGGTTTACGACTATGCGCTCAGCCACGGCTTCCGATTCCTGAGCTACGGCGACAGCTCGCTCTTGGAGGTTTAAGACATAAGATATAATGACTATATTTGCATCGCTCTATAAGGGCGGCAACGTAAAGAAATGAACATAGCGGTATTGGCATCGGGAGGAGTGGACAGCTCCGTGGCAGTGCACTTGCTCAAGGAGCAGGGGTATGAACCTACATTGTTCTACATCAAGATAGGCATGGAGGACGAGCACGGCTACATCGACTGCCCGGCTGAGGACGACATGACCATCGTGACATGGCTCGGCAAGCACTACGGGCTGAAGGTCGAGATGGTGTCGCTGCACGAGGAGTACTGGGACAACGTGGTGGCGTACACCATCGAGAAAGTCCGTCAGGGACTGACACCCAACCCCGACATGATGTGCAACAAGATGATAAAGTTCGGCTACTTCGACAGCAAGTGGGGACACGAGTTCGACAAGATAGCGACAGGACACTATGCCACAACCACCGAGATTGACGGCAGAATCTATCTTTCCACATCGCCCGACCCAGTCAAGGACCAGACCGACTTCCTCTCGCAGATGTCCGGCAGCCAGGTCGCGCGTTCGATGTTCCCCATCGGACACATGATGAAGGACGAGGTAAGAAAGATAGCCACAGAGGCGCATCTGCCATCAGCCACGAGAAAGGACAGCCAGGGAATATGCTTCCTCGGCAAGATTCATTACAACGACTTTATAAAAAGGTATCTCGGCGAGAAGAAGGGCAAAATCGTGTGCCTGGAGACCGGCAAGATAATAGGCGAGCACAAGGGATTCTGGTTTCACACGATAGGTCAGCGCAAGGGGCTCGGACTGGGCGGCGGACCTTGGTTCGTGGTTAAAAAGGACGTGGAGGAGAATGTCATATACGTCTCGCAGGGCTATGACCCGGAGACGCAGTACGGCAACGTGGTGAACCTGAGAGGATTCAACAATATAGCCGGATTCTACACCCTGAGCGGAGTGGAGAACGGCGAGCGAGTGCCATGCAAGTTCAAGATAAGACACACGCCAGACTTCACCGACGGAACGCTGGAGAAGATAGGCGACATTTACAGAATAAGAGCCGAGCACAAGCAGCAAGGCATAGCCGCAGGGCAGTTCGCCACGGTCTATGACCCCGAGGCGCGCATCTGCATCGGCGGCGGCGAGATAATTACCGAAGATTGATTTTAAGAAAAACAGACCATTATGGAAAACGAAGGAATGGTGTTGAGAACCGAGGATTTGGTTAAGCGTTACGGCAGAAGAACCGTAGCCAACAAAGTCTCGATAAACGTGAAGCAAGGCGAGATAGTCGGACTGCTCGGACCTAACGGAGCCGGCAAGACGACGACTTTCTACATGACCGTAGGACTCGTGATACCGAACGAGGGCAAAGTATTCCTCAACGACGAGGACATAACCTCGCTCCCTGTCTATAAGCGTGCGCAGAAGGGCATCGGATACTTGGCGCAGGAAGCGTCGGTCTTCCGCAAACTCACAGTTGAGGACAATATCAAGGGCGTGCTGGAGATGACCAACTTCTCAAAGGAATATCAGAAGGAGAAGCTCGAGCAGCTCATCGAGGAATTCTCGTTGCAGAAGGTGAGAAAGAGCAACGGCGACCAGCTCTCCGGAGGCGAGCGCCGTAGAACCGAGATTGCGCGCTGCCTCGCCATCGAGCCTAAGTTCATAATGCTGGACGAGCCTTTCGCCGGCGTTGACCCTATCGCTGTGCAGGACATTCAGGACATCGTCTGGACGCTCAAGGACCAGAACATCGGCATCCTGATAACCGATCACAACGTGGACGAGACGCTCTCCATTACCGACCGCGCCTACATGCTCTTCGAGGGCAAAGTGCTCTTCCAGGGCACTGCCGACGAACTGGCGGAAAACCCTATCGTAAAGGAGCGCTACCTTGGCCGCGACTTCGTGCTGAAGAAGAAAACAAGAGTGAAGATTTAAGATTTTTGGAAAAAAATCGTGCAAGGGCTTGTTTTTACGCAAGAAAGCCGTATCTTTGCATCACTTTTAAGTAAGGGCGTTTAGCTCAGCTGGTTCAGAGCATCTGCCTTACAAGCAGAGGGTCGGCGGTTCGAATCCGTCAACGCCCACAAAAAGAAAAAGCCGAAACGAAAGTTTCGGCTTTTTTGTTGTTTGGTGGGGAAGAGAAATCAGAATTTTGCAACGAAGAAATCCCCAGCAGATGTCTTATATATAATCGTATTCTCTGCGATAGAACAAATATAGACAGGATCTGCAAAATGATATATGGGTTCAAAGTTTGGTGAAACAATCCAGTATTCACGTTCTAATGGGTGATAGGATGAGAGTTTGTCTGTGTCCTTCATTTCTGTTAATATAAGATTTCCATTAGCCATCCTTCCTATGAAAAAAAACGGTTTGCTGGGCAATATCTTTGACATGACGCTTTCTATATCTGACTTTGTGGTTACACCATAGAGATAGCCCTCCCAAGCTTTTACGGGCTCAAACACATTGCGTGATTTGTTCAGACAGTAATAATCGGTGCCATTAAAAAAATCATTAATGAGAGAATAAAAATTTGCATCATAGGGCACTTGTCCTACGCTTCCATTTTTGAGCGAAATGATACGAAGGATGTCAGAACAACGCATTATAATTGAGTCATTGCCGATGCTTCCTATTTTGTATCCAGACTCTTTTACCGAAAATGCATTTTGACCGATTGCTGAATTATAGGCAGACACAATAATATTCTCCTGTCCTAAAGAAGAGTTGGAATGTCTTGTCAACACAATATTGTTTCCGTTGGCGGAAAGTTCCATATAATCATACTTTTTGCCTTTTGGAGAAGGAGTACTCCATACTAAGTTCAGATTCGTGTCTAAGCAATACACGTTCTTCTTGTCGGCAATATAGTGAAGGTTACCAAATGTCTTTGCTAAAGTAAAATTGCCATAGCTTGATGAATATTTATCGCGTTTGAATGTTTTGACAGTATTCTCCTTTAAGTTGATTTTATAAAGGTTTCGTCCATAAACGATAGGTTCGTTGCGTCTTATAATATCTAATTCTTCGTCGTTTTCAGCCTTGATGTTCCACAATTGTTTTCCGGTTGCTATTGAGTAGCCGTAAAGCTCGTTGGCGTTGCTGGATTTGCATATCAGGCATTCTTGGATAGTGGTTATATATTTCAGATTATTGGCAGACCAGCGTATATTGCCAGTGCGAATATCAAACACAGATATAGAGTCGTTGCTCGTCGAGTATTGGATTAGGCAGTCGTTTGTCGAACAAAAGTGATCTCTTCGCTTGCAGTCCTTCTTGTATAATAATTCCCCGTCAGTAGTGCTGTACACTTCGCATTTGCTGCTGTTTGACATGGCATTTGTTGTAAATGCGTATTCTTTTGATGGGTTCAGAGTCATGTGATCAGCTCTTGATGGAAGTTTCGTTATTGAAGGTCCTTTTTGAGCCATCGTGCTTGTGCTTATGACAAGCATTGCTATCAATGAAATGAAGTTGTATTTCATGTGTGTCTTGTTTATGACTTGATGAGTCTGTTGTAAAAAACGGGACTAGTAATTTCAAAAATAGTTGTTTTTGTTCTTAAACGCAAAGTGTTTTTCACAGAAAATAGAAAAGGGAGCGAAACCTCGCTCCCTTTAGTCTGATTATTTGGAATAGTGTGATTACTTCTGCTTTTTGAGGTAGTTCACGGCAGATGTGACGCACTTGTCGTTCTGATTGATGATCTGGTAGAACATGACATCGGTGTTGTCGATGTTGCGGGCGATGTATGCGTAAATTGACTCCTCGATGAGCTTCTCGCTCTTGACTATCTGCGGTATGTCGAGTTTCACGCCCTTGGTCTCGGCGAACTTGGTGAAGTCCTTCAGCAGCGACTGTCTTCTGAGGTGGTTGAGCAGGCTGTTGGTGTCCTTGAACCTCTTCAGCTCGTTGCGGTGCTTGTCCACGTACTGGAACGCGTATGTGTACATCAGTCCGGCGTTCGCCACCTTGTTGTAGTAAGGCGTGTAGCCGGTCGTGTCTCTCGGCACGAAGATGTCGGCTGTTATGCCGCCTCCGCCATAGACGGTGCGTCCTTTCTTGGTCTTGAACTTGTTCTTTTCGTCGTGCTTTATGCTGTCGCGGCTGTTGAACTCGCCGTGGGCGAATCGTTGCAGGATTTCGGTCTCGTACTCATAGATGTCGCCCTTCTTGTAAGGCTTCTGTATGCATCGTCCCGACGGCGTGTAGTATCGTGCTATGGTGAGTCTCACGGCTGAGCTGTCGGAGAACGGATACTGCTGCTGCACGAGTCCCTTGCCGAACGAGCGTCGTCCTATGATTATGCCTCGGTCGTTGTCCTGTATGGCTCCGGCGAAAATCTCGCTTGCCGATGCCGACCACTCGTCTATCAGCACAGCCACGCCCATGTCCTGGCACGAGCCGTTGCCGTCGGCGTACTCCTCCTCGCGCGGATAGTTCTTGCCTTCGGTATAGACGATGAGGTCGCCTTTGCTCAGGAACTCGTTTATCATGCTGCAAGCGGCGTTCAGGTATCCGCCCGGATTGCCTCTCAGGTCTATTATGACCTTCTTGGCGTTATGCTTCTTGATTTTCGCTATGGCGGTTATGAACTCGTTGTAGGTCTTGGCGCCGAACGAGCCGATTTTTATGTATCCGATGCCTGGCGCTATCATGTAGGTCGCCTCCACGCTCTTGAGCGGCACGTCGTCGCGCACGATTGTGTAGTCCAGAATCTTGGCTGATGAGGCTCTCTTGATGCCCACTTTCACTTTCGTGCCTTTAGGACCTTTCAGTGTGTGTACCACCTTGTCCTCGTTTATCGACTTGCCGACAAACGCCGAGTCGTTCACCTTCACGATTCTGTCGCCCGGCTGCAGACCGACTTTCTCCGACGGTCCGCCGTGTATCACCGACACCACCATCACCGTGTCCGACTGTATGTTGAACTGCACTCCGATGCCAGAGAACGAGCCGTCCAGGTCCTCGTTCACGCTTTTCAGGTCCTTGGCTGGGATGTAGGCGGAGTGGGGGTCCAGGTCAGCCAGTATCATGTTTATGGCGTCTTCGGTTATGGAGTCGTTGTTCACATCCTCCACGTAGTATCTGTCGATGAGCTGCATGAGCGACGTTATCTTGGACGACGTGCTTTCGCCGTTCAGAGTGTCGAATGAGCTGATGTTGCTGAATGATGCTGTCAGCCTGCCGATGACGATTCCGATTACAACCATAACAGCTGCAAGCAGCGGAATCAGTGATTTCCATTTGTTCGAGGACATTGTGCTTATTGTTTAGGGGTTATTTTTCTGGCTCTATTTGCGACACGTCGATGCCGGCCTTGCGCAGCAGATCGACGCCGTCCAGCAGACGGTACTGCTCGCCATAGACCACTCGCTTGATTCCTGCCTGTATGATGAGTTTCGCGCATTCGATGCAAGGCGACGCGGTGACGTAGAGTGTCGCGCCGTCGCTGCTGTTGTTTGAGCGCGCCACTTTGGTTATGGCGTTGGCCTCGGCGTGCAGAACGTATGGGAAGGAACTGTTGTTCTCGTCCTCGCAGTTGTTGTCGAATCCCGACGGCGTGCCGTTGTATCCGTCCGAGATTATCATCTTGTCCTTAACGAGCAGCGCTCCGACCTGGCGTCTCTTGCAGTACGAGTTTTCTGCCCAGATAGTCGCCATGCGCATG
>JAEEGF011480541.1_pt1 | contig 11070 bp, 8 predicted proteins | sample 9134171 | NCBI WGS metagenome assembly JAEEGF01 (sample SAMN16246542, study PRJNA631951) | gut metagenome | biome: gut microbiome; feature: rumen; material: AP-attached | host: Bos | place: Iran: Karaj | collected 2018-10
CAAACGGCACCAGCCATACAAGCAGAAATAGAAACAATTCTGATTGCTCCAACCGGGAAGGCTGCAATACAGATTGGAATAAGGATTCCAAAGGTTCCCCATGAAGTTCCAGTTGCAAATGCAAGGAAGCAGGCAATAATAAATACGATTGCAGGAAGGAACATCTTTAAGCCGCCGGCACTGTTTTCTACAAGACCAGCTACATACTGTTTTGCACCAAGGCTATCTGTCATGCCTTTAAGAGTCCATGCAAGAGTAAGAATCAAAATAGCTGGAACCATTGCCTTAAAGCCGTCTGGTACACATTCCATTGCAGATTTAAAAGTAAGAACCTTTCTACAAAGATAGAAGATTACAGTAATAATCAAACCACCAAAGGAACCAAGTAAAAGTCCAACAGAAGCGTCTGCATTAGAGAAGGCAATTATAAAGTGTCCATAAGATTCAGATTCACTGTCGAAAATGCCGCCTGAATAAACAAGGCCAAGAACGCACAAAACAATCAAAACAACTACAGGAAGAATTAAATCAATAACCTTGCCCTTTGAATCTTTAGCTGCTTCATCTTCTTCTGTATCATCATTCATAATTTCAAGTGCTTTTTCATATTTTGACATTTCACCGTATTCAAACTTCATAAATACCATTGCTGTCATCATTATCAAAGTAAACCAGGCATAAAAGTTGAAAGGAATTGCCTTACAGAAAAGTCCGATTCCGTTTTCGCCTTCGGATACAAAGCCTGCTACAGCTGCGGCCCAGGAAGAAACTGGTGCAATAATACAAACTGGAGCTGCTGTTGAGTCGATGAGGTAAGCGAGTTTTTCTTTTGAAACACCGTATTTGTCTGTTACCGGCTTCATTACTGAACCAACTGTAAGACAGTTAAAGTAGTCATCAATAAAGATGAGGATTCCAAGAAGGATTGTAGCGAACTGTGCGCCAACCTTTGATTTAATATGCTTTTTAGCCCAGTTTCCGAAAGCAGCTGAACCGCCGGCTCTGTTCATCAAAGCAACCAAAATACCAAGTATTACAAGGAAGATTAAGATTCCAACGTTGTAAGAGTCAGCAAGAGAGCCAACAAAGCCGTCGCTGAAAACGTGAGTCATAAAGCCTGTGAATCCGCTTCCTGCATCGATTGCAAAAAATATACCGCCAAGGACGATACCGCAAAATAGTGAAGAATAAACTTCCTTAGTGATGAGTGCCAGTGCAATAGCTAAAATTGCAGGCACCAAAGCCCAAAATGTTCCTGTCATTTTTCAATTCCTTTTATTTTAGTTTTTCAGTTTTTTGAAATCAGTATTCAGAGGGTCTGTAACGCCTTCTTTTTCAAGTTTTTCCAATACTTTGATGAGATATTCAATAACATCAAGTAAGCCGGCCGCAGTATAGGTTTTGATTTTTTTCAAAGAATCAATCGCCTCACGATTTGTCATAAAATCCTCCTTTTTAGTTTTTGATTTTTATGATACTAAAAATTATACCACAGGAATATTTGAAATGAAAATTAATTTATGAAAGAATTATGCGAATCTCAGAGATAGATATTATACGAAATCAGGCTTTATATCATATTGGAAAAGAAAGTCAAATATTATATAATAAAATGTTATTAAAAAAATATAAAACCTGTCATAAAAACGTTTGAGGATAAGTATGAAAAAAGTTGCATTTCTATTTTTTTCTATTATATATATACTTCTTGCAAACGTTTATTTATATGCGCAGATTCCAGCCTCATCGACGCAGATAATCAATATTTCGGGTAATGCAGCAGACTCTTTACTGGCGGTTTCTGATAAAAAATGTGTTACTGTTTATGATACGTCAGATTATTCGCAGGTATGTGTATTTGATGTGCCAAAGGCTGAAAAAACGGCTTTTTTTACGGAAAATGGTGTTGAATATATTTCAATTTTAACAGGCGATGGAAATCTTTCTGTAAGAAAACTCAAAAAACGGGAATCCTTCTGGTATTATGATTCAAACGAACCGTATTTTTCTATGAATCTTTCTCAATCTGAGTGGTTTAAGAAAGCTGAATGTCTTGCGGTAAGTAATAATTCGGATTATATGGCTGTTGCAGAAAATGATAATATCATAAAGCTTTATTACCGCCTGCGATTAACACAAAATGCAATTACAAAATCAATAAATAATCATAAATCTAAAGTTTATGGGCTGGAGTTTGATTTTAACAGTGAATATCTGGCTTCGGTTTCTGAAGATGGAGAAGCCTTTATCTGGCGCACAAGCAATGGTACTCAAATAGGACGACTGAATGATGTTTATACACTTGCAAAGGTGCCTGTCTGTTTTACTGGTGATTCCGCATTTATTGTGAGTCAGGAAAGCGAAAACTCCTTCCGTATTTCAGAGCTTTCGGGTAAGACTCTTTATTCGATTATGACTGGTCAGACAATTACAATGATTAAACCTTTGAAAAATCCCGATTTGATTGCAATAGGTAATGATAAAAAGGAGATTGTTGTTTTTAGTATTTCTGCAAAAAAAGCTGTTTCTGTTTTTGAAGTAAAACGAAATACTTTGCTTTCGGCTTTTGAGTTTAATGTTACCGGGGACAGCCTTTATGCAGGTTTTAGGGATGGATCTGTTAAGCTTGTTGATTCCAGAACAGGAATACGGGATTCGGGCGTAAAGGTAATTGATATATCTGATGATTTAAAAGGAAAAGACAGCAAGAATAAAAAGAATACGGTGTCAGTCGATGAGTCTGAACAGAATAAGGAGCAGACTAAAGAACAGAAAACAGAATCAAAGATTGAACAGATAAGTGAACCGAAAACTGAACAAAAAACAAAACAGAATACAGATGCAAAATCGGAACCGAAATCACAATCACAATCTGAAACGAATAATTTATCGGGCAATAATCAGAACTTATCTACAGGCGGTACAAAAGGATTTTCCTGTTTTTCTGTATGTGGTGGTGCAAATTATATGACCAGCCCGTTCTTTGTTTCTGGAAATCTTCGTATGGAATATCTTTATTCACAGAAAATCTCTCCATTTTTTATTGGTATGGGGCTCATTGCATCCTGTGGTTTTCCGCGAAAGGATTTTCCAGCGCAGTATATAATAAAAGAGCAGAATGTTAATCCTCCTGATTTACTTTCGGCTGTTTTATATATTCCTTTTGGTTACGCATTCTTTCCATGGAATAAACCTGTTCTTATAAATACAGTGTTCCGGGCGGGAGCTAAAGTGTCTTCTGTTGCATTAATTACAAAAGAGGGGACAATTATAGGAGACCCTTTTCTGTCTTTGTTTTTAAGTGCAGGAGTTGGAATGCAAATAAAATGGTTTGCCTTTGACATCAACTGTGAATACGATTCGGTGGGCAAAATAAATCCTTCTGTATATATTGGTTGTGTTTTCAGATGGGATTCAAAAAATAAAAAAGGTAAAAAATAAAAAATGATAAATAAAATGGTACTTAGAAAGCTTTATATCCTCACTTCTTTTCTTGTCTCTCTGATGATGCTTTTTACATTTCTTTCCTGTGGCAGTTCATACGAAGAGGCAATAAATGATTTTAATAAGAAATATTTTGAAGAAAAATATCTTTCGCCTGAAAAATATTCAACGGAAAGCAAGAACTTTAAGGAAAGCGAAATGCTTGATGATGTGCTTAATCTGCCATTAAGCTGTCTTATAATTCTTGAAGCCCCCGAAGGAAAGACCCAGTGTGTTTATGAATGGAAGGCTCTTATTCCTCAGGTTGATAATGAAGGCAAAGAAGTATTAAGGGAGAATGTAATAGGAACTTCCAGAACGTTGAAGTTTACAACGCCCGGAGTTTTTAGTACAGATAAAGAAAACAAGCTTGTTCTTACAGTTACCGAACAATCCGGTAAAATCTATAAGGACACCGCAAAAGTTTTCATAACAACAAATTAATTAAAAATATGCCTATATCTGTCTGGTTATTCCGGTGGATAGAAGCACGGAGGTAAAAATGAAAAAATTTTTAAAAAGCATTCTTGCTGCATCTACGGCTATTCTGCTTTTTGCAGGCTGTTCGGACATTGCATTAACCGATGCCAAGGTCCAGGACTCGAACTCTAACGAAAAATGTGTGCTTACGATTGGTGTAGAAGATTTTGAAAAGTTGAATATTACTTCTACTGGTCGAGCCATCAATCCATATGATTTTGAAGATGCTACTCATCCTACATCTATAGCTAAGTTTAAGATTACCGGTACATCGCAGCTTGGAAATGAATCTATTTCTGCCGCACAGCAAGAAATTGTGTTTACTAATAAGAAAGCAACGATAACATTATCAAAAGATGTATGGTATCTGACACTTACAGCTTATAAAGATTCTGCTTGTACACAGGCCTTGCTCAAGGGAAATACCCGTGTAGACCTTTCAAAAACAAACTCCATTAAGTTTGTATTAACAACAGATGATGTTACTACACCAGGTTCTATCAGCTTGGTAGGAACAGTTCCTGATTCACAGCACTTAGTTAAAAAATGGGAAGCTGGTTTGTATGATATAAACGACAATTCTCTTATCTATACAGCAGAATCTACTCCAGCTACAACAGTAGCTTCTGATACATATTCAGATTTATCAACAAATACAAAATCTTTCACATATACTAAAACAGATATCATTACTCCAGGTGAATATGCTTTCAAGGTTGTATTCTATGGCGAAGGTCCAACCGATGCTGCAATTGATGATATTCCGATTGGTGTATGGGCAGATGAAATTGTAGTAGCTCCTGGTCGAACAACTGCAAAAACATGGACTCTTCCGGATGTAATTATGAAGAAGCCTGATGCTCCAGAAAATCTCAAGGCTTATTACAAAATGAATTCTGATGATAACGGTTTCTATACTGTAAAACTTGTATGGACTGATAAATCTTTCAACGAAGAAAACTTTGTTGTAACTGTAACTGAATACACAGGAACAGCATACGATTCTCTTTCGGCTGTAACTCCAGCCATTGAACTTGGTAAAGATTTCTATTCAAGCGATATGAGGGTTAGCGGCTCACTTTCATTCTCAAATACAGAATGTGAAATCAAACTGCCAGCAGGTAAGCTTTATGACTTCAAAATTGCTGCTCAGAATATTGTAGGAACTTCAACTGCTGTAGCAAGAATGGATACAACAGATCCAAATGATTATGATACAAATCCGACAACTGATCCAGATTATGATGCTGCTTACGAACTCGTTTCTTCAACTGTAAAAATCAGCAAATCTATGGTTACATTCGAACTTGCTGGTGGTACTCTTAAAGATAGTACTCATACATATACAGACTACTACATTCCTGCATATCAGAAATACACAGGTACTGCAATTAACCTGTCAACGATTTTAGCTATAAATAATGCTTCTTATCCGACTGTTGCTGCAAATTCTTTCACTCTTGCTATAATCAACGATAAGGTAGATGGACAGACTGGTGATACCGAAGATGACAGCAAATTTGCAAGATGGCTTGATGCGACTGATGCACCAGTAACAGCACTTAACAACTGGAAAAACCTGATTGTAAGAGCTGATTATGGTACAAATGTAAGCTATACAATAGATGATTCTTATGAAGATGTTACAACTACAGCAAAGTATTCTGATTCAACAAATACTACACCGGCTGACTGCAAATTCACCGGTACAGAAAATGGAATTACTTTGTCTGCTTCAGTTACAAATCCAAAAATTACTTTTGCAGCTCCAGATGTAACAAATGCTGCAAATGTAGTAATCACATCTTATGATTACATTAAAGTAACATTACGAAAGGTTGATTATGAACGTACTTATGGTGCAGATTCAAATACTTTGGATGTAAATATTTCATCACTTCCTTCTGGAATATATTCTGTTGTTGTATATGCTCATAAAACAGGCGACCGTGCATGGTCAATGAAATCTGATACATTCCAAATTAAGATTGTCCGCTAATTATTTAGCATAACTTTTTCTAAACGGCGTGTGCTTGTCTGGTATGCGCCGTTTTTTTTATGAATTGAAAAAAATCGGAAAGTAGCTTATACTGTAATAGCACTATACTAAAAATAGGGTGGCACGGAAATGTGCTGGGGGAAAAATTAATGGCTACAAAGAGTTCGGCAGATAAGACTGCGTCTGCAAAAACTGTATCTTCAAAATCTACAACTGCAAAGGCAACAACGGCAAGTGCTTCAAAGGCTTCGGCTGCTAAGACAACGGCGGCTAAAACTCCTGCTGCTAAGGCTGCACCGGCAAAGGCAACTGCTGCAAAACCGGCTGCTAAAGCTGTGCCAACTAAAGCGTCGCCAGCGAAATCAGCGGCTGCTTCATCAAAGGCAGCTCCTGCTAAAACTGCAGCTGTAAAATCAACATCATCAAAAGCTACAGCAACTTCAGCAAAAGCTTCTCCTGCAAAATCTATTTTGGCCAAGGCCGAAGCAGTGAATAAGGCAGCCACTGCAAAACCAGCTCCAGCACCGGCAAAAACTTCCCCAGCAAAATCAACCGCAGTTTACGACGAAGATTCCATCCAGCATCTTGAAGGTCTTGAGCATATCCGTCTGCGCCCAGGTATGTATATTGGTTCTCTTGGCGACGGTTCAAATGAAAATGACGGTATTTATATCCTATTAAAAGAAGGAATTGATAACTCTGTGGATGAGTTCTCTCAGGGCTTTGGTAAAAAAATTGATATAGAAATAAAGGACGGCCGTGTAAAAATCCGCGATTATGGACGTGGTATTCCGCTTGGCAAGCTTGAAGATTGTGTTTCCAACGTAAATACCGGTGCAAAATATAACAATTCGGTTTTTAAGCAGGCAATCGGTATGAACGGTGTTGGTATTAAAGCTACCAATGCACTTTCATCTTACTTTAGGGCAGCTTCAATCCGCGACGGCAAAATGGCTGTAGTAGAGTTCCAGAAGGGTGAAAAAATCAGCTCAAAAACAGGAAAAGCAAAGGAAGGTGTTCCAAACGGAACTTATCTTGAGTTTGAGCCAGATGCAGAGCTTTTTGGTAAGTATGCCTACAATATGGAATATGTTGAAAAACGTCTCTGGAACTATGCTTACCTTAATCCGGGCCTTAAGCTTAAATGCAACGGCAAGGAATACTACAGCGAAAACGGTATTCAGGATTTGCTCATAAGCGAAATGGGCGGTGACAATAAATCCCTTTATAAGCTCTTTAATTATCAGGGAGAAAACCTTCAGTTTGTTCTTTCGCACACTGCAAGCCTTGATAAATATGTTTATTCTTTTGTAAACGGTCAGAGTACGGAAGATGGTGGTACTCACGTAACAGCTTTCCTTGATGGTTTTTCTAAGGGAATAAACGAGTACTTTAAAAAAGATTACGATATAAAGGATGTAACTGCCGGTTTGATTGTTGCACTTAAGGTTGGACTGGACAATCCAATGTTTACATCACAGACAAAGAACAAGCTTGGTAACGTAGAAATCCGAGCTCCAATTATTAAGGAAGTTCAGCTGGCGGTTGACGACTGGCTTAGACATAATCCTGATATTGCAGGAAACCTTGAAGATAAAATCATAAAAAATCAGAAGGCCAGGGCAGAAATCAACAGTGTTACAGAAAAACAGGTTCGCGAAGCTGCAAAATCTGTAATGCTCAAGATTCCAAAGCTAAAGGATTGTCGCTACCACCTGCAGGATGGTCCAAAGGGCGAAAACTCAATGATTTTTATTACAGAGGGTGATTCGGCTACCGGTTCTATGGTAGGAAGCCGCGATGTTTCTTATCAGGCAATTTTCAGCTTAAAGGGTAAACCAGAAAACATGTATGGCCGCAAAAAGTCTGCACTTTTCGAAAACGAAGAGCTTAAAAACCTTACGTTCAGCCTTGGTTTGCAAAAGGATATTGAAGGCCTGCGTTACAGCAAAATCATTATTGCAACCGATGCCGATAACGACGGTTACCATATCAGAAACCTTGTAATGACATATCTTCTGCTTTATTTTGAAGAGCTTATTCTTACCGGCCACGTATTCATTCTTGAAACACCGCTTTTCCGCGTGCGCACCAAGACAAAAACTGTTTACTGCTACAGCGAAGAAAGCCGCGACAAAGAGCTTAAGAAAATGGGTGCTTCGGCAGAGGTTACACGATTCAAAGGACTTGGAGAAATCAGCCCGTCGGAGTTTGGTCAGTTTATTTTCCCACGTAAGGAAGGTGAATCTGAAGATAAGGGAATGCATCTTACCCCTGTTTCTATTCAGAGCCTTAAGAATGTACCGGAAGTTTTAAAGTTTTATATGGGAAAAAATACACCGGAACGAAGAGATTTTATTGTTCATCATCTTGCGGCAGAAATAGACGCCTAAGGGTTTGCATAGGGCAAAACTGCTATCACTTTGGTAAAGAATTATTATGAAGAAGATAATCATACTTTTTCTAAGTTTTATAGCTTTTCTCTTTTCTTCCTGTGTAATGAATGTTTCGAATCAGGAATATATAGAAATTGCCAGCGGTTATCTTATAGAAAACTTTGGTGGTGAATATACATTTGTTTCCTTAAAGAAGAATGCTTCCGAAAACGAAGCCCACGTGCTTTTTAAGTCCCAAAAACTTGAAAATCAGGAAGTAAATGTCCGTATTCAGGTTACAGACCAGAAGATTGATTCCTATACCTGTCATATTTCCTCGAATTATCTGAGTATTTTTTTTGAAGAAGAGGAAACCCTTTATTACGAAGAGCTTTTTAAAAAGTATTTTACAGATTGCCAAGTTGTAATTGATAATTCTCATAGATTTATGGATTATTCTTCAGTTTTCTGGACTTCGGATGAGATTGATGGTGAATGGATTGAGCATAAGCAGAATATTGATGAGCTTGCTTTTGAGCAGTATGTTAATCAACTTGTTAATTCCGAAGCTAAGGCTCAGGCAGATATTATTGTAACGGAAAAAAACTTGAACAAGTACGTAACTACAGAAGATAAGCTAAAATGTTCACTTGTAGATTTACAGCATTCAAAACTCTTGCTTGATGGCGATTTTTATCTAGTTAATGAGCTTAATGAAGATTACAAAGAAAATTGTACCTTCAAAGCCGCAATAGATGTTTACAAAAAAGAATATAACGGATACAGATATGATTATGAAGTTGAAAAATCCGAGTAACAGACTTTTTTCAAAGGTAATTATTCATTCAGTTATGCTTCTCTTCTTTCTTGCTTTTTTCAGCTGTAAATATGATCCTGAAACTATGATTCCCATGACTCCGGAAGAGATTTGTGCTTATATGAATGATCATTTTGAAGGTGACTTTGAGCTTGTCAATTCTAAAATTGAAGATTCTAGTGAAGAAAAAAGTACTTCGGCATACATGAAATGCTCATTATTTGGCGAAAGGCAGGTGCTGACAAAGCATGGGTATTCAAAATCCAAGTTTGGTTGGGGAAAAGTATTCCTTACAAATTATAATGACATTTATTATAAGAATGATGTAGAAAACGCTTATAGTGAACTGATAAATAATTGGTTCAATGCCTATGATTATAAATATGTTAATACAACAGAACCTTTTTTAAGTGAGCTTACTCATTTTAATAGTTTTTCCGAATATCTAAAATCTTCTCCGCTGATTTATTATACTGTTGTAATTAATGCCTGCGAGGATGAAATAAAGCAATACGCTTTAGAAAAAGCAAAATCGGTTTATTTTGATATACGCAACAAACGTGAATATCCTTTAAGGCTTTATCTTTATCTTTGGGAAGATGATAGTTACGATTCTTTGACAACTGAAGATATTATGCAGTTTGGCAAGAAAAGTGAACCGGGTGATGAAAATCAGTATTATTACCGGGATGAAGGGCTTGAAAATTATTCACTCTAAGTAATTATTCCAGAATATTTTGTCATTAATTAGCACAAAAAAAACAGCAAAAAAATCCTAATCTTAAAAAATCATAAAACGTTTTACTTATAAGAAAATTCAATAAGATAGCAAAATAATTAAGAAGATTGACGGTAACAATAGCCTTCCTCCGTGTATACTGATAATCGAAAAGGGGCTTGTGTCTCTTCATAAAAAAAATAGGAGTTTTCTTATGAAAAAAATTTTAACAGTTTTGTTAGCAGGTGCTATGGCACTTACTATGATTGGATGTTCAAGTGCATCTGGTGGAACAAAAGTTGGCGTTTCTATGCCTACAAAAGACTTACAGAGATGGAACCAGGATGGTTCTAACATGAAGAGTCAGCTTGAAAAGGCTGGTTACAAAGTAGATTTGCAGTATGCTGCAAATGATATTCCTACACAGGTATCTCAGATTGAAAATATGATTACAAGTGGCTGTAAAGTACTCGTAATCGCTTCTATTGACGGTTCAGCTCTCAAGAATCCTCTTGATGAAGCTAAGAAAAAGAACATTAAGGTTATTGCTTATGACCGTCTTATCATGAATACAAACGCAGTTTCTTACTATGCTACATTTGATAACTACAAAGTTGGAACAATTCAGGGTGACTACCTTGTAGAAAAACTCGGACTTAAGAGCCGCTCAGCTTCTAACCCAGTTTACATGGAATTCTTTACTGGTGACCCAGGTGACAATAACATCAACTTCTTCTTTGGTGGTGCTATGGACGTTCTTAAACCTTACCTCGACAAAGGCGCTATCGTATGTCCTTCTGGACAGACTGCAAAAGCTCAGTGTGCTACATTGAACTGGTCTACAGAAGAGGCTCAGAAGAGAATGGAAAACCTCATCACATCTAACGGATATGGTCCAAAAGGCAAGCAGCTTGACGCAGTTTACTGTTCAAATGACTCAACAGCAAACGGTGTAACAAACGCTCTTCTTTCTGCTGGATATACAGCTGACAACTTCCCAATCATCACTGGACAGGACTGCGATATCGTAGCTGTTAAGAACATGATTAAGGGTGTTCAGGCTATGTCTATCTTCAAAGATACACGTACATTGGCTTCTAAGGTTGTAGAAATGGTTGACGCTATCTGTAAAGGTTCAGAGCCTCCAATCAACGACCGCAAAACTTATTACAACGGAACTGGAGTTGTTCCTTCATTC
>JAEEGF011495280.1_pt1 | contig 11069 bp, 10 predicted proteins | sample 9134171 | NCBI WGS metagenome assembly JAEEGF01 (sample SAMN16246542, study PRJNA631951) | gut metagenome | biome: gut microbiome; feature: rumen; material: AP-attached | host: Bos | place: Iran: Karaj | collected 2018-10
AGCACAAAATACGTGTAGCAGGCGAGCCTGCGGTTTCGATAAGTTGTTTTCATGACTGGGAGCTGTTTTTTTTGATAAATTCGTTGATTTTCAAAACTCGACATTCGGGCTAATTAATTACATGGAATAATCCAGTTCTATTTTGCAGTACGAACTACACGGAAGCCTGTATCAGGCATAACCTTAAAAGGGCTAAAACCGTATTCAGCGCCAAAATCAAGTTCTTGACGTTCTTCATAACTACCAAATCCTCCGCCACGTACAACCTTTGAATTCCACCCCAAATTCTCTGGTCCCTCTACTGGGAACTGTTTTCTACTTTCATCATTACCTCTTTTGACAAATAACCAGTCCCAGCACCATTCATAGACATTACCAGACATATCGTAAATACCCAGGGCATTTGGCTTAAGCTCCTTAACAGGATGTACCTTTTTCTCAGATCTGTGCCAGGCAACCTCATCAATATCGTCGCTTCCTGAATACTTGTACTGCTTTTCAGGGATTCCACCGTTACCTTCACGGGCAATGTATTCCCATTCTACAGAAGTTGGCAGTCTGTAACCATCTGCATTAAAGTCTGCAATAATTCCTCCGTCAGTATCCTTTGCACCTTCATAATTCCACCTAGATTCAAAGTTGGAACTAGTAGTAGCAGCATACTTTACGGTGCCATCATCTGTTGATTTACTGATACCAATCCATTTTGAAGGATCTGTTTCTCCATCCAGACTATATACAGGGGTCAGACCTTCTGCAATTGAACGAAGATTGCAGTAAACTAATGCATCATAGAAGTTTACGTAGTAGACAGGACAATCAGCACCTTTACCATAGGAATCATTACTAGGTCTCTGTGGCCATACGCCTTCACGATAATGCTGGTAAAAACAATATTCCTCATATTCCTTCTGAGTAACTTCATGATCGCACACATACATATTCGGAATGTTCAAAGGAATACGACCATCAATAAATTCACCTGAATTTGCTACAGAGCCAACAACAACAGCACCCTTTACATAAACAAAACCATCCTGCCATTTTGCGTAAAGGATAGTATCTTTCTGGATAGGGCTGCTAAAACTAAATACATTTTTGCACTCTTTGTCCGTAAACCATCCAATGAATATTACACCGTCTTTTTTCATCTCAACTTCAGGTTTCTTTGCGCATTTTCCGCCTTTAACAGTCTGACTTGCAACCGAAGGACCACCATTAGATTCAAATTTTACAGTGTAATAAATTTCCTCTTCTACCCATTTTGCGTAGAGAGTTACATTCTGTTTTACAGTTTCCTTTGCAAAATCGTAAGCCTTTGCAGAAAGAGTATGACCTCCATCTTCAGACAGGTACCAGCCTGCAAATTTATATTTTTTTGATTCACTTGATTCCTTTGACGGATCAGCAGGCTTAGCTACACTCTTTCCATATTCAACAGACTGAGAATCTACACTGCTGCCACCCAAGCTGTTAAAACTTACAGTGTAAACTACAGGAGTCTCAGTCCATTTTGCATAGAGAACAAACTCCTTTAGTACCTCTGTGTTAAAATCATATGACTTATCCGAAAGGGTCACACCGTTATCTTCAGAAGTATACCAGCCAGCGAAGGTATAGTTTGCTGCAGCAGTTGATTGCTTAACAGGAGTTGAAGAAGGTCTTGTAACCTTACCACCAGCCATGACTGGGCAATCATCTACTTTACTTCCGCCTCTAGAGTCAAATTTTATTGTATAGTAAGCATATTCTTCTACCCACTTTGCATAAAGGGTAATATAACCGTAAACTGGTTTAGTAAAATCAAAAGGATCAAGATACTTGTTATTTCTTATGGTCCGGTACCATCCATCAAACCTATATACTTTATATCCATTTGATTCCTTAACTGGATCTTCAGGTTTTTCTATACATTTTCCGTATTCAACCTTCTTATCTGCTATGCGGTTTCCACCTTTGGTATTAAAACTTACAGTATAAATTCTAGGACTTTCTATCCATTTTGCATAAAGTACAATATCATCCTTGATTTCGCTTTCAAAATCAAAAGGCTTTTCTGACAGGGTTACCCCGTTATCTTCAGAAGTATACCAGCCATCAAAAGTATATTGTATAGCCTGTGTTGCAGTTTTTTTAGGATCAGAAGGTTTTTCTACAGGCTGTCCATATTTAACATATCTTTCGTAAACCTCGCTTCCGCCATTAGTATTAAAACTTACTGTACAAGCTAAAGGCCTTTCTGTCCATTTTGCATAAAGTACAATATCCCCCTTGATTTCACTTTCAAAATTGAATGAGTGCTCCGAAAGAGTTACTCCCTCGTCTTCAGAAGTGTACCAGCCATCAAAGATGTATCTTACGTCATCTGTTGCATCTCTTACAGGATCAGAAGGTTTTTCAACAAGCTGTCCATATTCAACATATCTGTCGTAAACCTCGCTTCCGCCATTAGTATTAAAACTTACTGTATATAATACAGGAGTTTCTGTCCATTTTGCATAAAGTACAATATCACCATCGATTTCGCATTCAAAATCGAATGGCTGCTCCGAAAGAGTTTCTCCCTTATCTTCAGAAGTATACCAGCCGTCAAAAACATAAGATTTTTTTTCATCTCTATATCTGACCGGATCCTTTGGTCTTGAAACTTTACTTCCACTCTTAACGGTGGCACTATCAACTGGAGTGCCACCTCTGCTTTTAAAAATTACGGTGTAATACACCTCTTCATTTTCATGTATACAGCCAGTAAACAGAGTTACTGAAAACACTGTACACAAAACCATCAATAATAATGATTTATTGATAAAACCTTTCACGTTACTGCCCCTTATATTTTTAATTTGCCTGAATATCGAGTTTTGAAACTCATTGAAAGTACAAAAAAAACGGCTCACAGTCGTGAAACGTCTTATCGAAACCTAGGGAACGACGGCGAAGCCGGCAAACTCGCCTGCTACACGCATTTTGTGCTTGTAATTATTTACGGTTGCCATTATCTCGACAGCACAAAATGAGTGTTTCCGTAAGCCGTTTCGCTCCTATGCGCCGTTTATTTTGTAAATTAATTCAATTTTCAAAACCCGACATTCAGACTAATTTTATTTTTTTACAACTGTTTTATCAAAAATCTCCATTTATGTAAACAAATAACAACTTATTAATAATTGGAAACTGAAAGATTTTCGTGTTACAATAAAAAATGTGAGTAATCAGTTAAAACGTAAAAGAAAGCATCTCCTCCGAAACATGCGGAGAGCCTTCAAACAGCCAAAAACCTATATTTACATGCTCATTCCCTTCATAGTTGCCTTTCTGATTATAACCACCTATAAAGCAGAACTGGGACTGTCAATGAGCAAACCTTCAGACGGAGTGTGGCATTTTATCGTCGCCTTCGTTGCAGGATATTTTGATTTTGTCGTTGAAAGCCACGTGGGCAGAATCTGCAGTTTAATAATGCTGCTCTCAGGCATTCTCATTTTTTCTACCATCACTGGTAAAATTGCATCTATCTTCATGAATAGACAATTAAAAAAAGACAGGGGACTTGCAAAATTGAAAGACTTAAACAAACATTTTATTCTCTGCGGATATAAAAGCGGCCTTGAAAGAATTCTGGACACTTTATTAAATTCCAATCCTGATTTATACCCGGACATGATTGTTCTGGTAAACGATGCTGATCCTGACCTGATTGCCCAAATCCGCAATAAATCCAGATTCAAAGGATTAAACTACGTTTCAGGGGATTTTTCAGATGAAGAAACCCTTAAGCGGGCACAAATCAAAAATGCAGAAAGAGCGCTGATTATTTCAGACCAGGCTCATAAAAATGATACAAACCTGGAAGTAGATTCACGCACAGTTCTTTCTGCCATTACAATGAAAAATTTAAATCCCAAGCTTTACGTTGCCGCAGAACTTTACGATGCAAAATTCGCAAATCATTTAAAAATGGCCCATTGTGATGAAATCATTCTTACCAGCGACTACGAATACAGTTTACTGGCCACAGCTTCCAGCGGAATGGGCTACTCAAATGTAATCAGCGCATTGATTGGTGACGATGCCTACTCGGGAATCTTAATTGAAAATATCAAACCATCCTTCATTGGCAAAAGCTACGGCGAATACAAGGCAAGCATTAAAACAAATGGAATTCTCATAGGACTTCTGCTGAACACAGGAAACTTTTACCAGCGAAGAAAGGACGCCCTCCGTCAGGCACAAAAGGATCCGGACATGAAAAAAGTTGTAGACAATCTGAAAAAAGTTAAAGAATTAAAAAGTAACGAACCATTCCTTGCACCTCCTGACGACTACATTATTGGAAACAATACAAAAGCAATTTTTGTAAAAGGCAAAACACAAAACGGGGAGGAAAAAGCAAAATGACAAGTCTTACTTTTGAAGAAATATATTCAAAACTCTTAAAACTTCAGATTTTTCAGTATTTTAAAGAGGATGACCCGGAAGATAAAAGAATTCTGGAAGAAGCATTCCAGCTGCTGACCGTAAAAAATTTTAAGGCAAAAGATTTTATCATAACCGAGGGAGAAGAAGCGGACACATTTTTTATTCTGGTGAAGGGATCCGTTCAAATAACGAGAAAAACTTTTTCAGGAGACAAACTTGCCCTGGCCAATCTTGATGACACCATGGGAGTTTCATTCGGTGAAAATTCCCTTATTGGAAAAAGCGCCCGCTCCGCAAGCATTCAGGCCCTTACAGACTGCAAAACACTTGTTCTTACAGGCGGCAATTTCCGTCAATTCTCAAAAAGAGAACCATCTTTCGGTTACAAGGTACTTCTTTCCCTGGCCCAGCAGATGTCCAGAACAATCAATAAAACCAATAACGATGTTTCTACCCTTTACGAAGCCCTCTACAACGAAATTGAAGAGGACAACTAGGGCATCAATTCTATTTCTTCAGTTTATAGGTGATGTTGATTATTGCATCAGACTGAGTAAGAGTCTTTGCCTTAAAATCATAAGTAAAGGCCTGAGTCTTACCGTCTGTAGAAGTAAGAGTTACTGTTGAATCCTGGAAGTTGTATTCAAAAGTACCTGTTTCAATTGTTCCCAATTCAGAGTATTCTTCATAAGAACCATCTCTTTCAAACTTATATCCATGCTCAAGGCCAAGCAGACTTGTTGTGTAAGTCTTACCGCCCACTGGAGCGATATATGAGCAGGAAGTGATTACAAAAAGCGCAAATACGATTGCGGCTAAAGCGGAAATGTGTTTTTTCATATTTCTTATCCTTATAAAACTAAGATACTAAAAAAATATAACAGATTGTAAACAAATACAACCTTAGGAGACCAATTATGTTTAATAAACAAAATACCGCAGCTTTTGGAGTTGCCGGAAACTTTACAGGTCATCTTGAGCAGGCAGGAGAAGCCAGAGACTTTGTAAACGTAGAAGCTGCCCAGGGTGCACCTAAAGCTCTTTTTCCAACCTACATTCCTCATAACCTGGAAAATTCAGAAAGCGGAAACAAGTGCCCTGAATTTCTCCATACCTTTCCATTTGATGCAGAAAAAATAATTTTCCCTGCAGGTGAAGAAAAGCTGCAGATTGAGCCTGAATGCGCCCTGCTTTTTAAGGCATGCTGGCAGGACAAAAAAATCATTTCACTGGAGCCCCAGTATTTCGGAGCCTCAAATGATTGTTCCATCAGAAAGGAAGGAGCAAAAAAAATCTCCCTGAAAAAAAACTGGGGGCCTTCAACAAAAGGTTTTTCGGAAAATCTTATTCCAGTTGATTCATTTACAGCAGGGGGAATTCTTAACCGCTACAGAATTGCTTCTTTTTTAAAAAGAGGGGATGAAGTTTACGTTTATGGAGAAAACAGTGCAATCCGGGACTACAGCTACATCTACGAAAAATTAAATCTCTGGCTGCTGGACAAACTTAATAATCAGCAGGATCAGGGCCCCGCAGAAGACATTCACTCATATTTAACAGAAGCCGGCTGTCCTGAAAATCTGATGATTTCTATTGGAGCAACCCGCTACACTGAATTTGGTGAAAAGAATTTCCTTCAAAAAGGAGACAGGGCAATTGTAATTCTTTATCCGGAAGAAAAATACAGCCCTGAACAAATAGAGGAACTTGTAAAAAAAGGAGAATATTCGGACAGGGAAATTTCTGTTCTGGATCAGGAAATTATTTTGTAAAGAAAATATTATTTTCCGTTAAGGGCATTTCTTTCCCAGAAAACCCCGTCCTTAAAGCCCTGGATAGATTTGTCTTCTTCAGCATCTGCCAGGCGCTTTTCGGCCCAGGTACAGTAAAGGTCACTCTGCTCTATGCCGCAGAATTTTCTTCCCAGTTTTTTTGCAACAACGGAAGTACTGCCGCTGCCCAGAAAAGGATCAAAAATAAAATCCCCCGGATTACTTGAAGCCATAATAAGTTTGGCAAGAAGTTTTTCAGGTTTTTGAGTTGGATGGGCAGTATTTTCAGCCATGCTCCAGAAAGGAATGCTGATATCATCCCAGAAATTTCCAGGACAGGTATCACGGAATTTTCCCCCTTCTGTATCAGCCCAGTCCTTTGGCTGTCCGTCAACTTTGTAAGGAGCAATAACTCTTCTGCGGACTTTTACTGCGTCCAGATTAAAGGTGTAATCACTTCCCAGAGTACAGAACCAGATATCTTCCATGGCATTTTTCCAGTTTTGTCTGGCACCCCGTCCCTTTTCTCTCTGCCAGGTAATGCGGTTCTGAATAATCAGTTTTTTATCATCCTCAAATTTACACAGCACGTCCTGAATAACCATACTGCTTTTCCAGTCGCAGCAAATGTAGAAGCTTGCATTTTCCTTTAAATGAGGAAGAAGAAGTGAAAGCCATTTTTCTGTGTATTCAAAATAGTCTTTTCTTGAAACTGAATTAAATTTGTTGCCTGCATAATTCTTTGCCAGATTATAGGGAGGGTCAATTATTGCAAGGTCAATAAAATGTTCTGGCAGAAGAGTCAGAACCTTAAAACTGTCCCCGTTAATTGTCTTTTCCTGAATTTCTTCAAGGCTTAGAGGACCGGCAGAATCATCAGGCCGCAGACATTTTTTAAAATATGAAGCACCCTCTTCTACGGAAATATTCAGAGTCTTATTGCGGGACGATTTATTTTCAGTATTAGAGAGTGCCATATAAAATTAGTTGTTTGTGCCTTCTTTTTCAGTAATACGCTGATGTTCAGCATCAAACTTCTTCATAACATCATCAATGAAAAGCTGCTTTGGATCTTCACAATCAGCAGGAACCTGAGCCATAAAAGTCTTGCGGTATTCACGGCAGTCAATTGGTTCAAGAGCAGAGAATACAACTTTTGCAGGACGACAGAGATCATTGAGCATATCTTCATCCTGAAGCTGAAGAATTGTACCGTTAATTGAAACCATAAGGAGAGTATCAAAAAGACGGATGTAACTGTCCATCTCTCTAAGACCTCTTTTTGTTTCCGGATGTCCAGGACGATAGCGGGTACCTGCAGGGAATACAAGAATCACTTCACCATTACGCTTACAGTGATCCATTGCACGCATTGCAGCAAGATTTATTTTCTTTGCCTTTGCTTCTTCTTCTGCAATTTCTTCAGAACTTAAATTTGAATTTTCAATTTTTGCCTGACTTCTTGTAGGATAAACAACTACGCGGGTATAACTTTCACAAAGAGCCCTTACAATTCCGTTTTCTTCATTAAGTTTCATGCCTGCAATTGCAACGATTCTGTTTGCCAGATCTTCAAGTTTTGGATTACCGCTCTTCTTAAGCTGATACATAAAGCTTGGCAGGTCAGCATTAGAATAGTGTTCCATAAAAATTAAGCCATGCTTACCGGCACAAACCTGATCGTAGAACTTTTCAAAATTCTCAAGACCTTCAAAGTGGCTTTCAGGCAGAGTGTTGTCTGAAACCAGCTTTTCCATAATGGCTCTTGTCTTAAGATTTGCCGGCTGGTAGACATTTGTAGGATCGATTTTAGCCGCTGCAGTAGAATATTCTGCTAATGCGGAAAACATATCCTTGTATTTTTCCTTAAGTGGAATTCCTTCTTCCATTTTGAATCTCCATTAATTTGAAATTGTTTCTATATTAAAGCACTCAATTTGTTAATGTCAACAAAGAGCCCTATTTATACATTTTTATGCATTTTTTGTCTATTTAGCAGTAGAATTAAGTTTTCTCAGGCCATTGGTATAAAAAGCCGCACTCTGCAGATTAAAACGATATACAGTATTGTCAGCAGACCGGGTCTTTTTAAAGGTAAACTGAATGTAGCCCCCGGACTGAAAATAAGTATTAACCTGCTTTGACACTCCCGAAGTCAGCTGAACCCTGTCGTTGGTACAGTTGGCCTTAAAAGTGTGAAGTTTTCCAGCTCCGTCCTTTATTGTTACTTCCCAAAGTTCAGGTTTAGATTTTGTTCCGTTAAGCACAGTAGCTCCATCCCCATCCACAAGAGAAAAAGCAATATTACTTTCAGAAAAAATCATCAGTTCCATGTAGGCCAGTTCATCCTGCTGAGTGGTAGAATTTACTGTACCGGCAAGCCGCTCCTTTGTTGAGAGATAAGGTTTACCTGCACCAAATTGAACCACTTTCCAGACACCGGTTTCGTCATTAACGTCAATTTCATCATTAAGCCGCTTCTGGTCAGAAAGTTCAGATACTGCGCTGAAATAGTAGCTCCTGTACAGGTCAAGATTTTTTGATTCAGGAAAAAGTTTTATAAATGTACCTGCATAAACAAATAAACTTGCATAGTCTTCTTTATAATAGGATTGAACAATAAGGGCGCCCAGTTCCTTTTCCACGTCCCTCATTTTGCTCAGTTCACGGTCCTTCTGGTCAACTTTATACTGAAGCTCTGAGACCTGCTGCTTTAGCTGGTCAATTTCTGTTGCGGCAGAAAGCAGGGCCGCTTTTTTCTGCTGAAGGGAACAGGAATTAAAAAATCCGCAAAAAGCAATCAGCAAAAATCCCGCTGTCTTCCATCCCTTAGATAATTTCATTTTTTTGTTTCTGGAGGATTTAATCATCACCGTACAATTCTTCATATTCGTCCGGGTCATCATCATACAAATCATCAGGATCTACATTTGACGGCTCTGCATCCACCCGGGCGTAAAAATTGTCCCAGTGCTCTTCCTGAGAAGAATTATTTTCTAATCTGCGGTTTGATGAATTAAGGTAAGGATTTTGATTTCTAGAACCGTAATTCATATCATCATCATAATTACCGCCGGAAGAACCAAACAGAATGCCTATAACAGCTCCAAAAAGAACCGTTATAATAACCAGACCAATAATCAGTAACATAATTTTTTACTCTCCACCTTGTTTTATTATACTCTTTTTGAAAAAATTAATATATGATTTAAGGGGAAATCATGGAAAAATATCTGGAACCTTTGCCGGAAGGTATTACTCTTCGTATTTTTAAGAATGACCAGCTTCTCTTTGAAAGCCGTGGAAAATGGCTCCATCCTTTATTTGAAGCAGAGAATTTTTTTAAAGAAAACCCTCTTGTTCTGGAGGAAGGAGATATTCTTTCCAGTCATGACACTGCAATCGGAAAAGCAGCTGCAGTTTTAACCGCCAGACTGGGCATTACAAAAATAAATGCAAATCTTCTCAGCCAGCTGGCTCTGGACTATATAAATCAGCTGAATGAAAGTTCCAGTCAGAAAATTCAGGTGAACTATACAAACTTAATTCCCCGCCTGATGTGTGCCACAGAAGATCAGCTTTCACATTTAAGTGATTCGGACCAGATGTATTTTCTGCTCCGCCAGAGGGCAAGACTTGTTCAGGGAGTTGATGTAAGCGTAAAAAATCTTACCTACAAATACGGCAGCCTGAAGGATTTAAGTTTTGAAGTAAAAAGCGGCGGGCACCTTATGATTCTGGGAGAAAACGGTGCAGGTAAAACTACACTTCTCCGCCTCTTAACCGGCAGCCTGAAACCTGTATCCGGAGAAATTTTAATCGACGGAAAAAAAATCTCTGCCCTGCCAAAATATACAATCGGTTACATTCCTCAGGTAAATGACAAAACAAAATTTTCCCTTTCTGTGGAAGAAGTGATTTCACTGGGAATTCCAGCGGGAAGCAGAAACCGGAAACAGATTATAAAAGACGTGCTGGAAAGAACCTGCAGTGAAAAGCTTGCTGGAAGAAATTTTGATTCCCTGAGCGGAGGAGAAAAACAGAAAATCTCTCTTGCAAGGTGCCTGGCACAGAAAGCAAAACTTCTTCTTCTGGATGAACCAACTGCTGCCCTGGATTGTGAAAACAGAAAAATGGTTGTGAACATCCTTCGCTCCCTGACAATTTCAGAAATCCCAACAATCATCGTTGTAACTCATGACACGGAACTTGCGAAAATGCATGGCTGGGATATTTTACATCTGGGGGAAAGCCTTAATGTTTAACAGACTCCTCCTTTTATTTACCCTTGCACCAATTCTCAGAGGCTTTATTGCCATGATGATTTCAGGAATCAGTTTTCCTCTCTGCGGAGTAATGGTTCTTCGTATGAATCTAATTCCCCTGCGCTATATGCTCATGCACGGAGTAATACTTGGAGGGGCAATTTCTCTTGCAATGTCACTTCCCCTGCTGCCGGTTACAATCATCATCAACATTCTGCTGGTTCTGCTCCTGCTGTTTTTTTCCCGGAACCAAGGTCAGGGATTCGGTTCAGCTTCTGCAGCGGCCATGGTACTTTCAATGGCTTTAGCCAGTCTGATTATGCATGTAAAAGATGTTCCTGCAAAAGATACTTTGAACCTTATGTGGGGCAGTCCATTTGCCCTTTTACCGGCAGATTTAATTATTCTTGGGGGGATGGGAATTCTTCTTATTCTTTACATTATTCTGAATTTTAAAACCATTACAGCCCTTTTCTTTAACCAGGAAATTGCAGCCAGCCTGGGAATCCGGGTAAAGCTGAACTATACAATTATGGTGATGATAATTGCACTGGTTGTTGCCCTTGCAATGAAACTTCTTGGCGCATTCTTAATTGACTCCCTGCTTATTCTC
>JAEEGF010254594.1_pt1 | contig 11067 bp, 10 predicted proteins | sample 9134171 | NCBI WGS metagenome assembly JAEEGF01 (sample SAMN16246542, study PRJNA631951) | gut metagenome | biome: gut microbiome; feature: rumen; material: AP-attached | host: Bos | place: Iran: Karaj | collected 2018-10
CTCCTCCTGCTCCTGCCGGACTTGACATGTCGGTGGATGAGTACAACCGTAGGCATCTCAGCAGTTCGTACCAGATCATAGGTACCGACTCCCTCGGCAACGACATCATCGAGTTCAGTGCCGGAGATGGCTCGTATCCGAAACAAGTCGACACTGTCTACGTATATCGCTTCGACGACAGTGATGATTTCAGATATAGTTCGAGGATGGGACTCTTCGACGGATTCTATGGTTGGTACGACCCCTTCTTCTGGGGATACAGGAGTGCCTACTGGAGCGGAATCTACTATCCCTACTACAGTTCCTGGTATGCCAGCCGGTGGTATGACCCCTGGTACATCGGATGGTATGGATGGTATGACTGGTACGATCCTTGGCTTTATGGCTTAACACCATGGGGATGGTATTCTCCATATTACTATAGCAGTTATTTGTGGGGTCTTCCATATTACAGAGGATGGTACGACTATTACGGATTTTATGGTGGAGGAATTGCCCATCATGGAACTTCCGGAACGAGAAACCATGGTGTGATAGCACATAGCGAAAGGACTACCGCAAGCCATCATGGATATACCACTGCCCCAAGGGGTACATTCGGTGGCAGAAGGGTGGCCAGCGGCTCCTTCGGCTCCACAAGCGGAAGCGCTTCTTCGAGTGGCTCACGCACCTACTCCGGCTCTTCAGCGAGAGCGGGCTTCGGAGGCAGCAGGGCTTCGTCCTCTACTCCTACATTCAGCGGTCAGCAGAGTACACCACGCAGTTCTCCAAGTTGGTCGGGCTCGTCATCTGGCGGTTCACGCTCCAGCGGTGGTGGCGGTTCGTTCGGCGGCGGTGGCAGCCGTTCGGGTGGTGGCTTCGGAGGCCGCAGGTAATCGCTCGGTGTAACAGTGTTCATAATCATGGTCTATGCGACCTATTTAATCATAACAACTAAATCCATGTAATGATGAAAACAAGATTCTTCTTGACGGCTGCCGCCATGGCTGCGCTCATGCCCCTGTCAGCACAGGAAACATATGAGAATGCTAAAATTGCAACCGAAGACCTCAACGGTACGGCACGCTACGTGGGAATGGGAGGCGCCGGCGACGCGCTCGGTGCCGACATCTCCACCATCAGCACCAACCCGGCTGGTATCGGACTCTTCCGACACAGCAAGGTCGATGTCTCTGCGGGAATGGTGAGTCAGCAAGACGCTACCGACTATAGCGAGGGCGATGCCACCAACCTCAGTTTCGACCAGGTGGGTTTCGTCTGGGCATCGAGAAAAAGCGATTCGTCGTTCTTCAACTTCGCGTTCAACTACCATAAGAGCCGCAACTTCGACTTCATCCTCTCGGCCAGCGACAGACTCAGTGATGCGTCGCAGAACAAACTCACTTACATGAAGTTGTACAACGATTTGCTCTATAATCTCAGGGGAGCAGATGGTGAATTCAGCATTGACCATCCTACCTCGAGTTGCAACCAGTTGGATGATATTTATGTAAGAAACCTGCTCTTTGCTGCCGGTGACGGAAACGCCTACTTCTATCCTGCAGAGAATTATGTTTTCGACAGGGCTCATAAAGGATATATCGGCGAGTATGACTTCAACTTCAGTGGCAATATCAACGACCGCGTGTATCTTGGCATCACCATGGGTGTGCACGACGTGCACTACCGCCATGCGTCAGACTATACCGAGACATTGTCTGCCAACCCTGAGAACATCGGAAAACTCAACGTGTATGATGAGCGCAAGATCACCGGACAAGGTGTGGATGTGAAATTTGGAGCCATTTTCCGCCCCATAGAGTATGCACCACTGTTGCTCGGACTGAGCATCCATTCTCCTATTTGGTATGACCTCAATACGCGCAACTATACCGAGGTGAGCGACGGGTCGTATACCGCCTATGGTGAAGAGTCGTATAACTTCAAGGTGTTCACACCATGGAAGTTTGGACTCAGTGCCGGTTATACTATCGGAAGGGTGGCTGCAATAGGTGCTTCCTTCGACTATGCCGACTATGGCAGCATGTCGACGAGGGTAAATACCGACACCCACTACGATTATTATTGGGGTGATTACGCTGTATCTAGCGAGAAAGACAGGCTGATGAACCAGCACACAGACCGTACGCTCAAGGGCGTGGCAACGGTGAAAGTGGGTGCTGAAGTGAAGCCCATTCCCGAGATGGCTATCAGGGCAGGATACAACTATGTGTCGCCGCTCTACGACAAGGACGGATTCAAGGACGGCACCATCAGGTCGAACGGCACATACTATGCCTCTGCCACCGATTTCACCAACTGGAAGGCCACCAACCGGTTCACCTTTGGTGTGGGATACAGTCTCGACAAACTCAATCTTGACTTGACCTACCAGTATAGTGCCAGCGAGGGTGATTTCTATCCTTTCATGAGTTATCGCGACGCTGAATTCATCGATTACGACAATGTAGCCAATGCCGTCAAGGTGAACAACAAGCGTCACCAGTTGCTCTGCACTATAGGATATACATTCTGAGAATAATCTGAAACGGGCAATGATTTGCCGATATTTCGCCTTTTGTAGTCGAAAAGGCACCTTGGGCGAATATTTTGGCAGAATTGCTTGGAGCATTCATAAGAAACGTCTATTTTTGTCTAATCAATAGCAAAAGATTAGTTTTTTTAGTGGTTAATTTAGTTTTAGTAAGTATGTTGGGGAACTTGTCGTGAGGCAAGTTCTCCTTTTTTGCATGCTTCCATAAATAACTACAACACAGAGAAAAATTAAAACTTTGTATCTCTGTGCCTCTGTGTTGATATTGATATTCGGGACTTCATTTTGAGTGTTGCCCAACTGTTACTCGGAATGAAAAAAAGCGGGGCACACCGACATCAGGTGTGCCCCGTATGGGTATGTAAAAACGACTCCTGGTGTTATTCGTCGTAGTCGTCGGCAATATCCTCGCTTTCCAGGTTCAAGTCCTCTGGGGTGGTTTCAAAGGTGGTGCGGTAACTCTCCTCGGTCAACTTGTCCTCGTCGAAGGTATCATCGTCGTCATCGGGAGTGTCGAAGTGGTCGTCGAGTTCTGGCAATTCGTCGTCGTCGCCCATTTCGTCGAGTTTGTCCAAATCCTCTTCGAAACGAAGACGCGGGCGCTCCATCTCGGGTTTCGACTTGGCAAAGATGGCCTCCACCCACAAGCCCTTCGCTATCTCCAGCACTTGGTATCCATCGGCGAGTTTGCGCTCGTAGATGCCGCCAGGCTTGCGAAGACGCTCTTTCGGAAGCGTGGTGGTGCTCATGTCGAAACCACTCTCAATGATATCCTTGATGCTTTGGGAAAGACTGTCCCAACCTCCACCGAAATTGCGCTCAAGCACCTCAAGCAGTTTGGTGGCGCTGATATGGTGGATGTTCTCGTAAGTCAGGTCGGTGACACGAAGGATGGGGCGCTTCTTCACAGCCCATTTCTCCTTCTTGTCTTCAGCCATGCGCAACAGTCCTACCTTGAAGCCGCGCTCCTCGTATTTCTTGGTGATTTCGGGTTTGTCAATGGTCACCTCCTCCATGTCGAACGCACTCTTGATGACGTCGAAATAATGGCGGAGATTGTCGTGAAGGTCGGCATCTTTCTCTGCGGCCTCCCACAAACGGAAAATGTCGTTCTCTTGCAAATCCCAAATGTTGCTCTTGTTCAATGTCTTTAAGGTCAAGGCTTTCTTGTCTTTCTGTCTCATATCAAGTTTTTGTAAATGATTCTAAATGAAAAACGTAGCATGGAGTAGCGCAACGCTTATGATGCAGCGATATAGAGGCATCAAATACATGCGCTGCAAAAGTAAGTACTTTATCTCTTATTTGCAAGAATTTCATAAGGTTTTTTTCTGCGGCTCTCCTACGTGTCGTGTCCTCTATTTGTCTTCCGCTTCGCTTCACATCAAAAAAACTTCAATCAATAGATGTGGATTATCGGATTTTTTGACTAAATTTGCCGAAATCTATCTATTCTTATCGTAATCCTTGAATCATGAGCCAGCCACTTGCAGAGAGGATGAGGCCGCTTAGCCTCGACCAGTACATCGGACAGAAACATCTCGTAGGAGAAGGCGCTGTCATACGTAAGATGATCGACACGGGAAGAGTGTCGTCGTTCATCCTCTGGGGACCTCCGGGAGTGGGCAAGACCACCTTGGCGCAAATCATTGCCAACCAACTGCATATCCCCTTCTACACCCTGAGCGCCGTTACCAGTGGGGTGAAAGACGTGCGCGAGGTGATAGAGAAGGCAAAGAAGGGCAGGTTCTTCAATGCGGCATCGCCAATACTCTTCATCGACGAGATACACCGGTTCAGCAAAAGTCAACAGGACTCGTTGCTTGGGGCAGTGGAGAAGGGGGTGGTGACGCTCATTGGTGCCACTACTGAGAACCCGTCGTTCGAAGTCATCAGACCGCTGCTCTCCCGTTGCCAACTTTATGTGCTCAAACCCCTGGAAAAAGACGACTTGCTCGACTTGCTCAACAGGGCTGTGAAGGAAGACGTGGTGCTGAAAGAACGGAAGATAGACCTGCAGCAAACCGGCGCCCTGCTCAGATACAGTGGGGGGGATGCCAGGAAACTTCTCAATATCCTCGAACTGGTGGTCGACTCCTTCAATGCCTCCGACGAGGTGACCGTCACCGACGCCATCGTGGAAGACCGCCTTCAGCAGAATCCGTTGGCATACGATAAGGATGGGGAGATGCACTACGACATCATTTCGGCATTCATCAAGAGCATCCGGGGGAGTGACCCCGACGCTGCGCTCTACTGGATGGCGAGGATGATAGAGGGCGGGGAAGACCCGCAGTTCATCGCACGGCGACTGGTCATCAGTGCCGCCGAAGACATCGGACTGGCCAACCCCAATGCGCTGCTGCTCGCCAATGCTGCTTTCGATGCGGTGATGAAGATAGGATGGCCGGAAGGCCGTATACCGCTCGCCGAGGCTACGGTATATCTCGCTACCAGCCCGAAGAGCAATTCTGCATATAAGGGAATCGGTGCCGCACAGCAACTCGTGGCAAGGACGGGAAACCTGCCCGTGCCGCTTCATCTCAGAAATGCCCCCACCAAACTGATGGCCGACTTGGGCTACAGCGATGGATACAAATACGCACACGACTACCCCGGCAACTTCGTAGAGCAGCAGTTCCTGCCCGACCAGATACAGAACGAAAGAATATGGCATGCCCAGCATTCTCCTTCCGAGGAAAAAATCTATCAGAACATGCTGCGCTGCTGGGGCGACAGGTTCAAGGAATGACAACAAACGACATCGGGGAGAAGGCATACATCCCTTTGTCTCATGGATAAAAACGAATGACACAGCCAATGAAACCGAAAATGAATCAAATCACCATCCTCGATGGATTTACCGTCAACCCCGGTGACCTCTCATGGGAGCAACTGGAGGGGTTGGGACACCTCAAGGTTTACGACCGCACCTCGCCGGAACAGACGGCATGGAGGGCGGCCGACGCGGATATCGTCCTCACCAACAAGGTGGTGCTCGACAGGAAAATCCTGGAGTCGCTGCCACGTCTCAAGTATGTCGGCGTACTTGCCACAGGATACAATGTGGTTGATATCGACGCAGCCGCGGAAAGGGGCGTGGTGGTAACAAACATACCAGCATACAGTTCCGACAGCGTGGCGCAGATGACCTTCGCCCATATCCTCAACATCACCAACAGGGTGGCGCACTATGCCGAAATGAACAAGAACGGGCGGTGGACGGAAAACCCGGATTTCTGCTATTGGGACACACCGCTTCCCGAACTCGCTGGCAAGGTTCTCGGAATCATCGGTCTCGGGCACATCGGGAGCAAGGTGGCTCGTATTGCCCGCTGCTTTGGGATGGATGTCTTCGCGCTCACCAGCAAGGAGTCGGCCTCTCTTCCCGAAGGCATACAGAAAACGACGCTCGACGGACTGCTCGCCATTTCTGATGTGCTCACCCTCCACTGTCCGCTCAACGATGAAACCCGGAATATCATCTGTGCGGAAACCATCAGGAAGATGAAGAGAGGAGCCATCATCATCAATACCGGACGTGGTCCGCTCGTCAACGAAGACGATGTGGCTGAGGCCCTCCTTTCCGGACATCTCGGAGCATACGGGGCCGATGTGCTTTCCACTGAGCCACCTGCTGCCGCCAACCCGCTCCTTCATGCCCCCAATGCCTATATCACACCGCATATCGCGTGGGCAACGAAGGAGGCACGCATACGACTCGTCGACATCGCTGCCAGCAACATCAGGGCTTTCCTCGACGGGAAACCCGAAAATGTGGTCAACCGATAGCGAACAACCACCGATAAACCCTTTTCCATTCGGAAAAATCGGCTTTAATCGCGTTTTCTGGAAAAAACTCCGCGAAAAATTTGGCGGAACAAAAAAAATGCCATACCTTTGCAGTCGCAATTCAAAAATGATGGCTCCCTAGCTCAACTGAATAGAGCATCTGACTACGGATCAGAAGGTTGCGGGTTTGAATCCCTCGGGAGTCACTTGAAAATCAAGGAGTTACGAAGATGTAACTCCTTTTTTTTGTCTATAGGGAACGTTTCGGGAAGACAGACGATGGGGTTTCCACGTAGTCATACGTGATTTTTTATTGTCATTTGTGGTCAACTTGTCATTTTGCATGATGGCCGATTGGGCCGGTGGCGCGGATGCGGTTCACCCGGTAGCCGACACTGATGACGGCATCGAGGTTGTAGAACTGGAGTGTACGATTTACTGTCCTATTGCCTTCTTGACGAACAACCGAGATTTTCTCGGTAGTTGCTTCTTCTCTAAGTTCACCACTTTCATAGATGTTCTTCAGATGAAGACCTATATTGTCTGTTGAGCAATCGAACAGCATACCCATCGCCTTTTGGGTACACCACACGGTCTTGTCCTTATAATAGACCTCTACGCCTTGTTCTTTCCCCTCAATTTGGAAGATCAGGAACTCTGCGGTGCTATTTCTTATTTCTCTGCGTTTTGCCATGAAACATTATTTATTACAAATACATTCTTTACTTTGGTTCAGGTAACCTGCAGATTTACAGGAAGTTTGTTCTTTCTTGGTCTGAAATCTCAGTGCTCTACTTCCGGATACATAAGCTATAATGATTTCGAAAAAGTCAATTATTCTTCTTGTTCATAATAATACGAATAGTCGATGCCCTTCATGAAGGTCTCACGGTCGTCAATGCGGTCGGTCATAGCCCCTTGGAGAAGCGCCTTGATGTGTGAGGCATCAGTTGTACTCCTCCTCATTGCTTCCAGATATGCTTTCTTGTCTATCTTGCTCCAATCTACACACAATCCCAACCGTTTCTTGAATATCAAGTCCAACCAGATACGTGTGCTACGCCCGTTGCCTTCCATAAAAGGATGCGCCACATTCATCTCCACATATTTGCTGACTATTTCGTCGAAAGTTGTTTCTGGCATTGCTTCTATCAGGCTCAAATTCTTCATCAGATACTCTGCACGACAAAACAGCGTTCCATCTTTCCAAATGGTTTTCGTTCGAATCTGTCCAGCAAAGTCATAGAGACCACCAAAGATATAGGCATGTATTTGTTGAAGTGCTTTTACGGTGCCAATGTCTTTGTCTGCCACTATATTCCCTTCTATCAACGTATAGGCTTTCTTACGGCTACGGCCGTCGATGCTGTTCTCGCTGTATTTGAACCAATCAAGGAATATCACAGCCTTTGTGTTATGAATATTCTTGGCCAGTAGTTCAACACCTCCTTGATTAAGCACGTCGGTCAAGCGTTTTTTCCCGTCAGGAGCAGTTAGTCTCAACTGGGTAGTGGCACTAACCACTTCATTATTCTCTTTCCGCAACTTGGCTTTCAGATATTTCCAGTAGTTGCGATTCTTCTCGTAGTCATCTTGTTGGTTGATAGCACCCACAATGTCGAGTACCGAGAACCACCACTGATTATTGTCGTCGTCCCACACGGCACGAACCTGATGGTCTTTATAGAACCGGATAGAAATCTTGCTCATATTCTGTATACGTTTTTTTGATATTTATGGTATCAACAACCCTCTATATTCAAGGTCATGCTTCATTATTTCTTCTATTTGATGAATTTCAAGGTTAATTTGCTTCAGACGCTTATCCTTTTCTTCATCAGTATGCTGATTGTCTTGAAGCACATTCAACTTCATCTTGGCTTTAATGCATTCTAAACCATTGTGAATGGCAGATGCACTCACAGGAGCATTGGAGTTGAATAGATGTACACAACTTTGTCCTGTAAGCAGGTTTCCCCACTTCTCGTATTTCTGAATGTCGTTAAGACAGTGGTCTACTCTATGATCTTTCATTTCTGCTTTTTATTTGCCTTGTAGAAATCGTCGAGTCCTGGAATATGTGAGTGTTTTATTGATGATTCTCTGCTATTAGTCCTAACATCTGCATCTTTTGCCAAAATGATTGCATGGCTTGTTCATAAATCTCTGACAAGCAATTTCTATAGGATATTGTTTTTCTTATACCTTCCATATCTGTTTTTATTTGCTGTGCCAAAGATGAGAAATTTACGACTGGTCCTGTCTTGATGAGTTGAACGATTGTTTGTAGCTGATTTACACGATTCAATTGATTTTTTTGATCAGCAAGGATAGCATAATGTAAAGCAGCATGATAGAATGTAAAGGCTTCTATATATAAGCCTTTTGCCATATATGCCTCAGCACTTCCACCATTTATTCCTGCTTGCAAATTATATGCTTCCATCATATGAAGTCTGTCATTCTCTGCAAGTTGTCGCTCATTCTCTAATATATTCATCTGCCTCTTTTCCAGTTGGGACATCTTTTCTCGCATATCTATTGCATTCACAATCTGGAAGCCAACTATTGCTGTGAATACAATGGCAAGCAACGCTACTATTACTCCTATAAAGGTGTCTAATGATACCACGGACTGTTCCATGCTTCCAAATAACCAAAGTCCCCAGACTGATAATACTCCCACTATGGAGATTATTGATAATAACAAAGATATCTTTTCTTTCATTCTTTTCCTTTTTCGTAAAACAGATGAACTTATCGCATAAGTCTCAATTCTTTGAAAACATTAATAACATTATTCTCAAATTGGGTAAAGGATGGTATCGTTCGAAGTTTCTCTAATGATAATCGATTACCAAGTAGTTCGTACAAATCAGCAATACCTATTTGATTTCTTTTCTTTTTGGGCTGATTTGACATAGCTTTACGAATTGCGTCTTCTATCACGCTTTTAGGGTCTGCATAAGATTCAGGCTGTTTATCTATTCCCAAATCAGTTTCACTTATCTCTTTTGCGTTTATAAGTTGTTTCAATAATACTTTATCTGCCAACATCCACGATTCAATCATCTGAATAGGAATCGTGGGGACTATATGTTTACAGTACTCTTCTTCTGGCATATCTTTTAATGCATTAAAGAATGGCGTAAATTTGTATTGCATAGCGTTGTAGGCTGACCGGTTATCCGAATCTGTATGTATACACAGAATTGTGATACCATAGTCTAGCCATGCCCGTTTAGAGGCAGTAAGCATTTTATTAACAAAGTTATCGCCCTCGGTTTTAATCTCCTTAAGGTCAAATATTTCAACTTGATTGTCGCAAAGCATAGATATTTCTTGGATGGATTTGGAAATAACGCTCTTCAGAAATCTTATATCTGTTGTTCCTTCGGCTATAAGTCCAATAAATAGTTGTTTCATAGTTGTTGATTATTACTTTCAGTTTTCAGGTATTCCATCGCATCAGCTATTGTCATTTTGTTCTCTTCTGGAGAGAATGTAAGTTGGAAGGAGCTAGTCAACGGGGAAATTCTGGTAATTCGCATACAAAGTTTATTACCATTAATACTTGTAGGATAGGAAATCAATTTCGAAAACCAGATACTAACCCCATTGTCAGTGTTGTTGTATAGTTCTTTCAGACATCCGAGCAATACCGGTGAATGAGTGTTAACGATAACCTGCCGCAACAAGTCATCTTCATCTTCAAAATCGGTGGAAAGCAATCTAAGTAATTCTACCATAGCCCTTATTCGATATGGATGGATGCCGTTTTCCGGTTCTTCAAAACAAAGCAGACCTTGAAATCTTTCGTCATATAGTAACACGCACAATACAAGGAGTCTCAATGTCCCCTCTGACAAGACTCTAGATGAGAAAGCTTTTCCTTCACTGTTCTTCAGATTAAAAACAAACTGCTTATTCGCTTTATCGTCTTTTACCTCCAACTCTGTATAACCAGACAAGAAAGATGACAATTTTATAACAATTTTTTCCACCGTATATGGATCTTGATTGTACAGTCGATATAAGGCTGCGGCTAAGTTCTCACCAGAATGGCCGATTGCGTCACCCGTATAATTTATGTCGTACCGAGTCGGTTCCCTGAGTTTTTCTGGATTGAGTTGCATGAAATTCCATGAAGCGATTTCCCTTTGTGCTGCAAATATGTGTGGGAAATCCACTGAAGTGACACTCCCGAGAATCGTCTGATTGACTGCATTGGCATTAACGGAACGTCCGCGTCCATGACCACCATCCTGCCTGATAGTGATTGTAGTAAATCTGTTGTCATTCTCCGTATAGATATACGGCTTACTACTGCCTCCAGCTTTGGAACTTCTCCATATATCAGTCCTTTTCTTTAGATATTTCTTTGCCCAAGTGTCATTGTCTGTAGCAATCTTTGACAAACTCTCATGGGTAACTGACAATTCCTCATATCCCAAATCGTTAAGACGTTTGGCAATTATCAGTTCATAGCGCATTCGCGGAGTTTTCACTTCGGCGACTCTTCCCCAATTATCTTTGATTTTGCGTGGCACTAACATTTCAACCGCGAATCGCATTTCCGATGAAGAAAGCTCATCTGTATATTTTGTGAATAGTTCAGAAACTTCACCACGCAGTCGCTTGTTTGAAAAAGCAGTTCTCAAATCTTCAATAGCTAATCTTGATAACAAAAACAATGCATCAAAGAGGTTGCTCTTTCCCGATGCGTTTGTTCCAGCAATCAC
>JAEEGF011601934.1_pt1 | contig 11067 bp, 3 predicted proteins | sample 9134171 | NCBI WGS metagenome assembly JAEEGF01 (sample SAMN16246542, study PRJNA631951) | gut metagenome | biome: gut microbiome; feature: rumen; material: AP-attached | host: Bos | place: Iran: Karaj | collected 2018-10
TCTTTCTTAAAGCTTCTTTATCAGTTACATCATCAATATATAATTTTATTTCTTTACCAGTAATCTCTTTTAATTTATCAATTACTTCCTTCTTAGAGTTTGATAAGTTATCAATAATAATAACTTCATCTCCATTTTCAATTAATTCTACTACGGTATGACTTCCAATATATCCTAAGCCACCTGTTACTAATACTCTCATTTATACCTCCTCATATGTTCTTATATTAGTATATTCACTACTTATATTATCTTTTTCTTTACTTGGCACTGTAATTCTATCTATATCACCATCTGATATATATCTATTTTTTTCTAAATTTTTAAATACCATTTCAATATCAAATTCTTTTCCATTGTTATCATATGCACGACATCTTTTTAAGAAAGTTGGATCAAAATTTTTACTATATGGTGATAATTCAGGTTCCCAGCCTACACGAAGTGCAGCTTCGGTCTTATATTCATATCCATCATAAGTACCAGACAAAATATGTTTGTAATTTGCATGTTCTTTTTTATAAGGTGAACCAAAAGGAAGAGCAATTATTTTTACATATTTATCTCCCAAATAACTGTCAAGAGTTTTGTACATTTTACCTACTTCTTTGACACTTTGTTCTTCACTTATTTTTGTAAAGTCAGGGTGACTAATTGTATGATTACCGATGTCATATCCATTATTTATCATAAAATTCACAATATCCTTATTATATTGGCTTTGGTTAAATATTCCACTCATTACAAAGAATGTTGCAGTTACTCCAAAGTCTGGATATTTCTTTTTAAATTCTTCTAAAATACCTACTGCTGAATTAGGATCAATCTGTAAACTTCCATCACTATTTTTACCCAGTACTTTACAATTATCTGCATCGCCATCATCAAATGTAAGAATGATTGGACTATAGCCAATGGGAACATCAATTTTACCATGAATGTAATCCTCCAACCTTATCATTCGATAACCATTTTTATAATAGAATTCTAAATCTTCTCTAAAAGCTTTAGCTGTTCTTTTATATCCATTTTTATCAACATTACCACCAGTATATTGATTATCTTCAGTATCTATTATTCCATGATACATCATAATAGGTACTTTACCCATTTCATTAACCTTTTTATCTCTAAAGTAAGAGTCATCATAATCTCCTTTAGATAATACAAGATTAATTACATTATTATCTTCTTTAACACTAATTACTTTATCTTTAGATATGGTTGTACTATATTCATAATTAGTATTAACTTTGATATTATTCTCATCACCATAAGCTTTTATTTCTTCTTTAGTCATTGTATGAAGATCTACTTTAACAACTTCATCTTCTTCTTTACTCTTTGGTAATATAATGATAATAAAAACAACAAGAACGACGATAATTAATAAATTTTTAATTTTAAGTTTCTTTTTATGTTTTTTAGCCATAACATTCTCCATATAAATTATATCATAAATAATTATAAAAAAGAGATGATTATGTCATCTCTTTAATATTTTAGTAACAAGACCTTTACTATAAACTGCATACATAATAGTTAAAATAATCATGATACTTGCAATTATAATATATTTACTCGTCTTACCTGTTATTGGAACAGGGATTGCTACTTCACTAAATTCAACTTCAATGTCAATATTTTCTTGAACATTTATGAAGTTTTCAAGAGTCATTCCTGCATGGTCATAAATATCATAAGATGCACCGTTAACAACAATCTTCTCTATTTCATAACCATCTCCTGGGGTAATAACGATATAGCCTTCTGTTGAATCTTCTCCATAGAAGATTTCTTCATTACCAGTAGCCTCTCCAACACCACCAATTACAGAAACTTGAATATTAAATTTAATCTTTTCATATTCATAAACAAGTTCTTGTTCACTTTCATTAAATACTAATGTTTCAATAGATGGTCTAGTTACAACTTTATATCCTTCAAAATCATGAGGATGACTAATAAATGTTTCCCCAACTAATCCTTCATTATATTCTTCAGGAATTAATTCTTCACCAGTTTCAATATCATAATGACGAACAATAATTGATCCAGGAACACTTATTTTTGTTGATAAGTTATTTGATTTCTCATCTGTATTATTAGATAACTTAATCTTAGCTGTAACTGTATTAATCATATTTCTTTCAGTAGGTTCAATACCAATATATTTTAAAGATACATACTTACTTAATTGAATTGTATCTCGATAATCATAAGTATCAAGACCTTCATGTTCATCATCACCATCTTCATCTTCAAATACAATTGTCCATTCAATAGTATTCTTATATTGATTATAGATACCACCATCTAAATTAGATGAACCTAAATCAATCTTATATGGTAATTTATCAGTGATTGTTACGGTTGCAGGTCCACGATAATTACGTACGTTTGCTTCGTAAATAATTTCGTATTCGACATTACTATCAAGATCAGTTATCTCGCTAGTACCTACTTTTGTTATCTTTGTCGTTAAATCACTATTTACTTTACGATAGTAATAATATACATCTATTCTATCTTGACGAGCTACGCCTTCAAAGTTATCCGTCTTACGAACTAATTCATAATCTCTTGGGATAGCTCCTGGAAGATTAGTTGAATAATACTTACCTAAACCAACTTCTTGAGTTTGAGGTTCAGCAAGAACATTATTCGTACCTTCTTCAACATAATGAGATACGACTATAGCACGATGTCTTTCATAATAGTAAATTACTAAAATGTTTTCATCATTAGCAACACCATTTTCAGTACCATCAACCATTGAATAATCATAATCTTTTATATTTAATTTTTCAGTTTGATAACTATCACCAAATTTAAGGTTAGTTATAGTTGGACTATGTAATTCTTCTAATGATACTAAATCCATATATTTAACTGTTAATGTTGCATCTTTCTTCTTGTAGTAATAAATAATTATCTTATCATCATCAACAGTACTATTAGGTCTACCATCAATTCTTGTTAATTCATAGCCATCAAATTCTTTTTCATCAGTTGTATATTGTTCACCATAGTTCATAGTAGTATTTGATGTAGGATATAATTCATGTAAATCTGTTTCATCCAAGTATTTAACAATGATATTTCCAACTTTTCTTTCATAGTAATAAGTTACAAATGTATGATCTTTAGTAACTTTACCAGTAAGAGCTCCATCATGATCAACATATTCATAATTTTCGAATTCTCTTTCTTCAGTTGTATAAGTATCACCATAATTATATCCATCAGTTATTTGAAGGAATGGATTATTGATATCATTTCTATCAACATAAGTAATAACAACATCAGCATCTTTTCGATCATAGTAATATGTTACTTCAATATCACCATTTACAATACCATGGTCATTCGCTGGACTATGACTTGCATCCTTCTTATAACCTTCAATTTCCTTACTACTTGTATTATATGGTAAGCCATAGTAAACAACTTCTCGATCTTCATTAGCAAGGATTCTTTCGGTTCCAGTTTCTAAATGATGAACTACTAAGTTAGCTTGTTTTCTCTTGTAATAATAATTAATTACAACATTACCAGCTACTGTTCCTCTTTCTGGATCACCATCGCTTCTTACATAATTGAAGTTTTCAATACGGACATTATTGAATAAATAATCATCGCCCCACTTAACGTTATATACCTCAGTATCTTTTAAGTGGTTAGCTGGATTACCTTCTTCAACATAGTTAACAGTTATTGTTGCATCTTTTAAACGATAGTAATATCTAACAACAATATTTCCATTAATTACGCCTCTTTCACTTCCAGTGAAATTAACAAATTCATAATTTTCAAAAATCTCACGATGTGTTGAATAATTTGTTCCATAAGGATAATCAGTTACTGTTGGTTCTTTAAGATTTCTATTTGTTCCTTGTTCAAGATGTTCAATAGTTAATTTACCGACATTAATCTTATAGTAGTATATTACAACTATTTGATCTTCTCCTACTTCTCCACTAGCTACACCTGATACTCTACTTAATGTATAGTTATCAATAGGCTCAGCCGAAGTACTATAATGATCTCCATAATTATATCCAATTCTTGATGTTGGTAATAATTCTCTCTTGGTATCTTCATCTAAATATTTAGTTATTACAACACCTTTTAATTGATCATAATAATATTTTACATATATTGGTGTCGTTGATGTTACAGTACCAACATAAGCATCTGGCGTTGCAACTAATTCATAATTTGGAATCTCAATACTATGAGTTTCATAATGTTCATCTAATTTATATTCATCAACAATATCTTGACCAAATTGAGTATTATTTGTTCTATCAAAATGTTGGGTAATTACTTGTCCTTTTTTCTTTTGATAATAGTAAGTTACAGTTACTTCATCAGCTAACACTGTACCTGCTGGATTACCTTCAACTCTTACCATATCATATTTAGCTATATTCTTTTCGATTGTTGTATATGATCCTTCATAAGGAACTGTTTGATCTTCACGATTTGCAATTTCTGTTTGATCATCGGTATCTCGATAATATGTTCTTACAATACCATTATTTCTTTGGTAAAAATAAGTAATTACTAATTGATTATAGATATAACCAGTAGTTGGTTTATCTGTTCTTACAAAGTGATAATAATCAAACTCTTTTTGAGTTGTTATATATTTATCACCATAAGTTTTATCTTGAGTAATTGGCTCTGATAATGCTCTATTCGTTTCAATATCAACATAATTAACAATTAATTGAACTGTATTTTTATTATAGTAATAAGTTACTTCAACATTTGCTGTTGGATTACCCATTACACCAGTTTCAGGTCCATCATGTAATCTTGCATATGTATAGTTATTAATTGAAATAATATATGGAATAGAACTATAATCTTCACCAAGTGTCCAGTTCATTTCCCTAGCAGTTGCTATTTCTTCACGAGTAACAGCATCTTTATAATAAACAGTTAATTTTCCAATTAATCTTCGATAATAATAAGTTACAGTAACATTACCACTTATCGTACCTGTTTCATTTCCAGATACTCTTACAAATTCATAATATGGAATATTTAATTTATGAGGTCTTGCATCATAACTTTCTCCATAGTTAATAGCTTCTTGATATGGATTATTAACAACAGCATCAGATCCTTCTTCTAAATATCTAACAGTTAGTGAACCACTTTGTCTTACATAACAATATGTAACAACAATTTGATCACTTTCTATTGGACCTGTTGCATTTCCATTAACATGACTAAATAGATAGTTAGGGATTGTATGCTCAGATGTTGCATAATCGTCGCCCCATTTTAAACCGTTTTGAACTTCATCATTTATTAAGTTAGTATTGTTAGAACAATCTCTATGATGAACTGTTAATGTAGCTGTTTTTCGATTATAACAATATGTAATAGTTGGTGAATTATTATTTTCAACTATTGGTATCGTTACCGTTGCCGTTCCAGCCTCTTGATTAAGAGTAGCTCCAGCAATATTACTTTCAACAGCTCCATATGAATAATTAGGAACATCTATTTTAGAAGATGTATATGTCGTTAAATATGGTCTAGTTACCCTAGTTGGTTGAATACCAATTGATTGTTTTGAATCACAATCAACATAGTTAATGATAATGTCATAATCATTAGGTTCATAATAAATAATTACTGTTACATTACCTTCTATTGTACCTGAAGGATTACCTTCTACTCTTGATTTATGATAACCATTAATTGTATATTCTGTTGCTGTATACGGATCTGTTCTCTTATAAGTTTCAACTAAATCTTCATGAAGTTTATTAGTATAAGGAGATTTATCTTCGATATACTTAACTGTTAAAGTAAATGATTTACGATATTTATAAACAACATGTAATACTCCATTTGCATCAACATTAGATGCATTGATAAAGCCTCTATCAGTACCATCAATACCTAATAAAGTATAATCAGTGAATGTCTTTTCAACAGTTGTATAACTATCACCATCTTCTTTATCAAATAAGTCACTATCTAATTCTTCATTAGTATCATTATCAATATATTTAACATCTAATTTATATTGTTTTTTGTAACAGTAATCAACACGATAATCAAGTTTATTTACTGTTCCTGATGCAGGATCTCCTTTATTAGGATCATCAGGTTTTAAAGCATTTCTAACACCTTTATAGTTATAACCTGTAATTGTTTTTTGAACACCATTATATGGATCGCCATATCTAAAGTATTCTGTTACACTACTTTGAATAATAGTATCTGTATCACAATCAATATATCTTGATTCAACAGACGCATATGATTCAATATAATAGAATTTAAATGTATAAGTTTTATTTGGTTCAACACCTATTAACTCATATGGTTCACTATTAATTGATGTTGTATTTCCATTTGGATTTGTATAATCAACAACTTCAAAATTCCAGTTACCAGATACGGTAGTAGATGCTCCAATATTTTGGTTACTAAATCCTTCAATTTGAGCTCCAACATTATTTGTTGTACCAGGAGCTTGTTCTGTTGTTTTAACAAATGTACCATTAGAACTTCTAGTCATTTTATAATGATAAACATTTAAAGTAGCAACTTGCTTTGTATAGTAATAAATAATTGTTACTTCTTCACCATCAATAGTTCCTTTAACATTTGTTCCATTCTTTGTTACATTACTTGCACCAGTAACGGAAATGCTATCAAAGACATAAACATTTCGAAGCGTTACTAAAGCATTAGTAGATACTCCTGCTACTAAATGAACATCTGGAGTTATATCAAAGTTATCGTTAATATATACATTACCTACAGCTGTTTTATCACCATAGACATAATCTATTTGTTCACTATTAGCAAAAGTCGTTGAATTCTTTTCTAAGAATTTTACAGTTACTTTAGCAGCCTTAGGTTTGTAGTAGAACTTAGCTACTGTATCACCATCAATATTTCCATTTACATATGAATCTTGTGATTGATCATGTTCATATTTACCAGTATATGGTGTCTTTAATGAATTTGAATCTTTATATTGATCTCTAACATCATATGAAGCTCCATCAGTTACTGTTGTATCTACAGTATCAGGTTCAAAGACTTTTGTTTCTGTTTTAACAAAAATATTATCTTCATTTCTTGCCATTGCAAGATGTTGAATTCTTAATGAAGCACTTCTTGTATAGTAATAAGTTACAGTTACTGTATCAGCATTAATAGTTCCAGTTACTGTACTTGTTGTTGTACTAGTATTAGATGCTCCTGTTACAGTTACACTATTAAAATTATAATTATTTGGTATTGTAACTGTTGGAGTATTACTAACTCCAGCTATTGTATGTGATGAAGGTTGAATATTAAATGTATCTAAATAATTAACATTTGTATTATATGTATAATCAACATCCTCAGTATTTGCATGAGTAGTTGTTCCAGCTAAATAATATCTAACTATTACTTGAGAAGCCTTTGGCTTATAGTAGAACTTCGCATACGTATCATCTACTATCGTACCTTCTGTATCAGTATCCATATTTGGATCATGTTCATAGATATTTGTATAAGGTGACTTTAATTCATTTGAAGCCTTATAATCATTGGATACATTATATCCTATACCCGCATCAATATTCTCAGTTACAGTATCAGGCTCATATACTTTATTTTCCGTAGGAATAAAGTTACCTTGAGCATTCTTTTCTAAAGCAAAATGTTGAACAGTTAATTTATATTTTGGTAAGAAATAATAGTAATTTACAACTACGTCAGAACTAATATTTGTACCATTAGCATTACTTGGAGTTTCAAGTAATTCGTATCCATCTTCTGGAGTACATGCAGTAGTTGTCCAATCTTCTCCAGCATTTTTAGTTACTGGCGCTGGATCAGTACAACCTGGAACAGCATTTGTTGTTTCTTGTATATAGTGGTGTACTGTTACTGTATAAGTACTATCTCCACTCTTTGTCCACGTTGATACCGCTTCGCTTGTTGGTTCCCTCAAATATGTTATTCTAGCTGCTCCACTACCAACATTTCCATATCCATCTTCATCAAGTTCAGCATGGAAAGTTCCTCCGGTTGGAGGTTCTGGCATAGACTGTCTTGATGAAGTTCTTAAATTAGTCCAAACATATCCTTGTCCATCTATCATAACTGTATCTGTAAATTCATATGTTTTACCATTATATTCCATTAGTGAACAACTTTGATTTGCTGTTCCTACATAATTGTTTGGTCTACTACCAGATTCAATACAATTATCATTACTTTGATTATTTATTGAAATACTTCCGGTATGCCCAGATATAAATGACGAACCACCAGAACCTGGTGAATGACACGGTCTTCTAATGCCTTCTGCTACATAGTTAATACCTCCACCAGCTCCGCCGTAGTAGCCACCGCCACCACCACCGCCAGCGCCAGTATTAGAAGTATTGTCAATTCCACCATCACCGCCAACTCCAAAAATTCCATCATGACCAACACTTAGATGTCCCGTCACGGTTACATTTGTTTTTCCACCTGTTTTTTGTGTAGCACCTATTGTGAAATCATGAGGTATATCTGTTTCACCATTAACAACAGTATCTATCCCGTCAGCCTCAGTGATAGTTCCTATCATTGTAAAATTATGGCCTCCTATTTCTGTTTTAAAATAATTTCCATACAAACCACCAGGATAACCAACTAATCCTCCACCATCACCGCCAACTCCATGGACAACATATGAACCTGTTTGATAGTATTGTGTTCCGCCACCACCAGCAGCAACCATAATTCTTGAATTTAAACTAGTCGTATTATTCCATTCACCTGGAGTCAAACGAATATCCGTTGCTCCTCCACCGCTCGATGAATTATGATGATCTCCTGTTATTGATCCACTAATTCCTGCAGCACTACTACCAGCATTAAAAGATGGTGCAGAAAAAGATCCACTTTCAATAGAGTTTTGGCCTGTATAAATATATAATTTATCACCCGCATTTAAAGTAATTTTTCCAGCTGTATATGCACCTTTACCAACTTGATTTTGCATATTTTGTGGATAATAATTACCAGCAGCTCCCCAAAGTTCTACATAATATTCACCATCATAGGGTGCAGTAAATTCTTGAGAATTATCAGAATACTGATAATTAAAATCAACCACATCTTTTGCTGTCATTACATACTTGATATTATCTTCATCTATATTAAGTATGGTATCGCCATCATAAAAAGTAACTTTATAATATTTTGTTCCGGTTAACTCAGGAACCTTTACAATTTGAATTTCATTTCCAACTATTAGTGTTGTTTCTCCCAATGTTTGACTGATGTTATCACTAGATTCACCATACTCCACTTTAGCTTTTAATTGTGAAGTATCAACATCAGTAGCATCTGTAACCTTGAAATCAAGCACAAAGCCGACTATTACATTAGAATCATTACTATTTCGTGTTGCCGAAAAGACAATCGCATTTCCACTTTCACTAATATGATTAAATGAGACATAATCATCCATTGATACAGATTGATATATTGTAGTGTATGCAAAAGATATTCCTAGAATAGCTACTACAAATATCGTTAACAATACAGTCATTAATAGATTTCTTGATACTTTATTTTTCATAAAACACCTCGTATTTTATTTATCTCTTTTATTCTATTATTACTCAATTATAATTGTATCATTTTACTACACTTTAAACAACAAAATTAGTCAAAAAAAAACTAGATTTTTTTATCTAGTTTAATCAGTCAATAATTTAATAAATTCTATTAGTTTTGGGATATAAATTAAACACCCAACAATTATGGCTATAAAAGCTGAAAACAGTACTGCTCCACTAGCTACATCTTTAGCTGTTTTAGCAAGTGGATGAATACTTGGCATAGCCATATCAATTGCGTTTTCAATCGAAGTATTAACAAGTTCTGCAGTAATTACAAGACCTATTACAAGAAAGACAATACTAAGTTCTAAGAAAGATAATTTAATAACTATTCCTAAAGCTATTACAAGAATTGCAACAATTGTATGAAATAATAAATTTTGTTCTGTTTTATATGCACTTTTAATACCTTCAACAGCATATTTAAAACTATTACCAAGTCTCTTTATTGAATAAGTTTTCTTTTTACCTTTTGATACCCATTTCATCTAATATTTCCTCTTGTAAGTTAAACATTACCCTTTCATCTTCTTTTTCCATATGATCATACCCTAATAAGTGTAACATACCATGAACTGATAAGAAACATAATTCTCTAATTAGACTATGACCATATTCTTCACTTTGACTTTTTGCTTTATCAATTGAGATATAAATATCGCCTAATATTCTCTCTTCTGGATTAAATGTTTTATCATCTTCTAAAGCAAATGTAATAACATCTGTTTCCCTATCAATATTACGATAATTTTTATTTAATTCATGAATATAATCGTTATTAACAAAAATAATATTAAAAGTAACATCTCCAGTTTTTAATTTATCAAGTCCATGCTCTAATACTTTTTTAATAGTATCGATATATTCATCTAAACTTTCTTCTGTTTCATTAAATATTTCTATTTTCATAAACTATAAAATAACAAGTAATAAGCCAAAAATCATTAATAACATTAAGGCTATTGTTATATTTCCTTTCAAAACTTCACTTTTATTTTCAAATATCCTATCAATTAATCGATAGATTAAACAACCTATAAAACTACCTACAATATTAAGAATAATATCATCAATATCAAAAGCTCTTCCTATGGATAACTGTATTGTTTCAATAACAATTGATATTAATAATGTTATCAAAATATTATATCTTTTCTTTTCTAAATCTAAGTAATATGAGGTTAAGAAACCAAAAGGAATAAATAGAACAATATTACCTACTACATTTCTAAAGAATAAATGACTACCTAGTTTATATCTTGTTAATTCTTTAAAAAGAGTTAAATTAACACCATGTTCACCAGGTACATCTTGATTAGTTACTAATTGAAATAGACATAGAATATATACTATAAATACAAACGATAATATCTCTTGATGAAAAACAAATTTTTCTTTGTATTTAATCATATGACCT
>JAEEGF011911068.1_pt1 | contig 11067 bp, 6 predicted proteins | sample 9134171 | NCBI WGS metagenome assembly JAEEGF01 (sample SAMN16246542, study PRJNA631951) | gut metagenome | biome: gut microbiome; feature: rumen; material: AP-attached | host: Bos | place: Iran: Karaj | collected 2018-10
TAATAACGCAACTGATAGTCCTTAACCAGTTCGGGATGGAACAGATAAGTGTATTCCCGCAACAACAGTTCGGGATGGAACGGGAATTCCTCGAAGAAGTGCGATTGATAGGTGTCGCAGGCATATACATTGCCTTCCTTGAAAGCCTTGAAACTGTCGTTGAGTGCATAGGCACCTTTCACATCGGCAAGCGTATGGATGTTGAACGACTTGATGAGCCAGATATCGGCATCCTGAGCCTTGTCCAGCACCTGATTGAAGTCGAGTTTCAGCGACCCTGACCCCTTGGTAGTGGACCACGGATAGTCGCCGCCTGCATCGCGCAGCATCTGAGCCATATAGCTCTCGCCAGCAGGCAAGTCCCACACGCCGCTAATCACCATCTCGGTAATCACCTTGGGTTTGTGAGCCACGCTTGCAGCCTGTTTCTTGAGTTCAAGGTATTGCGCTTTTACGGCAGCATAGATGCTGTCGGCTTGTTCTCGTTTGCCAAGCAGTTCGCCATAAAATTTGATCCACTCGGCACGGCCCAGCGGACTGAATTCCATATAGTCGGCACACTCGATCAGTGGTATTTTCAAACTCTCAATCTGCCCATATTTTGCATCCTGATAGGGCGATAACAGAATCGCATCAGGATTCATCTCTATCACCTTCTCGATAGTGGGGTTCATCGACGACCCACAATCGGCCAGCCGCCCTGCAGCCACATCGCGCACCACCGCCGAATCGGTAAAATACTGCACATCCACCACGCCGCCCAGCGCATCGATAGCGCCCAGTTCGCGCATGATGCTCGTGTGCACTGCCGAGTAGACCAGTGCATTTTGCAGAGGAGTGCGCACCACGGTGCCCTCAGGCAACTCGGTGGGCAACACCGAGTCACGCGGCACCAGCACATAGGTATGCAGCACCTTGCCCTCGTTCCACGGGTCCTTGATGGTCACTCGTGTGTACTGCGGCTGGCGGTCCATTACCAGCAGTCGTGCATCCGAAATGCTTTTGTCGCCCTGCAAAGCAGTCGTGTCGCTAGTGTTCACGCCCTTGCAGCCAACAAGTGCCAGAACCAATAGAGCAAATATCAAGAGTTGTTTCATCGTTTTCACCTTTGTTATATCGTAGTCATATCATCCCCCAAATCGATAATCACAATTCGGGTTTTGTTACTGCAAAGTTACTACATTCTTCCGCGAATACAAAAAATAAGGAAATTATATAGCATTTGACCCGCAATCATTTTTTAACGCGAATTTCACTAATTGCATGTATTTGACGAAGAAAATATTAGCGTAATTAGCTAAATTCGTAAATTCGCATTAGGCCCCGCAGGGTTTGGGCCAAGTTCTATATAGTTCCTTTTATTTTTCAACAAAAAGCTATCTTCAAGTAGCATTTTCTTAACTATTCTGTTTCAATTCTGCAAAAATATTCATATCTTTGTTTGTTAATACTCACTTGTCCGTTTTTCACTTCAGAGAATTTATCGGCAACAGGTGACTTGACAAATATCATTTATGCATATTTTTCACCCTTAAAACCACATACAACCGATATGAGAAATAGAAATCATCTACGAGCACTGTTCGCAGCGATTGCAGTAGTCACTTTCACAGCGGCTCATGCTGTTAACTACATCCCCATCCTTGGCGCTTTTCTCTCCGATGAAGCTACTTTCACCGCTGAGGACATGAAAAGTCACATCACTTACCCCTACACGGGCGAAATATCTTATGATGGTCCGAACCGAAAGATAGTCCTCAACAATTTTGTCTTGACCGACACGCTAAAAATAGATTTCATTGATATAACGGTGAAATATCCCGAGGGTTTCACCATTGAACTTCACGGCTCTAATTACATCAAGGGGTCATCGGCCACTTATGTGATTCACTCCAAATCTAACATGCACTTGATTGCCGACAATGACGCTTCGTTTACAGCTGAAGGAGGCGGAATCGTAAATAATGGTTTCTTTAAATTGGAGAATAGTACCAGCATTATATTTGAAGGTGGTTCCTATACACTGTCGCCTAACAATTCTGTGGGAACATATCCTCTCCTTTTCTCAGTAAACTCTTATATACCTGACTCGATAGTATGTGATCCTGCATCGGTCTCTCTATCCAATATTCCGCCCGCGTCGCTGGTGTTTAGAAACTGTAATGCCCATTTCACCGGTAAAAACGTTGCCTTTGCGGCTTGTTTTGGTTACTTTGGCATGTCGGGATGCGAAGTCACTTATCCCGACAATTTCTTTGTCTACAACTCTGGAGTGGCATCATCACCCGAACTCATCGTTGAGTCTATGGTTGCTATCGATGCCACCAACTTCCCCAATGCCAATTTCCGCAATATCATTGCACAGTATGACACCGATGGTGACGGGTATCTCAACAAAGCCGAGCTCACAAGCATCGCATCGGTAACCTCACTTAATGTTTCTAACAAGAACATCAACAGCCTGAAGGGCATCGAGTATTTCACCGGACTTCAATATCTCTACTGCAGCAACAACCAGCTCACCGCTCTTGATGTGAGCAAGAACAGGAATCTCAAGTTACTTGAATGCCAGAACAACTACATCACCTCACTCGATGTGAGCGGCATGCTGTCGCTCTTCCGACTGTTCTGCCAAAACAACAGACTCACCTCGCTCAACATCGACAACTGCCCGGCGCTCACGCAGCTCTACTGCTACCGCAACCGCCTCCCATTCAATAATATGGTGTCGGTTTTTGTCGCGTTGCCTGAAACCACCTCCACCACCTATTTCTACATGTACGACAACTCCAACCTCAACGAAGGCAACAAGATGTATGATTGCCAGGCGCTGCGCAATGCCATCGACCGCGGGTGGACACCCATGCAGTATCTCAACGGCGAGTGGGTGCCTTTCTACGGCATCACCGACTATTCCATCATCGTGGGCGGTGTCCAAATCACCGAAGCCAACATGGATAATATTACGGGAACTGGTATTACTGGTTCAGTGACCTACAACCCTTACGAGAATGTGCTCACACTCTCCAATGCCACCATCACCAGCGACGATTGCATCAGAACTGGCAGCACTGTCCACGGTCTAAAAATTTTGATTTCAGGCGAAGTCAACCTCAATGCGACCCGAACCGGTCGCCCGGCTATCATTTTCAACAATCTGGATGGTGACGCCATTCAAGGCATTACTGCTGGCGACCAATATGCAAAACTCAATATCAGTGTGCCTGATGGCAACTTCGTCACACCTGCCATCTACTACATAAGCGGCTATGGAAGACGCTGCCTCATCAAGGATATCGACATCCACATCACGGGTGCCGCCTATATTGGTTCAGAAAATTGGGACGAAAACCTTACCGTCGACAATTCAAGTATCGTTTCAGAGGCTCCCGACGGCGAATTCTACGTGATTAACGATGTGCAGCTCGTCGATTGCTATGTGGCACTACCTGAAGGCGGTTATTTCGATAATGGCAAGCTATGCAACGCACAGGGCCAGGAGCACCATGGTCCCTATCAAATTTTGCGCTCATCAAAGCGTGGCGATGTGAACGGCGACGGCAAGGTGAATGTGAACGATGTGACCTACCTCATCAACATCATTTTGAATATAATCACCGAATATGACTTTGATGTAGCAAACGTGAACGGTGATACACAAGTCAACGTGAGTGATGTCACTATGCTCATCAACATTATTTTGGGAAAGATTTAACCCAATTCGCTCATTAGGATTTGGGGTGAGTCATCACACATCAAACCATAGCAAAAGCGTGGACAACTGAAGGTTATCCACGCTTTTGTGTTTTTTAAAAGACGGAGCTCACTCTGTGGGAGGCACCACAGCCGATTCCACATCAATCACTTTTGGCGATTTCTGAGCTGCATTGGCAGCAGCAGCCATATTAGCAGCCGTCTTCACCGCCTTGCGGTCGGCCAGATACTCAAGCAACGTGGTAAACGAGAACAGAATCATCGACAAGCCAGTGATGAGCACCACCATCTTGGCATGCTCAGGCGCGCGGAAGGCAACAAGAATTAGCAAGCCGCCAATCATCATCAGCACCGGGAAAATGTAATACCACATCTCCACCCTGGCACGCTTCGACATCATGATCATATACACCGTATGAAACACGCCCAGCGCAATGATCAGCAGGCCGAAGATGATGCCCAAAGTTTTCAAAAACATCTCGTTTTTCAGCATCAGCACGATGCCAAAGCACAAGCCGCCGGCCGCCGGAACAATGCCTATGTTGCGCACCGTGTCGTTCTCTTCGCTGCGTTTTGTCAGCACCATGCCCATATACACCAGCGACGGGATAATGATGCACACGCCCAGCAACACGATAATCACCTTCATGACATTCACATTGCCATGGAAAAACACCAGGCACAGGCCTGCCACCAGCACTGCCACATTCACAATCAGCACAAGCTTCGATTTCTTCTCAGGATTATTCTTGTTCTCCATCTTGGGTTGGTTTTTATTGTTCATTTGCCGAAATTACTGATTATTTATGAAAAACCACTACTTTTTCGCTGTTTTTTTGTAGTTTTGTAGAAAATTTCTTCCTATGAAAAAATTATTGGCTATCATAAACCCCAAGTCGGGCACCGACAACAAGGCCGGAGTACCCGAACTCATTGATAAAATCATCGACAAGACCCGTTTTCAGGTCGATTTGCGCTGGGTCGAGAAATTTGGCGACGCCAAGCGATTTGGCCAGGAGGCCGTTGAGAAAGGTTACGACGGCGCCATCGCCATTGGCGGCGACGGTACCGTCAACGGTGTGGCAACCGCCCTCATCAATTCGCCTGTAGCTATGGCCGTGGTGCCCTGCGGTTCGGGCAACGGACTGGCACGCCACCTGAACCTCCCGCTCAAGATCAGCAAGGCGCTCGAGCTCATCAACGAAGACCGCGTCAAGGAGTTCGACTACGGTACGCTCAACGGCATGCCCTTCGTGTGCACCTGCGGCTGCGGCTTCGATGCACAGGTGGCCTACAAGTTCGCTTATGCCGGCAAGCGCGGTTTTGTAACCTATGTCAAGGAGGCGCTCTCGCAGTACATCAGCTACGGCGGCGACAACATCGAGCTCGACCTCGACGGCAAGATTGTCAAGGAGAAAGCCTTTGTCGTGGCGTGTTGCAACGCCGCACAATATGGCAACAACTCCTTCATCGCTCCACATGCCGGCATGCAAGACGGCATGCTCGACATCACCGTCATCTCCCCCTTCCGCTTCTACTCGGTCCCCGTTATGGGACTGCGCCTGTTCATGGGCAATATCGACAAGAACCATCATGTGCGCATCTACCGTGCCAAGCACATCAAGATGCACCGCGAGACTGCCGGACCTATGCACATCGATGGCGATCCCATCAATATGCCCAACGACCTCGACATTCGCTGTCACGAGGGAGGCATTCGCATCTTTGTGGGCGAGAAAGGCGAGAACAACCGCCCATAACACCCGCAACAAGCCCTTTTCGACTTATCATTTCCACTTTTTTAGCCACATTAAATATAAAATGTGGCTTTTTTCTTGCTTTTTATAAGATTTTGCAGTAAATTCGTAGGTTAATAATAACTATAATAATACTAGCATAACCTAACTCTTATTCATTATCTGCAATGAGTTATCTGAAATTCGATAAAAATCTGATGATTAATCTGGAGCAGTCGCTTCCTAAGGAAATGCTTCGCACAAATCAGTCAGGTGCCTACAACTGTACCACCATTGTAGGTTGCAACACACGCAAGCAGCATGGTCTGCTCGTCATTCCCATCCCTGAACTCGATGATAACAGCCATGTGCTGCTCTCAACGCTCGATGAAACCGTCATCCAGCACGATGCTCCCTTCAACCTGGGTATCCACAAGTATCAGGGCAATGTATTCAGCCCCAACGGGCACAAGTACATACGCGAGTACGACTGTGAACGCCTCCCAACCCACACCTTCCGTGTGGGCGGCGTCATCCTCAAGCGACAGAAGATTTTCATCACCAATGAGAACCGCATCCTCATCAGCTACACCCTGGTCGATGCGCACTCCAAGACCACACTCCAGTTCCGCCCGTTCCTCGCCTTCCGCAACGCCAACGACCTGTGCGTGGAGAACAATGTGGCAAGTCGTGACTACCACGAGGTGAAAAACGGCATCGCCACTTGCATGTACGACGGTTACCCCACCCTCTACATGCAAATGAGCAAGAAACCCACCTTTGTCTTCGACCCGCACTGGTACAAGGGCATCGAGTACATCAAGGATCAGGAGCGTGGTATCCCCTACACCGAGGACCTCTATGTGCCTGGCTACTTTGAGGTCGACATCAAGAAGGGCGAGACCATCATCTTCTCGGCGGGCATCAGCGAAGTCGACACCACCAAGCTGGCCGAAATGCACGAGGAGGAAATCAAGCTGCGCACCCCGCGTACCAGTTTCTACAACTGCCTCAAGAACAGTGCCAAGCAATTCTATATCACCAATGCCGACGGACACTACATCCTGGCCGGTTATCACTGGTTCAAGATTCGCGCCCGCGACGAGTTCATGGCACTGCCCGGATGCACCTTGTCGAACCATCACAGGCCCGACTTCGAGCGCATCATGGACACTGCTGCACAAGCCTTTGATGTGTGGATGGAATCGGGCAAGCTCGACAAGCACCTCAAGGGACTTGACCTGCCTGATGTGCCGTTGTGGGCCATCTGGGCCATTCAACGCTACTCCAAGGACACCAGCAACGACAATGCCCGTGAACGCTATGGCAAACTCATGCGCAACCTGCTCAACTTCATCATCGACGGTCGCCACCCCAACCTCAAAGTGGAGAGCAACGGACTGGTGAGCACCGATGGCACCAAAAAGCCCATGTCGTGGATGAACTCCACCCACCCCGACGGGTCGCCCATGATTCCTCGCACAGGCTTCCTTGTCGAATTCAACGCTTTGTGGTACAATGCACTCAAGTTCCTTGCCGAACTCTATGAGAACGACAAGAAAGCCGCTAAAGATGTGGCACAGTGGAACAAGATTGCCGAGAAAGCCGAGGCTGCTTTCATCGAAACCTTCCTGAGCGACTACGGATATCTCTACGACTATGTCAACGGCACTTATACCGACCTCAGCGTCAGGCCCAACATGGTCATTGCCGCTGGCATGGACTACTCGCCTCTCGACCGCCGTCAGCGCAAGCGCGTGCTCGATGTGGTCACCCGTGAGCTGCTCACACCCAAAGGACTGCGCACACTCAGTCCCAAGAGCTGGGGCTACAAGCCTTGGTACCTTGGCAACCCCGACGAACGCCAGCAGGCCTACTACAACGGCTCGGCTCGCCCTTGGCTCATGGGATTCTACTGCCATGCCTATTTCAAGGTGTTCGGCATCGGTGGACTCTCATTTGTCGAGCGCATGATGATTGGATTCGAGGACGAGATGACCCAAGGCGGCATCGGAACCCTCTCAGAGCTCTACGACGGCAACCCGCCATTCATTGGCCGTGGTGCCGTGAGTTTCGCTGCCAATGTAGGCGGCATCTTGAGAGTGCTCCGCCTGCTCAAGAACCTCGACACTTAACTTAACTGAAACCTTTTAATAGTCAACTATATACTCTTAGATATGAAAGCATTAATGTTTGGATGGGAGTTTCCTCCTCACATTCTTGGCGGACTCGGAACGGCAAGTTACGGTCTCACAAAGGGAATGGCCCAGAATGGCGACATGGACATCACCTTTGTCATTCCTAAGCCCTGGGGCGACGAACCCAAGGACTTCGCTAAAATCATTGGCGCCAACTGCACCCCTGTGGCTTGGCGCGATGTCAACTGGGACTATGTCGAAAGCCGCATCGGCAATGTGATGAATCCGCAGACCTACTACGACCTGCGCGACCACATCTACAGCGACTTCAACTACATGCACACCAACGACCTGGGCTGCATCGAGTTCTCTGGACGATACCCCGAAAACCTCCTCGAGGAAATCAACAACTACTCCATCGTGGCGGGAGTCATCGCACGCACCGTGAACTGCGACATCATTCACTCGCACGACTGGCTCACCTACCCTGCCGGCATCCACGCCAAGCAGGTCACCGGCAAGCCGCTCGTCATTCATGTGCATGCCACCGACTTCGACCGCAGCCGAGGCAATGTCAACCCCACCGTGTTCAACATTGAGCGCGACGGCATGATGCACGCCGACCACATCATCACCGTGAGCAACCTCACGCGGCAAACAGTCATCGACAAGTATGGCATCCCTGCTTACAAGGTCACAACAGTGCACAATGCAGTGGAACCGCTCAACGACGAGTTGCTCAACCTGCAGGCGCCTCCCGGCAAGACGAGCAAGGTGGTCACCTTCCTGGGACGCATCACCATGCAAAAGGGGCCCGAGTACTTCGTCGAGGCTGCCGCGCAAGTGCTCAGCAAGGTGCATAATGTGCAGTTTGTCATGGCTGGTAGCGGCGACATGATGGAGAAGATGATTCGCCTCGTGGCACGCCGCGGCATCAGCGACCGCTTCCATTTCACCGGCTTCCTCAAGGGCAAGCAGGTCTACGAGATGCTCAAGGCAAGCGATGTCTACATCATGCCTTCGGTGAGCGAGCCTTTCGGCATTTCGCCGCTCGAAGCCATGCAGATGGGCGTGCCTTCAATCATCTCCAAGCAGTCGGGCTGCGCCGAAATTCTCGAGAATGTCATCAAGGTCGACTACTGGGACACCAACGCCATCGCCGACGCCATCTACTCAATCATCAAGTATCCAGCCATGTTCAAGCAACTGCAGGAGCAGGGACTCGAAGAGGTCAACCAGATTGTGTGGAAGAAAGCCGGCGCCAAGGTCATTGACATCTATCACAGTCTCATCGGCTAAACAGCACTACACTTTTTTATCAGAATAATAACTCACTAAAGATATACGACAATGAAAGCCATTTGTTTCTATTTTCAAATACACCAGCCGTTCCGCCTCAAGAACTACCGATTCTTCGACATTGGTAACGACCACTACTACTACGATGACTTTGCCAACGACGAAATCATCACCCGCATAGCACAGCGCTCCTACCTGCCCGCCAACGAGATGCTGCTCGACATGATCAAGCAGTATGGCAACAAGTTTAAGGTAGCTTTCTCCATCAGCGGCACGGCGCTTGAGAAGCTCGAGATCTATGTGCCCGAATTCATCGACTCCATGAAGGAACTGGCCGACACCGGCTGCGTCGAGTTCCTCAGCGAGACCTATGCGCACTCGCTCGCCTCGCTCGAAGACCCCGAGGAGTTCATTATGCAAGTAAAGGAGCACGACAAGAAGATTTATCAGCTCTTTGGACAGCACCCCAAGGTGTTCCGCAACACCGAGCTCATCTACAGCGACGACATCTCGGCACTCGTTGCATCCATGGGATTCAAGGGAGCCATCACCGATGGTGCCAAGCACATCCTGGGCTGGAAGTCGCCTAACTACATCTATGCTTCGGCACTTGCGCCCAAACTCAAGCTCATGCTCAAGAACTCCAAGTTGAGCGACGACATCAGCTTCCGTTTCAGCAACTATGAGTGGGAATCCTACCCCCTCACTGCCGACAAATACATCGACTGGATTGCACAGCTCCCCGACGATGAGCAAATCATCAACCTCTTCATGAACTATGAGACCTTTGGCGAACTTCAGCCGCGCGAGAGTGGCATCTTCGACTTCATGAAGGCGCTCCCACGATTCGCTGCCAAGAAGGGCATCGAGTTCTGGACACCCAGCGAAGTGCTCGCCAAGCTCAAACCTGTGAGCCAGCTTGCCGTGCCATTCCCCATGTCGTGGGCCGACGAGGCACGCGACACCAGCGCTTGGCTCGGCAACACACTACAGACCGAAGCTGTCAAGAAACTCTACTCCATTGCCGAACGCGTGCATCTATGCCAGGATCGCCGCATCAAGCAAGACTGGTACTACCTCCAAGCAAGCGACCATTTCTTCTACATGAGCACCAAACACAGTAGCGACGGCTCAGTGCACTCGCACTACAGCCCCTACGAGTCGCCCTACGCAGCCTTCACCAACTATATGAATGTGCTCAGCGACTTCATGACCCGTGTGCGTGAACAGTTCCCCGAGAACATCGAGAACGAGGAACTCAACTCCCTCCTGCTCACCATTCGCAACCAGGAGAACGAAATCGAGCAGCTCAACCGCGAGGTAGAGATGATGCGTCGCAACATCGTCAAGGACACCACCGGCGACTTCCCCGTCAACCCCGACGACGAAAAGCCCGTTGAGGCCCCTGCTCCCAAAAAGGCTCCAGCCAAGAAACCCGCCACCAAAAAGGCTCCCGCCAAGAAACCAGCCACCAAGAAACCTGTGGCAAAGAAAGCAGAGCCCAAGAAACCGGCGGCAAAGGCCTCTGAGAAACCAGCTGCTAAGAAACCTGCAGCAAAAAAAACCGCTACTAAGAAACCCGCTCCCAAGAAAAAAGCCTAAAACCGACTTTTACCCAATTCGGTCATTCGCATCGAGGGGGTTAACCAATAACTGATATTTTATCTCAAAACCAATCAGGGCTGGCGGTGATGCCAGCCCTGATTGTTACTATTTGATTGAACTATCTAGAACATCTAGAACGGCTAGAACATCTAGAGTGTCTAGAAAATCTAGAACCTTCAACTGAAAATTGAAAATTGACAACTGACAACTGATAACTGATAACTGATAGATTCTGCGATTCTCGCCTGCGTAAAACCATCCATCCCCAAATCTCCATCATCTATCATCTGTCATCTATCATCTGTCAGTTGTCATCTGACGTTGGTGGGCCTGACAAGAGTCGAACTTGTGACCTCGTCCTTATCAGGGACGCGCTCTAACCAACTGAGCTACAAGCCCCTGGTCTTCCGGAAGGGAGACGGAACACTTTTTCTGAACGAAAGCCTGCCGAGACGTTTCAACTTAACCCCCGAAGGGGTTTCTCCTTAGAAAGGAGGTGATCCAACCGCTGGTTCCCCAACGGTTACCTTGTTACGACTTCATCCCAATCACCACCCACACCTTAGGCTGACATA
>JAEEGF012285397.1_pt1 | contig 11067 bp, 9 predicted proteins | sample 9134171 | NCBI WGS metagenome assembly JAEEGF01 (sample SAMN16246542, study PRJNA631951) | gut metagenome | biome: gut microbiome; feature: rumen; material: AP-attached | host: Bos | place: Iran: Karaj | collected 2018-10
GCTGATAGTGGCAGTAGATGCGCCGGTTTTTTCTACGATTTCCATATATGTCTTCTTTTCTCTTAGCATTGTTGCAACTTCAAAACGCTGGGAGAGTGAAAGAAGCTCGTTTATTGTACATAAATCTTCAAAAAAGGTATAACATTCTTCTTTTGATTCCAAACAGAGAATTGCTTCGAAAAGCGAATCCATAGCATCGGTTTTTAATTTAGGATTCATATTTTCACCTCCGGACTTTCACACTTAAAAACTTTAAAACTTTACATTTATAAAGCGTTTTTTAAAGTATATCACAATTATTTTTTTATTTCAATTTAATATTTTATTTATCCTTTGATTACTTTACTTTTACTGCCAAAATATATATAATTTATTTATATCGGACAAAAACCGTATCATTTAATTGTCCATCTAAAATTTTTATATTTTTAGTTGTGAATTTATGGAATCAAACAATAAAAAGGAAGATAACAATCAAAGAGCTTTTGAAGAGGTTTTAAACTCCATTCTTGAGGAAATGGGAAATGTTTTGAATATCAAAAGCGGCGATATTCCAAACATAGATCTTTATATGGATCAGGTGCTTTCTTTCCTGGATGAAAAACTTAATTACACCAGAAGAAGCACAGAGGACGGTGAAGAGAAGATTTTCACCAAGACCATGATAAACAACTATGCGAAAAACAATCTTCTTCCTTCGCCTGTTAAGAAAAAGTATTCCAAAGAGCATATGATGACTTTAATCTTCATATACTACTTAAAGAATTTTCTTTCGATTAACGATGTTTACACTCTTATCAATCCGATTACCGAAAAGTATTTCGAAGGAGAGGGTTCCATAAAATTTGATGAGTTTTATGATTCAATCCTTGACATAGGTGAGGAAAGAATCGATTCGATTCCGCTAGGTGGCTCCAATTGCGGCGGACAAAGAAACAACTCACAGGAGCATAAAATGGCTAAGGAAACATTCGATCGCGGCGGTAAGCCGCACGTGAACGTCGGCACGATCGGCCATGTCGACCACGGTAAGACCACTCTTACGGCCGCTATTACGCACGTCCAGGCGCTCAAGGGCCTGTGCGAGGAGATCAAGTACGACCAGGTGGCGAAGGCTTCCGAGTCCGCCGGCCGTCGTGACGCCACGAAGATCCTCACGATCGCCTCCTCCCACGTCGAGTACGCCACGGCCAACCGCCACTATGCGCACGTTGACTGCCCTGGCCACGCCGACTACGTGAAGAACATGATCACCGGCGCCGCGCAGATGGACGGCGCGATCCTCGTGGTGTCCGCCGTTGACGGCGCGATGCCTCAGACGCGCGAGCACGTGCTTCTGGCCCGTCAGGTCGGCGTGCCGAAGATCGTCGTGTTCCTCAACAAGTGCGATCTCGTCGAAGACGCCGAGATGCTCGACCTCGTCGAGATGGAAGTGCGCGAGCTCCTTTCCAAGTACGAGTACGACGGCGACAACGCCCCGGTGATCCGCGGCGCCGCCTATCCCGCCACCCAGGCCGCTTCCGCTGACGATCCTGCCTGCAAGTGCATCGACGAGCTGATGGACGCTCTCGACAGCTACATTCCCGAGCCCGTGCGCGAGCTCGACAAGCCCTTCCTCATGCCGATCGAGGACATCTTCTCGATCGAAGGCCGTGGCACCGTGGTGACCGGCCGTGTGGAGCGCGGCACGATCAAGGTTGGCGAGGACGTCGAGATCGTCGGTCTCCGTCCCACGGCCAAGACCGCCGTCACCGGCGTCGAGATGTTCCGCAAGCTGCTCGATCAGGGCCAGGCCGGCGACAACATCGGCACGCTTCTGCGCGGCACGAAGAAGGAAGAGGTTGAGCGCGGCCAGGTGCTCGCGAAGCCCGGCACGATCACGCCTCACACCGAGTTCAACGGCCAGGTGTACGTCCTCACGAAGGACGAGGGCGGCCGTCACACGGCGTTCATGAAGGGCTATCGTCCTCAGTTCTACATCCGCACCACCGACGTGACGGGCGACATCGGCCTGCCCGAGGGCGTTGAGATGGTGATGCCGGGCGACAACGTGTCGATCGACGTCAAGCTCATCGCGCCTGTCGCGCTTGAGGAGAAGATGCGCTTCGCCATCCGCGAAGGCGGCCGTACTGTCGGCGCCGGCACGGTTTCGAAGATCATCAAGTAACAACGAAGACGCGTCTTCTGTGAGATGCCCGCCCCGAGGCCCGGCCCTCAGTGGTCGGCCGGGGCGAAGGGCGGGCTGATTTCGAAGATCGAGCTTGCAGAGGACGGAAGGATTTGATACAATGCCCCGTGATTTGGCAATTCTCGCATGCACTGAGTGCAAGCGCCGCAACTACACGACGACGCGCAACAAGAAGACGATGGCAGAGCGCCTCGAGAAGGTGAAGTTCTGCCCGTTCGACCGCAAGCGCACGGTGCACAAAGAGGTCAAGTGATTTCAGTAGGGTAGTAGCACAATGGCAGTGCAGCGGTCTCCAAAACCGCCAATGGGGGTTCGATTCCCTCCTACCCTGCCAACCTGTTTTTCGAGGGCGAGATGAAAAAACTATTTGAACGGATCAAGAGCTATCTCTTGGAGGTTAAGGGCGAGGCTGCGAAGGTCACGTGGCCTGGCAGGCGCGAACTTGTCGATTCGACGTTCGTCGTGATCGCGTTCATTTTCATACTCGCGGTTACCACGCTTGTCTGCGACAAGGTGATTCAGGCTTTCATCAGGCTGGTGCATACGGGCGCTTGAGAAAGGTTGGTGGCCGCATGAAGAAGGAATGGTTCGTTCTTCAGACCCTGACAGGGCAGGAGAACAAGGTGCAGACGAACATTAGGTGCCGCGTCGGTCAGGAACAGATGGGCGACTATGTTGGCCAGTGCATCATTCCGATGGAAAAGGTCACCGAGAGCAAGAACGGCAAGAAGCGCACGATCAACAAGAAGGTGTTCCCCGGCTATGTGCTGGTGGAGCTGGCTCTCTATGATGAAGCCGCCGGGCTTGACAAGGACGGAAAGCGTGTGGTGGTGGAGCGCACATGGCAGTTCCTGCGCGCAACGCCCGGCATAATCGGGTCTTGGCTGATGCAGCGCCCGAATCCGCTCACTCAGGCCGAGGTGGATGCTATTCTCTCAACGAAGCCGACGTCTTCCTCCGAGAAGCCGAGGCCGAAGGTGAATTTCTCCGTTGGCGAAACGGTGAAGATTAATGATGGCGCGTTCATGGGTTTGACGGGCCAGATTTCAATGGTGGATCCTGACAGGGGCAAACTCAAGGTTGAGGTAAGCGTCTTCAGCCGCACGGTCCCCGTCGACGTAGACTATTGGCAGGTAGAGAAGGTAGAGGCGAAAGCCGCCGATGCCATCGAACCCGCCAAGAGCTGATTCGTCATGTCTTGCGGACCGTATGCACCGGTTGGGATGCCGGGAGGTTCGTGGAAAGTGAAGGAAAAGAATGGCTAAGAAAGTCAAGGGAGTCGTAAAGCTTCAGATTCCCGCTGGCGCCGCTAATCCGGCGCCGCCCGTGGGCCCAGCGCTGGGCTCCGCCGGCGTGAACATCATGCAGTTCTGCAAGGAGTTCAACGCCAAGACGCAGAAGCAGGCCGGTCTGGTGATCCCCGTGATCATCACCGTGTACCAGGACCGTAGCTTCTCGCTTCAGTTCAAGTCGCCGCCCGCGAGCGTGCTTCTCAAGAAGGAAGCCGGCCTCGCCAAGGGCTCCGGCGTTCCCAACAAGAACAAGGTCGGCAAGGTGACCAAGGCCCAGCTCCAGAAGATCGTGGAGATGAAGAAGGCCGACCTCAACACGACCGACGTGGAAGCGGCGATGCGCATGATCGCCGGCACTGCCCGCAACATGGGCATTGAAGTCGTGGACTGAAAGGAGCGCACTCATGGCAAAGCATAGCAAGAGATACATGAACACGCTCAAGGCGGCACCCAAGAAGGCCGTTTCCCTTGAAGAGGCGATCAAGTTCATCAAGGCGCACCCCGGTTCGAAGAAGTTCGACGAGACGCTCGACGTGTGCATGCGCCTCGGCGCGGACGCCACGAAGACCGACACCCCCGTGCGCGGCACCGTTAAGCTTCCCGCCGGCTCCGGCAAGAAGGTGAAGGTGGTTGTGTTCGCCGGCGGTGACCACGCCGAAGAGGCGAAGGCCGCAGGCGCTGACGTCGTTGGTCTCGACGATCTCGTCGAGAAGATCATGAAGGAAGGCTGGACCGACTTTGACGTTGCGGTTGCCACGACCGAAGCGATGAAGAGCGTGCGCAAGTGCGCTCGCGTGCTCGGTCCCCGCGGCCTCATGCCGAACCCCAAGACCGGCACGGTGACGGACGATCCCGCCACGGCAGTCAAGGACGCCAAGGCCGGAAAGGTCGACTTCCGCATGGACAAGACCGGAAACTGCTGCGTTATCGCCGGCAAGCTTTCGTTCGAAGCCGAGAAGCTGCTCTCGAACGTCAAGGCCGTGGTCGAGGCCGTTCAGGCCGCCCGCCCCGCCTCCGCGAAGGGCACCTTCATCAAGTCGCTCACCCTTTCGTCCACCATGGGCATCGGCGTTCCCTGCGTGCTTACGGCCGCCGAATAAGGAGATCTGAACCATGAGAATCGAAAAGGTTGCAATCCTCAACGAAGTCACGACTCGCGTCAAGGAGTCCGACTACTGCTTCATCATCAACTACGGCGGCGTCGACGTCGTGAAGATGGGCGCCCTGCGCGCCGAGCTTCGCGGCTGCGATTCGCGCCTTCTGGTCGTGAAGAACACCTTCCTCGCGAAGGTCGCGGCCGAGAAGGGCTGGTCCGACGATGTGAAGGCGATGTTCAACGGCCCCACGGCCATCATCACAGGCAAGGGCGAGCCCACTGCGGTCGCCAAGGCCGTGATGAAGTTCGTGGAGGGTTCCGAAGGCAGGGCTTCCGTCAAGGGTGCGGACTACGACAACAAGATCGTGGACGCCGCTATGGTGGAGGCTCTCTCCAAGGTGCCCGGCAAGAACGAACTTCGCGCCACACTGCTCATGCTCCTCAAGGAGCCTGCCACGCGCCTCGCTCGCGTGCTCTCCGAGAAGGCGAAGAAGGAAGGCGGCGACGCCCCTGCGGCGTAATGACAGGGCGGGCGCGTCCCGTGTCCGCCGAAATGATTTCCCTTGGATGAAATACGCCAAGGGTTGACAAGTAAAACAAGGAACAGAACAATGACGAACGAAGAACTCATCAAGGAACTGTCGGGCAAGACGGTTCTCGAAATCAACGAACTCGTGAAGGCGCTCGAAGAGGCGTGGGGCGTTTCCGCCGCTGCCGCCGTCGCAGTTGCCGGTCCTGCCGCGGGCGCCGCCCCGGCCGAAGAGAAGACCGAATTCGACGTGGTGCTCAAGGCCGCCGGTGCGAACAAGATCGCGGTCATCAAGGAAGTGCGCGCGATCACGGGTCTTGGCCTCAAGGACGCCAAGGACATGGTCGAGGGCGCTCCCAAGACCGTCAAGGAAGGCGCCACCAAGGAAGAGGCCGACAAGATCGCCGAGCAGCTCAAGAAGGCCGGTGCCGAAGTCGAGATCAAGTAAGCTCATCGCTTGCCAGATCATGAAAGTCGCGCTCCGCATTTGCGGGGCGCGACTTTTTTAGTGAATAGGTTATAGGTAATAGTGAATAGGTAATAGTAAGTGGGAACGGGAATGAGGGGAACTGAATGGGATGCTATGGTTGGCTTGTTCTGATGGTGAAGAATGCGGCGGGCGCGTTGTAAAGAGGCCTAGTTGTGCCGCGGCTTGTCGGTGTGACGATGATTATTCCGTTCTGCACTGTGTAGCGCGTGGGGGGGCAGAGTGTCCACTCCCCGTCAAGGCTCGTGGCGAAGTAGAGCTCCCAGCTCTGGCCGTCGAGATCTGTTGCCTCGAACGTGAACTTGTTGTCTCCCTTCTGGATGGATAGGAACATTGGGCGTTCGGGGAGTCCGGGCGTGCCGCCCGTTGTGTTTCCAGCTTTCCAGCGCGCCTCGGTGCTGAACTCCTCGCTCGTCTGCTCAAGCGCAACGTCGCGCACCACGAGCGAACGGCCCGTGTTGTACGTTGCACCGCCGAACCACTCGTTGCTGAAGGTGACGCTTGAGAGCGGCGTGCCGTCTGGCGCGGCAAGCACGATCGTGTCGCCTTTGCGCTTAATCTCGCCGCCCTCCGCCCATTCAACGACGCGGCACGTGGCCGTGGGATGCGCGAGCGCGAACGCGGCGGCACTACGCGCCACGATGATGCGTTCTCCTGCAGCGATTACGAAGTCTCCGAAGAGGCAGGTGAACTTCTGGCCGACAAGCGAACATTCGAAGAGGTTGAGCGAGGTGGTGCCGGTGTTGATCAGCTCAATCCATGAAAAGTCGTCTTCGGCGTAGGGTGCGATGTTCTGCGCCTTGTCGGGGGCGTGCATGATCTCGGAGATCTTGAGTCCGGAAAGGTCCTGCACGGGTGCGGTGATCGTGTACGAGAGATCTGCGAGCGCGCTCCATTCTCTGCCGTTCCATGCGCGCGCCTTGACCGTGGCGTTTGCAGGATTGAGAGCGAATGAGGTGGAGGCGGCGATAACGCTGGCGGGGTCGTACGATGCCGCCGTGGTGGCGAGCGAGCAGTCCCAGTACATGTCGGAGGAGGTGCCGTGGCACTGGTGCACTTCCGCCGCGATCACGTTCGTTCCTGTCTTGAGAAGTCCATGGGGAATCGTGATCGTGCGTGTGGCGTAGCTGTTCTGAGTCACCGAGCCGCTCGTGCCCACAGTGCCAGAAGACCATGTGTCGTAAGTGACTATGCCGGAGTTCATGTATTCGCGGTATACTTCAGTGCCGTTGACATAGAGGACGAATCCGTCGTCGAAGAGCATGTTGATGGTCATGCTCGACGCGATTGCCTCGCCTTCGGAAAGGGTGAAGGTGCGCCGGAAGTACGTGGTTGTCACCTGCGTGCCGCTTGTTCCGTGGTTGATGTAGCGGTGCGTGGCGGTGCCCACAGTCGTGCCGTTGTTGCCGTAGACGCCGAGTATGCCGGGACCCGAGGCCCAGTCGCCCGACTGCGCGAACGCCAGCGTGTTCCATGCGTTGCCCGAGGCGTCGGCCGGCGGTAGCCTGCCCCAGTCGTAGTACGCCCAGGTTGACTTCACGGGGAAGATGGTGCGCGGCGCAGGCGCTTCGGGCGCGTCTTCTGCGGCCACACGCACCGCCGAGGACGATGGCTGCCCGGTGGAGTCCATAGGGTCCGATCCATCCGTCGTGTAGTAGAATGTGCATCCTGCGGAGAGGGCGAGTTCGGAGCCGAGAGGGGCCGAGCTCTTGTTCTCGATTGAGGGGGCGGGTGCGTCGATGGAAGGGAACCATCCCTTTGCGCGGTATTGGTTGATGAGAATCGGATGGCGGCGTTCGATGTACGTCATCACGTCCGCGCATGCGTTGAGCCAGTCCGTGCGCGTGGCGCCTCTGCCCCAGCGCGCGGCCTCGCCAACCACGGCGTTGTCGATTTCGTCCATGCGAGCCTGGACGCGCGCCTTGGCGTTGGCCACCGTGAGCGGGCCGTTGTCGAAGAAGATGCGCTGGATGGAGTCAGCGAAGTAGCGGAGATATGCTGGATGCGCGGTGAGCTTGTCGTGGATGCCGAGCGGGTTCATGTTTTCGGCCCTGTTGAAAGCGGAGCTGTCGCGCGATGTGCCCCAGTCGAAGATGTTTGCCGGGTAGCCGTATGTGGAGTCGGCAATGCCGTTTCCGTACGCGCCCATGGAGTGTTCCGAATCGTGGTGCAGCCACATGAATCCGCCGCTCGCGCCGGTTTCGTCGTAGAGCATGTTGAGGTTGTTGGAGAAGTTGCTCCATTCGGAGACGGGCGAGTCGCCGTCCGCCGTGAAGTGGGTGATTGTCACGTAGTTGACGAGGTTGGTGATGTTGAGGAGCGGGCGCAGCGACGGATTCTTCGTTCCGTTTGGATAGAGGCCTTGCACGGTCCAGTAGTTGTTGGATCGCGTGCCGGCGAAGCCCTGCGAGATGGCGAGGTTGAATAGCTGGTTGTATGCGTCGAGCGTGCCGTTGTTGCAGCCGAGGGTTCGCTCGGCGTCCTTCTTCACCACGTCCCAGAACTCCTTGGGCGTGCCGAAGTAGTCTTCGGCAAAGTGCTCCTCGGCGCGCTCCTCCGTCTGGTAGATGCCCCAGTAGATGCCGTTGATGTAGAGGTGGTAGTAGCGGCTGCGTCCGTAGGCCGTCTCGCCCATGTCGCGCTGCGAGTCGCGCGAGAAGACGTCGCGCACGAGCGTGTTGCGCATTTCGCTCGTCGAGTGCCACGAGTGGTTCTGCTCGGAGCGAAGGTCGATCTTCTTGAACGACTCAGCACCCTCGTCGCCGAAGAGCGGGAAGTAGAGGCGCGACGAGCCGTACTGCTCGCGGAAGAAGAGGCGGAAGGAGTGCTTGGGGTTGCCGCTGCCGCGCGACGCCGCGCCGCGTATGCGTATGCCGGCGTTCACCTGGAACTCGCTGTTGGAACCGTGCACTGGGTCGATGAGCTCCACGGATACGGGCCTCTCCCATCCGATGCCGTCGTTGCCGGGGTTCACGTAGATGCCGGTTGATGCGTTGAAGAGATTCTGGAGGTCGGTGACGATCGAGATGGTGGCCACATGCTCGTCGTTCGTGATGCCGTTCAGGAAGCGGTTGCGGTCGGTGCTGAGGATGGACGAGTTCAGCCCGTAGCGCATGGTGTGTCCATTCACGGATCCGCTTGCGGGGAAGCCTGTGGGAGGGGTGGAGGACTGCGTGAGGATGTCCCTCATGAAGAGCCACGTATGCGTGGTTGTGCGCTCGAGCACGCTGTCTGGATCCGGCATCGCCGCACGCAGCACAGTGGTGTAGTTCACGGGTATCGGCGTCGTGTAGCGCGTGCCGTTTGAGGCGGAGGGCTCGGTGCCGTCAAGGGTGTAGTAGATGGCGCCGTTTGGCTGTTCGGGGCACGAGAGCTCCACGTTGAAAGCGGCGGTCTTGTATCCGCGCGGTTCGCTTGCGACGATGGTGGGCGTTGGCGGACCGTAGATGCGGCCCGTGTTGGCGGCGCCTGGCGTTGGAGTGCGGAAGTACCCGGGATGGGCGGCCGCGAAGGAGTAGGAGAGCTCGGGGGCGATGAGGAAGTCGCCGTCCGCAAAATCGTTGTTGTGGCCGATGATGGTGAGAGCGTTGGCGCCTTCCTGGAAGAAGCTGTACGGCACGTTCACGGTGACTGGCGTGGCGGCCTCCTGCGCGCTGCGCTTGGAGAGGGCGCCTTCACCGCCGGAGGAGAGGTTGAAGCTGCCGAGGTCATGTCCGTTGAGCGACACAGAGCAGCCGTCTGCGTAGCGGAGGGTGAGCGTGGCGGTGTCGCCTTCAGTGGGGACGGTGTTTAGCGTGAATGGCCACGATGCGGTGACGCGCGTGGAGCGGTTGACGATCTGCGCGGAGATGTCCGTGTCGATGTATCGGCTGAACGCGCCCGCGTGCTGCACGGGGCAGTCGCTGGCGCCGACAAGCGAGAACTTCGTTGAGTCGAATGTACTCTGCGCGCCCCTTGCCACCGAGAACTCGCATCCAGCGCCGCCGCTCTGCTCGTAGTAGAGAAGGTCCACCTGGTACACGCCTGCGGATGGCATGTTGCACTGCAGAAGGCTTGCTTCGAAGCTGCGGGACCCTGCATCGGACGAATAGGATACGCCGTAGCCCGAGATTGTGAGCGCGAAGCCATCGTCGCTCGCGAGGCTGAAGGTCCATACGCCCGCCTCGGGGATGTATATCGAGGCCGTGGCGGTGAGGACGAAGTTGTTGTGGTCGGTGGTGGTGTTGGTCCAGCCCGGGAAGGGGGAGTAGAGCGCGACGGGGAAGGAGCAGGAGGCAGAGTTGTCGAGGAATGCGATCGTGTAGTAGGATGCCGAGACGGGCTGTGCGCTCCAGCGGTTGGAGTTCGCGATGTACGAGCGGGCGTTGGCCACGCTGCTGACGGTCGTGTTGATCTGGTAGCGCGTGCACTGGAAGCCTGAGGACGAGGTGGCCGCTGCGCCGAGTCGGCCCGTGCCGGAGTAGGTGATGCCGTTTACGGCGTACGAGCATGAGGTGGCGGGGCCGATGAGCGAGGAGGTGAGATGGCCGAGGCCGTAGGAGATGTCTTCGAGCTGCTGGGGGAAGGCGCCGAAATCGCTGTGCACGTTGCCGTCGGAGTCCACAAGCCAGAGGTAGTCGTCGTTGCCGGCCTTTGAGAGCTTGAAATTGGCGTGGAGCTCGTTGTTCGTGACGCAGTCGAGCTTGTCGGCGTAGATGAGCTTGTAGCCGCCGGCGGGGATGACGGTTCCATCTGGAATCGTCCAGCCCTTGCCGGCGGTTGTCTTCTTCGATGTGCCGATGCGCCAGCCGCCGATGTCGGCTGGCTCGGCGCCGTCGTTGTGCAGCTCGATCCAGTCGGCGAACGCGCCGGACGCCGTCGTGAGCGATGTTCCGTTGTCGGCCATGAACTCGCTGATCGTCACGTCGGCGCCAAGCGGCAGAAGCCACAAGCAGACGATTGTCGCTGAGAATGCTCGTTTCATATTGGAGTCTCCCCAATTGTTTATGATAGTATAACACAAATTGAGGTAGATGTGTCACGAAAACGTTCATAGCTTAAAATTCATAGTTCAAGGTTCAAGTATAGCTCGCAATCAGAAACATCAATCTTTAAACTCTGAACTTCAAACTTCTAACTTCAAACTTGCTCGCTCAAAAATGTGGCTTGTCTTTTGCGTCCGCCGGGTGTATAATACTTGCTCACTTTTCCAATGAAAGGGAAGAACATGAAGAAGGTCAGCTACAAAGAAATTGGTCTTGTGAACACGAAGAAGATGTTCGCCAAGGCCGTCAAGGGCGGATATGCCATCCCTGCGTTCAACTTCAACACGATGGAGCAGATGCAGGCGATCGTTCAGGCCGCTGTTGAGACAAAATCGCCCGTGATCATGCAGGTCTCCAAGGGCGCGCGCAAGTACGCGAACCCCACGATCCTCCGCTACATGGCGCAGGGCGCGGTGGAGTACGCCAAGGAGCTCGACTGCAAGAAGCCGCA
>JAEEGF011953537.1_pt1 | contig 11066 bp, 6 predicted proteins | sample 9134171 | NCBI WGS metagenome assembly JAEEGF01 (sample SAMN16246542, study PRJNA631951) | gut metagenome | biome: gut microbiome; feature: rumen; material: AP-attached | host: Bos | place: Iran: Karaj | collected 2018-10
TCCCGCCACGGTGCCCGGAACGGTGCTTGCGAGCTACCTCGACAACAAGATGCTCCCCGACCCGAATTTCAGCGACAACCAACTGTATATCAGCGACTCCTATTTCAACGCACCCTTCCGCTACCGCCTCCGTTTCGCACTGCCGGCCGACTGGCGCAGCGGAGCGGCCGACGAACGGATCCGGCTCAATTTCGACGGCATCAACTGGAAAGCCGACGTCGTGCTTAACGACAAGCCGGTCGGGCGCATCGAAGGCGCCTACACCGACGCGTCGTTCGACGTCACGCTGCTGCTCGCCGCCGAAAACGTCCTGGAAGTGACGGTCTATCCCCCGGCCCACCCGGGAATGACCAAGGAGAACACCCAGGAGCGCTGCGCCACGAACGGCGGCATCCTGGGCGCCGACAATCCCACGTTCCACGCCTCGATCGGCTGGGACTGGATCCCTACCATACGCGGCCGCAATATGGGTATCTGGAACGACGTGTGGATGGAGCGCACCGGCCCGGTCCGCATCCTCAATCCGACGGCCACGACGCGCTTCTCAGCGCAGGAAACCTTGCCTCCGATTTTCGACACGACGCAGGCTATGGTCACGCTGCAGGCGCTGCTTGCCAACGATGCAGACCATGCGGTCGAGACGGTTTGGGAAGGCAACTACGGCGATGTTCCTTTCAGCGTGCCTGTCACCGTGCCGGCCGGCGGCCGGCTTCCCGTCGCCACGCAAGTGCTGCTGAATAATCCCAAACTCTGGTGGCCGAACGGCTACGGAGCGCCGAATCTCTATGAAGTGAAGATGCGTGTCGGCGACAGCCACAACGTGACGTTCCAGTCCGGTGTCCGGCAGTTTACCTACAGCACCGCTGGAGGTAATCTCCGCATCTGGATCAACGGCCGCCGTCTCGTGGGCCGCGGCGGAAACTGGGGATTCAGCGAGAGTAATCTCCGATTCCATTCCGCTGACTATGAGACTGCGATGGAGCTCCATCGCCACGAGAACTTTAACCTCGTCCGCAACTGGGTGGGCATGGTCGGCGACGAAGAATTCTACGAGGCCGCCGACCGCAACGGCATCCTCGTTTGGCAGGACTTCTGGTTGGCGAACCCGGCCGACGGGCCGGATCCCGACGATGAGAAACTCTTTATGGAGAATGCAGAGAATATGCTCTTCCGTGTGCGGAAACATCCTAGCGTCCTGCTCTGGTGCGGCCGCAACGAAGGCTATCCCCCGGCCACGCTCGATCAGGCGCTGCGCGCCCTCGTGGCCCGCGAAGATCCGCAAAGCATCTACATCTCCTCCTCGGCCGACGACGTCGTCTCCGGCCGCGGCCCGTACCGCCGTCTTCCTTCGAAGCAGTATTTCCAACTGTACCAGCATCCCTGGTATCTTAAGGAATCGGCCCAGTTCCACAGCGAGCGCGGCATGCCAAACTTCCCCAACTGGGAGAGTCTCGTACGGATGATGCGGCCTTCGGAAGCCTGGCCGCCGTCGCGGATGTGGGGCATCCACGATTTCGCGCTGGAGAGCGCTCAGGGAGGACAGACGTTTGTCGATGCCGTCAATTCGTACTTCGGAACCTCGCCCGACGGCGAGACTTTCGCCGCCCGGGCGCAGTGGGTCAACTACGACGGCTACCGGGCTGTATTCGAGAGCCGCAGCCGCGAACGCCGCGGCCTGCTGCTCTGGATGAGCCATTCCGCCTGGCCGTCGATGGCCTTCTGCACCTACGACTGGTTCTGGGATGCCACGGCATCGTACTATGCCTGTCGCAAGGCCTGCGAACCCATCCACATCCAATGGAATCCCTTGTCCGAAAAGGTCGAGGTCGTGAACTACTACGCCGGCAACCGCACCGGCCTGCGGGCCGTGTGCGAAGTACGCAACCTGGACGGCGCGGTGATCACGCAGGAGGAAAAGACGCTCAACGTCTCCGACGACACGACGCTGGCCTGCTTCACACCGGATCTGGCGGCCGCCAAGACCGATGTCCGCTTCCTGCGCCTGGAACTGTACGACGGTGAAACGCTGCTCTCGCACAACGACTACGTACTCCCGAAGGAAGAAGACAACCTGCAGGCGCTCAACGTCCTGCCCCAGGCCACCGTCCACGCCACATTCAGCTGGAACATCGATCTGGACTGCTATGTCGCCCACCTCAAAAACACCGGCGACACACCCGCGCTGATGCTGCACCTCACCGCCCGCGACAACGAGGGCGACCGCATCCTCCCCGCCTACTGGTCCGATAACTACATCCACCTGATGCCCGGCGAAGAACGCACCCTCACACTCCTCATCCCGAACGGCTCCTACGCCTACCGGCTCACCGTCGACGGCTTCAACCTCGACTCCCAGACCGTCCGCGAAGAAATGCACCTCCAGGTCGTCGAATAACCCGCCGCCCCCGCTTTTCCGCTGCAATGTACGCATTTGATTGCCAGCCGGTTACAGAAGTTGATCCCCCTCGTTTTGAGGGGGATCAACTTTCATAACCGCCTGATTTACTGGCGTGTCCATTGCAGCATAAGTCTCAGCGTCAGGCCGCAAAATATCAAGGTTCCCCTCGCCTGGGTTCTTCCCCAGTCCCCAAGATTTTGCCAGCCTGCGCCATTCTATTGCCAGCCTGCGCCATTCCGCTGGACGCTCAGTCCATCGTTCATCCATCTTATGGACCGAACGTCCGGAAAAACACCGTTTTGCACCCAATCCTGGACGCTCGATCCACGGAATAGATCATCCATATACCGAGCGTCCGATAAGGCAGCGCAAAAATATAATCACTGACCGTACGAACGCCGTTTTCAGTGAGCAGAAAGAACTCGTTTGCACACCAATGGCCATCGCAGTCGGCATCGGTGAGCGGATAGCCCCCGATTGCACACCGAAGGGGTCTTCCGCCTATCGCCGTGGGCTGAAAGGCTTGTTTTGCACACCGAAGGCCCTCGCGACCGGCATCGGTGAGCGGATAGCCCCCGATTGCACACCGAAGGGGTCTTCCGCCTATCGCCGTGAGCAGAAAGGCTTGTTTTGCACACCGAAGGAACTCGCGACCGGCATCGGTGAGCAAAAGGTCGCTGTCTGCACACCATTGGGCAGGCTCCGGCGGAGAAGGAACAATTCGTTCCGCTCAGGCTGGCGAAAAAGGGAGCGGCATCGGGAGCTTGACGGCGAACTCCTCCTTATCCGGGCCGCAAGGGCCCGGAACGTTCGTCAAACAAAGCGCCGTCATGGCCCAAAAAGGGCCGCAGGTTCCTGCGGCCCTTTCTTCTACGGCCACCGCTCCCTGCACAGGCCCACCCACGTCCCTTTTTCGCCAATTCGCTCCAGAATTGTTCCTTCTCCGCCTGCGCCTGCCCATCATATGTTCGCCACCAGTTCAGAGTGTGGCGGATAAGCGTCTGATAGTGAGCGAGAAGATGAAAATCGGTTGCGTCAGATTGCGCAACCGATTATGAGGATAGTACTAGAAATCAGCGTGCTATCTGCCACCCCCTAAGGGGCGGCCCAGAACTGGGAGGCGTCGGAGGTGATGATATCGCCGGAGGAGGCGCCGAAGGGGGCAAAGCCGGTCGGGACCAGATGGACGTAGCGGCTGAGGTCCCGGCCGCTTGTCGATTCCTGGTCATAGTGCAGTGTTTCCCAGCAGCTGAACCAGTAGACGTTCTTGGCCAGATAGGAATAGTAGTATGTCTCGGGGGTTCTGTCCCCTTCGGAACAGAAAGCCGGGTGGTACCAGATGGGTTTTTCCCGGATGTAACGTTCGCGGATTTCCGGCAGCGAGAGGGGGATGCCGTTTTCGTCGGTCGCGTAGTTGCCGCGCTCCATATCGGAGTCGAGCATCGCCCATTTATCCAGTTCGGGCAGCCAGACGTGGTTGACCACGTGGCAGTCCGTGTCGTTGCTGTCCATCGGCAGGCAGGTGATGAAGCGGGCTTCCAGCCCGACGGAACTCAGCAGTTCATAGAGCATAATGCTGTGCAGCCGGCAGTTGAAAGCCGGCTCAACGTTCTTCGTGTATTCCCACAGGGTGATGGCATTGCGCTTCTCCGGCTGGACACGCTGGTTGTTGTGCGGGATGTTGGTCGCCACGAAACGCGCGACGGCCAGGGCTTTGTCCCAGGTCGGAGCGTCGGCGGCATAGAGTGTGTCCAGCTGGAAGTATTCGCGGATCTCCGCCGAACGGGCCGGATCCGGGACAGAGGCCATCCGGAGCACCACCGTATCCTGCGCATAGGGACCGGCCGAACGAAGCCGATCAACCCGCATTCTGAGGATAGCCATCTCATCCGGGTTGATACTGATAATCTGATTTTCACCGGTCCTGTTCGCTTCGTGCCGCCCTATGGCAATACAGACCACGGCAAAAATTCCGATGATAGCCAGGATGCTCCAAAGGACGATTCCGACAATCTTCAGGATTCTGCGAATCGCTTTCATGACAAACGGCTCAGTCGAGGGTGGGTTTGGCTTCGCGGGCGAAGCGGAAGAGTTCGAGGGGAAGATGGCAGTAGCCGTCAGGATTCTTGTCCAGATAGTCCTGATGATAGTCTTCGGCGCGGAAGAAGTTGCGGAGGAGTTCGACTTCGACGACAACCGGGGCGGCCAGGGTGCGCTGGACTTCGTCGAAGACGGTGCGGATGGCCGGGAGGTCGGCGGGATCGACGTAGTAGATGCCGGTGCGGTAGCGGGTGCCTTCGTCTTCGCCCTGCTTGTTGAGCGAGGTGGGATCGATGGCCTTGAAGAACATGCGGAGCAGGAACTTCAGCCCGACCTTTTCGTTGTCATAGCGGATGTGGACCGTTTCGGCGTAACCGGTGGTGTCGGTGTAGACTTCCTTGTAGGTGGGATCGGGGGTGTTGCCGTTGGCAAAGCCCACTTCGGTGAAGGCGACGCCTTCGATCTGTTTGAAGAAATGCTCGGCGCCCCAGAAGCAGCCGCCGGCCAGATAGATATCTTTCAGCATAATTCTAGACGAGGGATACGGGTTCGACGTGGTGGAGGAAGGCTTCGGCGAAGGCGCAGCGGCACTCGATGCCGCGGAAGCGCTCCATCGGCTCGTGCCAGCCGTCCATGACCTCTTTCAGGTCCTGGCTCTCGTGGCAATACGAAGCTTTGTACTTGCGGTCGCGGGTGGCGGTGATGTCGACCCAGTCGGAGGGATGGAACATCTGCGTCTGGGTACCGCTCATCACTTCGAAATAGTAGAGCTCGAAGCAGCGGTCGAGGCGGCGCCAGGCATCTACGACGAGGATGCCGCAGACGGCGTGGTCGCGGTGCCCGTCGATGGGCCAGTGCGTGATGACCAGGTCGGGTTTCTCGCGCTCGATGAGTTCGCGCATCTCACGATAGCGGTCGAGGGTCACTTCGGTGGCGCCGTCGATCTGGTCCATGAACAGCGGGCGGGCGCCGGTGACTTTGCAGGCGGCTTCGGCCTCGCGGACGCGGATGGCTGCGGCTTCGTCGTGGCTCTTGCCGGGGATGCCGGCCTCCCCTCTCGTGAGATAGACGCAGACCACTTCGTGGCCGGCGTCGGTGAGCAGGCAGATGGTGCCGCCGGCGGCGGTTTCCGGATCATCCGGATGCGCCCCGATGACGAGGATCTTCTTGCGGTTCATTTTTTTCGGTACGGGTGTCACTTCGGCCGCGGCGGCTCCCACCGGGATGCCCAGCACCGTGAGCGCGGCGGCGCTTCCCGCCGCCTTGAGCATAGATCTTCTGTCCATATCGTTCTCCTTGCTGTTACCGGGTCAAAGATACGAAAAAAAACGTATCTTTGTAAGTTCGCGTATATGCGCGCGGACGGGTAACGAAAACGATTCAAAACCTTCATACGAAATGCTCCGCATCCACACGTTCCTGGCCCTCGCCGCCCTCCTGGCAGCCACGACCCTTTCCGCAGAAATCTCTTTCCGACGCGCCCCCCAGTACAGCCGCGACACCGTGACCAGCAGCCGCTACTACGCCGTCTGCATCACCGATCCCGGCAACCTGGCCGCCATCAACGGCGAACAGGTGCGCGTCTACAAAACCGGCGCCTTCGGCCGGGAGCTCAAGCTCCAGCCGGGCGACAACCGGGTAGAGGTGACCCTCTTCCAGGGAACGCGCGTGGAGACGAAAGAATTCAACATCTACTACGACAACACGCGCCGCTTCGACCGCCCGGCGCCGCAACCGGAACCGGAGCTTGAAGAGCTCCTCTTCTATGCCGAAACGAAAGAGAACGCCGCCCTCCAGTACGGCACCGGCACCGACCGCCTCGGCGGCTCGAAAATGGGCTACCTGGATTCGGGCATCGTGATGAAAATTACCGGCGTCTATGCCAACCTGTTCAAGGTCCAGCTGTCGGAGAACCGCTACGCATACATCCAGCGCGATGACGTAAATTTCTCGTCGAAGAGCGCCCGCTGCGTCAACACCAACAACATCGGCATCTCCAATCAGGTCGATTTCGACCGCATCCGCCTTTCGCTGCCGGTGCGTCTCCCCTATGCCTCCCACACGGAACTGGATCCGACGACCATCGTGGTCGATATCTTCGGCGCGATGAACAACAGCAACTGGGTGACGCAGTACAATGACCTGGAGATGGTGGACTACGTGGATCTCCGCCAGGTCGAAAGCGACGTTCTCCAACTGGTCATCAAACTCAAGGAAAAATATTGCTGGGGCTACCGCATCTACTACGAAGGCAGCAACCTGCTGATCGAGCTGCGCCACGCGCCGAAGAACCTGCCCTCGATCAAGGGGATGAAGATCGGCCTCGACGCCGGCCACGGCGGCAGCGCCCCGGGCGCCATCAGCCCGACCGGTCTCGAAGAGAAAACCGTCAACCTGAAGATCGTCCGCGAACTGCAGAAGATCCTCGAGAAGAAAGGCGCTACCGTGGTCATCAGCCGCACCGACGACCGCGACATGTCGATGACCGAGCGCAAGAAGATCTTCCGCGACGCCGACATCGACCTGATGTTCTCGGTCCACAACAACGCCGGCGGCTCGCCGCTCGTGCCGATGGGCACCAGCACCTACTACAAGCACATCGTCAACCGCGAACTCGCCGCCACCGTCCTCAAGCACATGCTCGAACTCGACGTTCCCAACTTCGGCCTGACGGGCAACTTCAACTTCTCCCTCAACGCCCCGACCGAATACCCCAACGCCCTCGTCGAATGCCTCTTCATGAGCAGCCTCCCCGACGAAGAAATGCTCGCCGACCCCGAAACCCCCAAACGCATCGCCGAGAAAATCACCGACGGCCTCGAAGAATACCTCCAGAAAGTCGCCGACTCGAAAGGAATAAAATCCGACAAGAAGAAAGACAAAGACTCAAAAAAGGACGACAAAAAGAAGAAGAAATAGCTGAGCGGGTGTTTTTAGGCGAGCGACCTTTTTTTCGGGAGCGAGACTAAAAACAGAGCGAAGCAAAAAAAAGAATTATTAGCGAAGTGTAGCGGGTGGTTTTCGGCGAGTGACCTTTTTTTCGGGAGCGAGACGAAAACCAGAGCGAAACGAAGCGCCAATAGCGATGCCCGATCAAGCCGGGCATGACGGACAGAAATGGATTTTCAACTGACAGCACCATACGAACCGACAGGGGATCAGCCGGAGGCGATCCGGGAGATTGTCGCGTCCATTCGGGAAGGGAATCCGGCCACGACCCTGCTGGGCGTCACGGGCTCGGGAAAGACCTTCACGATGGCCAACGTCATCGCCCAACTGGGCCGCCCGACCCTGATCCTCAGCCATAACAAGACCCTCGCGGCCCAGCTGTACAGCGAATTCAAGAACTTCTTCCCCAAAAACCTCGTCGAATACTTCGTCTCCTACTACGACTACTACCAGCCCGAGGCCTACCTGCCGACCACCGATACCTACATCGAGAAAGACCTGAGCATCAACGACGAAATCGAAAAACTCCGGCTCAGCGCCACGAGCGCCCTGCTCTCGGGGCGCCGCGACGTCATCGTCGTCTCGTCGGTCTCGTGCCTCTACGGCATCGGCAACCCCGACGACTTCCACGAGACCACCGTCCGCATCGAAACCGGCCAGACCCTCAGCCGCCAGCAGTTCCTCTACAGCCTGGTCGACGCCCTGTACTCCCGCAACGAAGCGGAATTCAAACGCGGCACCTTCCGCGTGAAGGGCGACAGCGTCGACATCTTCCTGGCCTACGGCGACTACGGCTGCCGCGTCGTCTTCTTCGGCGACGAAATCGAAAGCATCGAACGCATCGACCCCGTGAGCGGCGCCACGCTGGAATTCCTCCACGAGATCTCCATCTACCCCGCCAACAACTTCGTGACCACGAAAGAGCGCACCCGCAGCGCCATCGCCACCATCCAGGACGACCTGGTGAAACAGTGCGCCTATTTCGAGGAGATCGGCAAACACCTGGAGGCCAAACGGCTCAAGACCCGCGTGGAATACGACCTGGAGATGATCAAGGAAGTGGGCTACTGCCCCGGCATCGAGAACTACTCACGCTACTTCGACGGGCGGAGCGCCGGCATGCGGCCTTTCTGCCTGATCGACTACTTCCCCGACGACTTCCTGACCTTCATCGACGAAAGCCACGTCACGGTGCCGCAGATCCGCGCCATGTCGGGCGGCGACCGCAGCCGCAAGCAGACGCTCATCGAATACGGCTTCCGGCTGCCGGCGGCCGCCGACAACCGGCCGCTCCGCTTCGACGAATTCGAAGCGATCGTCGGCCAGCGCCTCTACGTGAGCGCCACGCCGGGCGATTTCGAACTGGAAGAGTCGGGCGGCGTGGTCGTGGAACAGGTTGTGCGGCCCACCGGCCTGCTCGACCCGCCCATCGAAGTACGGCCCATCGAAGGCCAGATCGACGATCTGCTGGAAGAGATCCAGGTCCGCGCCGAACTCGACGAACGCGTCCTCGTGACCACCCTCACCAAGCGGATGGCCGAAGAACTCGACAAATACCTCACGCGGATGGACATCCGCACCCGCTATATCCACTCCGACGTCGACACGCTCGAACGCGTGGAGATCCTCGAAGACTTCAAGGCCGGCCGCTTCGATGTCCTGGTGGGCGTCAACCTGCTGCGCGAAGGCCTTGACCTGCCCACGGTCTCGCTCGTGGCGATCCTTGACGCCGACAAGGAAGGATTCCTCCGCTCCGACCGGAGCCTCACCCAGACCGCCGGCCGCGCCGCGCGCAACGTGCACGGCCGCGTGATCATGTACGCCGACAAGATCACCGAATCGATGCAGGCCACCATCGACGGTACCGAGCGCCGGCGTGCCAAACAGATGGCCTACAACGAGGCGCACGGCATCGTGCCCACCCAGGTGGGCACGAACGCCCGCAGCGCCGTCTCCGCGAAAGCCTATGTCGAGCCTGTCGACGACAAGGTGCGCTATCTGGAAGAAGACCCCGTCATCGCCCGGATGAGCGCCGGCGAAATCCGCGAGGCCGCCGCGGCGGCCCGCCGCCGGATGGAAGAAGCCGCCGCCCGACTCGAATTTACCGAAGCGGCCCGCTGGCGCGACGAAATGCGGGCCCTTGAAACCTTAGCCGGAAAACGATGAAGAACACGTTACCCCGAAAACTGCAGGACCTGCTGACCGATCTGACCGATCGGGAGAAGAAACTGGTGCTCTCGGCCTATGAAGCGGCCGACGAGGCGCTGCAAGGCAAGATGCGCAGCAACAGCCATCCCTTCATCGAGCACCCGCTCGCCGTGGCGCACATCGTGTGCCGCGAGATCGGCCTGCACGCCGACGCCGCCTGCGCCGTCCTGCTCCACGAAGCCAACCGGTTCCAGACCAACAAGGTCTCGGAACTCAACCATACCCCGCTGCTCGAGTCGTTCCGGGCCGAGTATCCGAAAGAGATCATCGCGATCGTCGAAGGCCTCAACAACATCTCGAACATCCAGCTGCAGGAAGCCAACCTCGACGAGGAGCGCTACCGCAAGCTCATCATCTCCTACTCCACCGACCCGCGCGTGATCCTGATCAAGCTGGCCGACCGGCTGGAGGTGATGCGCAGCATCAGCATCCTCCCGCCCGCCAAGCGGACGATGAAGCTGATGGAGACGATGATGCTCTACATCCCCCTGGCCCACCAGCTGGGCCTCTACCGCATCAAGAGCGAACTCGAAGACATCTTCCTCAAATACACCGAGCCCGAGCGCTACCGCGAAATCGTCAAGAAAATCAAGGACACGGGGCCGCAGCGCGAGGCCCTGGTCGAGCGCTTCATCAACCCGCTCCGCGAGAAACTCGACAAGGAAGGCATCCGCTACACGCTCAAGGCCCGCACGAAGAGTCCCTATTCCATCTGGCGGAAGATGCAGGCCCAGCAGATCTCCTTCAACCAGGTGTACGACCTGTTCGCCATGCGCTTCATCATCGAATGCGACGGCAACCACGCGCAGGAGGAAGCCCTCTGCTGGAAAGTGTACTCGCTGGTGACGGAAGAATACGAACCCGACACGAAGCGTCTGCGCGACTGGATCTCGAAACCCCGCGACAACGGCTACGAGTCGCTGCACACCACCGTGAAGACCTCCGAAGGGCTGCCCGTGGAAGTGCAGATCCGCACCACGCGGATGGACTACATCGCCGAGCAGGGCGCGGCCGCGCACTGGTCGTACAAGGGCATCCAGAGCAAGAACACCCTCACCGAATGGCTCAACAAGGTCCGTGACCTGATGCAGAGCGACGAGGAAGACAAATACCAGCACGCCGACATCGCCCTCGGCGAGATCCTGGTCTATACGCCGACGGGCGACCTGCGCCAGCTCCGCGCCGGCAGCACGGTGCTCGACTTCGCGTTCGAGATCCACTCGAACCTGGGCCTGCGCTGCACCGGCGGCCGCGTCAACGGCAAGATGGCCTCGATCCGCGAGAAACTCCACACCGGCGACGTGGTCGAGATTCTCAGCAGCAAGAACCAGAAGCCCACGGCCGACTGGCTCAACTTCGTGGTCTCGTCGAAAGCCCGCTCCAAGATCAAGCAGAAGCTCAAGGAAGAGGAGCACGCCCGGGCGGCCGTGGGCAAGGAACTGCTGGCCCGCCGGTTGAAGAACTGGAAGCT